>Ga0137297_11468_pt1 | contig 13506 bp, 10 predicted proteins | sample RamsorincwithD2O_FD_97191 | JGI IMG/M metagenome (GOLD analysis project Ga0137297, IMG submission 97191) | Mouse cecal microbial communities from Vienna, Austria - Mucin amended with D2O | ecosystem: Host-associated > Mammals > Digestive system > Large intestine > Cecum | place: Austria: Vienna... | reverse complement strand
AAAGCCGGAACATGGGTAAACGAAAACAATCTCAAGACAAATCTGTCAGGAACACTTTCGTATGAGTATAAGCCGGTGGATGAAAAACTGAACATAGAGAAGGTGCAGCGCACTTTCAAAGGCTATGTTCGCAAGAACGGCGAAGTGGGTATACGTAACGAAGTGTGGATTGTTCCGACTGTAGGATGCGTTAACGGTATAGCCGAACGCCTTGCCGAGTTGCTGACAAAAGAGACAAATCTGGAAGGAATAGATGCAGTACATGCCTGGCATCATAACTATGGGTGCTCACAGTTGAGCGAGGACCATGAGAATACACGCAAGGTTTTGCGTGACATGGTGCTTCATCCGAATGCTGGTGCAGTGCTTGTGTTGAGTCTCGGATGTGAGAACAACCAGCCGGACCAGTTCGAAAAACTTCTGGGAGACTATGACAAGGACAGAATAAAGTTCCTTATCACGCAGAATGTCAAGGGTGACGAGGTTGAAGAGGGTATGAAAATATTGCGCTCACTGTATGAGATAGCAAAGAAAGACGAGCGTACGGAGTGCCCGCTCAGCGAACTGCGCGTAGGATTGAAGTGTGGCGGTAGCGACGGTTTCAGCGGTATCACGGCAAATCCGCTTGTAGGTGAACTGTCGGACTTCATAGTTGCACAGGGCGGAACATCCATATTGACGGAAGTTCCTGAGATGTTCGGAGCCGAAACAATATTGATGAACCGTTGTGAAACTCCGGAATTGTTTGAGCAGACGGTAAAGCTTGTAAATGATTTCAAGGAATACTTCTTGAGCCATGGTGAGCCTGTAGGTGAAAATCCTTCACCCGGAAACAAGGCAGGCGGCATATCTACGCTTGAAGACAAGGCTCTTGGATGTACGCAGAAGTGCGGACGTGCTCCGGTAAGCGGCGTGCTTGGCTATGGCGACCGCCTGAAGACAAAGGGGCTTAACCTGTTGTCGGCACCGGGAAACGACCTCGTGGCATCAACGGCTCTTGCTTCTGCCGGCTGTCAGATTGTGCTGTTCACGACCGGACGTGGCACGCCTTTCGGCACATTCATACCTACAATGAAGATTTCTACCAATACAAATCTTTACAACAACAAGCCAAACTGGATTGACTTCAATGCAGGCGAACTTATAGAAGGCACCGACATGCCTGCGTTGTTGCAGAAGTTTGTAGACAAGATTATTGCCGTTGCAAACGGTGAAAAAACTTGTAATGAGAAAAACGGATATAGGGAAATATCCATTTTCAAGAACGGTGTGACGCTTTAAAACAGTCGTCCGTTCACTGTTATATTATCATATGCGGGGAGTTGATGCAAGAGTATTCTTCATCAACTCCCTTGCTAAAAGATGAACCGATATCATAATGAACAATAAAGGCATCATATCCTTATCGCCTCTGCTACTCTTTGTAGTGCTCTATCTGTCTGCATCTATCATTGCGGAAGATTTCTATAAAGTGCCTGTAGCAGTAATGTTCATAGCATCATCAGTATATGCCATTGCCCTGTCACGCGACATTCCGCTTAACAAGCGCATTGAAACGTTTTGCCGCGGTGCAGGCAACAAGGACATAATGATGATGATATGTATATTTATCTTTGCCGGAGCATTTGCCAACTCTGCCAAAGAGATGGGATGCATTGATGCCACGGTAAGTCTTGCACTTGATCTGCTTCCCGGCAACATGTTGTTTGCCGGACTGTTTGTCACGGCATGTTTCATATCATTATCAGTAGGAACAAGTGTGGGAACAATAGTTGCGCTCACACCGATAGCGACGGGAATTGCAACATCTACAGGTACGGACGTTGCATTTGTAGTGGCAATTATAGCCGGTGGTGCCTTCTTTGGGGACAACCTTTCGTTTATCTCCGACACAACTATCGTAGCGACAAGCACACAGGGATGCAAAATGAGTGATAAGTTTATAGTAAATTCTCTCATAACCATGCCTGTTGCAGTGGTTGTGCTCTGCATCTACATTGCCGAAGGCTGGGATCTGCAATCGACAATGACGACCGACAGCATACAGTATATAAAAGTTATACCCTATCTTTTTATCCTTGTCACCGCCGTATGCGGCATGAACGTGTTGGCAACGCTTATCATGGGTACGGTTATGACAGGAATTATAGGTCTTTGTTACGGGACATACGACCTGATATCGTGGTTGTCGGCAATAAATACCGGAATATGTGGTATGAGTGAACTTATAATAATAACCATGACAGCGGGCGGACTGCTGGAACTTATACGCAGAAACGGCGGCATTGAATATATAATAAAGGTGGCGACAAGGCGCATACGTCAGAAACGGGGAGCCGAACTTGTGATTGCGGCTCTTGTGAGTATGGTAAACATATGCACGGCAAACAACACCATTGCCATACTTACAGTGGGCGACATTGCAAAGAACATAGGCAACAGCCATGGCGTTGACAAACGCAAGTGTGCCAGTATACTGGACACGTTCTCGTGTTGCACACAAGGACTGCTGCCATACGGTGCGCAACTGTTGCTTGCAGCGACTTTGTCCGGGCTGTCTCCGTTGGCAATACTCGGATATATGTACTATCCGATGGCTTTGTTCGTAGCATCTACGGCTGCCATTCTCTTCAGATATCCACGAAAATACAGTTGACAAAATGGAGGTTATAAATAGAAATTTCTTCAGTCTTCTTTCTTGCGGGGCTTTCGGGTGCGATTGCAAAATCGAACCTATGTCGCAGTTCAAGTGGCAACAGACCATCGCCACAGCATATTTTCTCAGTGTGACTCCGTATCTTGCAAAGGGTATAATTACGCATGAAGAAGATCGCAATATGAATCTTACCGAGGATATGTTGGAATTGATGAGGCGTGAAGCAGACTCGGCAAACAATCGCATAACAATGATTTCGATGCATGTAAGGGACAAATATGTTATGCCACGTCTTGCCAATGCCATGAACAATCTGAAGTTGAAACATATTGTATATGGGGAATACCACAGTATAGATACATCGGTTGCAACATTGAACATGCTGGAGATAATAATAAAGAATATCAATAGCATGACAGGTGTTGGGATTGATATGTACAGTCTGATACAGCTCGGGCTTTTTTTGAGACAACAAGGGCAGAACGTAGACTTTGTCAAACTGGAGACTTGGTTGGGAAGACTTGGTATAAAAAAAATGGTAAACCTCATTGGAAACATGCTGATACTTTTCTTTGGCTTTGATGATGACGAGATACCCTTTGTACATGGTAAAGACAGCAAAGCGGTAATCTTGATGAATAGTTTCATGGATAAAGTGAAAGACACGGTAGGGGCACATCCGGTGGAGAACATGACAGAAATGGATAATGTACCGCGTCTGACGGTCGGGCGCGTATTTTCCGGTATTCGTTATTTCGGATACATGCCTGCGGAAACTGTATGCAGAACTGTGTCAGACTTTACAAAAAGGCTGTCTGAAATAGAAGAATAGTTGAGAAACAGCCGGATTTATTTTGCTGTCACTCTGTTTTATAGTATCTTTGCATTATATGAAAAAATATCACACCTATATATATATACTCCTATCCTTTATATATTATGTTTCCATGCCATGCCATATAGCCGCGCAGACAAATGGAGAAGATAGTTACATACAGTGCGAAGACACATGCAAGCACATACATGGCATTGACTTAAGTCATTATCAAGGCGAAGTGTTCTGGGAAACCGTAGGAGAAAACAGCAAAATGGCTTATGTATACCTTAAAGCCACAGAAGGGGGAACAAATATAGATCGTACATACAAACAGAATATTGAACTGGCACATCGTTACGGATTGAAAGTAGGATCATACCATTTCTTCCGTCCAAAGGCTGAACTCACACAGCAGCTTGAGAACTTTAAATCGCAGTGTCGTCCGGGGGATCAGGACCTTTTACCGATGATAGATATAGAAACAACAGGACGTCTTGGCACAGAAGAGTTCTGTGATTCTCTATTTAAGTTTCTTAAACTGGTGGAAGAGGCATATAAACAGAAGCCTCTTGTCTATACGTATACAAATTTCTACAACAAGCACCTTGCAGGAAAACTTGACGGATACAAACTCATGATTGCACAGTATTCGGCAACGGAACCCAAACTATCTGACAACCGCGATTATACAATGTGGCAGTATACTGCAAAGGGAAAGATAAACGGCATAAATACTTTTGTTGACAAGAGCAGATTTATGGGCAGGCATAGCATGCGGGAAATACGCTTCAGACACCATTGAAAACAGACAATCGACAATGAACAGCCAAGATACAATATGTGCAATAGCCACGGCAACCGGCGGTGCAATAGGTATAATACGAGTATCAGGTCCCGATGCTATAGCCATAACCGAAAGGATCTTTACACCGGCAGGCAATGGTACCCGTCCTCTCTCTGAGAGAAACCCCAATACAGTATGTTTTGGATATATAAAAAGAGAAAACGGTGAAGTGATAGACGAAGTTCTCGTAACCATATTCCGGGCTCCACATTCATACACAGGTGAAGACTCTGTCGAAATATCATGCCACGGGTCATCATATATTCTACAGCAGGTAATGCAAATGCTTATCGGTGCAGGATGTCGTAATGCTACGCCTGGCGAATATACACAACGTGCCTTTCTTAACGGAAAAATGGATCTGTGCCGGGCAGAGGCTGTTGCCGATCTTATCGCATCCACATCGGAAGCCGCACATCGGTTGGCAATGAACCAGATGCGTGGAGCTTTCAGCCGTGAACTTTCCATCCTGCGTGACAGGCTGTTACACCTCACATCACTATTGGAATTAGAGCTGGACTTCTCAGATCATGAAGAACTTGAGTTTGCCGACCGCACGGAACTTGCCGCAATATCATCACAGATAGAACGGTTTATCGCGCGTCTCATAAACTCTTTCAATCTCGGAAATGTTATAAAAAATGGAATACCTGTTGCCATTATCGGTGAAACAAATGCCGGTAAATCAACTCTTCTAAACGCTCTCGTGGGGGACGAACGTGCCATTGTCAGCGACATACACGGCACAACACGCGATGTAATAGAAGATACGGTAAACATAGACGGCATGACTTTTCGCTTCATTGACACTGCAGGCATACGTGATACATCGGATGTAATAGAAAATCTCGGCATAGAGCGCACATACGATAAAATACGCCGTGCAGAAATAGTACTGCTAATGGTGGACGCTACCGAATATGAATCTTCCCTCCGATCGCTTATAGACAAGGTGCATACCGCTTGTGAAAATAAAAAGCTTATAGTCGTATGCAACAAAATAGACTTGCGTCCTGACTTCAAACCTACTTTGCCGACTGCCCTACCCCCATCTTCCACATCACTGATTTCAATCTCTGCAAAGACTGGCACAAATATTGACACCTTGAAAAACCTTCTCATTTCACTTTCGGGCATCACCACTCTTTCCGATAATGATGTTATTGTAACCAATATCCGGCACCTTGAAGCCCTAACAAACGCTCAAACGGCAATACATCGTGTATGCGAAGGAATATCCACCGGTCTTTCTTCCGACCTCATAAGTCAAGACCTACGTCTCTGTCTATTCCATCTGTCTGAAATAACGGGCGGAGAAATCACAACAGATGAAGTTCTCGGAAATATATTTAAGAATTTCTGCGTGGGAAAGTAAGTGGTGATTACCAACGATTAGCATATATCATCAACGATTATTAAGGCGTTCATTTTGAGCGCCTTTCTTTTTAGCCTTATAAGTGATGGTTATCGTTTATAGGGCTTTTTCAGCTCATTTTTGTACCGCATTTGTTGCTCGCTTGTTAAAGCCTTGTTTCTCACCAGCAAGGTAGTAGAGATTTGAGACACAGTGAGACGTGGTGAGACGCACTGAAACAAAATTGGAGAAATAAACGGAGAAAAGAATGAGCAGCAACATCGAAATCAAGAAGAAATGCAAATGGTGTGGCAAATTTTCATAGCTCGCAAAACGACTACGAACTATTGTTCTCATAGGTGCAACAATGCAGCCTATAAAGAACGGATTAGGCAAGAGCGTATAGCGACTTATCAAAAAGAGTTCTCAATAAAGACGGAAAAACCATCTATTGAGGACAAGGAATTCTATACCCCACCTGAAGCAGCAAAACTCTTAAGGATTAGTCGAGCCAGTATTTATCGCTATATGGCAGATAACATCATAAAAGTAGTTCAATTCAAAGGTAAGACATTAGTCAGAAGAAAAGATATAGAGCTTCTGTTTGAAAATGCAGCGGAATACAAAAAGAGAGTACCCATTGAGAAAGCCCCTATCACCGACTTCTACACCACCGCAGAAGTCAAAGAGAAATATCATGTAAACGAGTCATGGATATTTGTGGTAGCCAAGAAGAACAACATCCCCCGAATTTTCAATCGTGGTAAGACCTACTGGAGCAAGAAACATATTGATGTGGATATAGCCAAAGGAATTGCCATACCAGAAGAACCGCAATATTATACGGTAGCCGAAGCGATGGAGAAGTTCAATCTCACCCGTGACCAACTCTATCATTATGCGAAGTATCATAATGTCCCAAAGGTCAAGAAGGGCAAATACACGCTTATCTCCAAGCCCGAACTAGATAAATTGCTTGAAGCCCCAAAGATTGAATAAGTTATTTATCGGTGAATATTGCCACCATTGAATCACCATATTCCTTTGCACCAAACAAATGTAAAACTCTAAATATTAAACAGTATGACACACACGTGTACAAAAGTAACAGTTCGTCAGAGAGCGATTCGGAACAATCGCATCTCCTTGTATCTGGATTATTATCCGGCAGTCCGTAACCCAGAGACCATGCAGATGAGCCGTCGGGAATACCTCGGCATCTATATCTATGCCCATCCGAAAAACGAAATGGAAAGGGAGTTCAACAACGATATGTTGAACAAGGCAGAAGCTATCCGTTGCATCAGAGTACAATCGCTCATCAATGAAGAGTTCGGTTTCTTGGACAAGACCAAACAGAAAGCCGACTTCCTTGCCTACTTCAAGAAGATGTGCCGAAGCAAAGACCAGAAATGGACGTTTGTCTACCAACATTTCTATAACTTCGTCAAAGGGCAATGTACTTTTGGTGAGGTAAATGTAGACTTGTGTAAGAAGTTCCGTGAATACCTGTTGAACGCCAAGCAACTCAAACATAGCAACCGCCCTATCTCCCTCAATTCGGCATCTGGCTACTACTCCACTTTCAGAGGATTGTTGAAGATTGCCTATCGGGACAAATGGCTTCGAGAAAACATCAATGACTACCTTGACAAGATTGAACCACAAGATGTGAAGAAAGAGTACCTGACACTGGACGAAGTGAAGCAGCTTGCTGCCACTCCTTGCGATATCCCCGTTCTGAAAGCAGCCTCTTTATTTGCTTGCCTGACAAGTTTACGCATCAGTGATATTCTCAATCTTCAATGGGAGGACTTTGCCATCGCTCCCGACCAAGGCTATTGTTTGCGTATCAGAACACAGAAAACCCAAACGGAAGCAACACTCCCCATCAGCTACGAAGCCTACGAACTGTGCGGTACGCCCGACACAGGTAAGGTATTCAAAGGATTGAAGCGAAGCATGATTAACTATCCGCTGAAGAACTGGCTCAAAAAGGCAGGAATAACGAAGCCGATAACATTTCACGGATTTCGGCATTCCTACGCAGTCATCCAAATCTCTTTAGGTACAGATATTTACACAGTCTCAAAGATGCTAACCCACAAAAACGTTTCCACTACTCAAATCTACGCAGATTTGGTAAATGTGAAGAAACGAGAGACAGCTAATAAGATTTCACTGAAATAAATTACAGCTATGAAACGAGGAATCATAACAAACAACGGACAAGGTATCCATATCTCTGATGGCGAAGTATGGATGACCTCTTGGGAGATTGCCGACTTGTTCTATACAACAGTTAGAGTAATCAACTCTCGCATAAAAGCGATATTGAAAGCCAACGTTTTAAAGGGATATGAAGTCTGCCAATGTATAAAGTTGAAGAATGGAAATAGTGCCGATGTGTATAATCTCAATATGATTATAGTCTTATCCTATCAAATAGACAATCCGCAGACCATTACGGTAAGATTTGGGAATACGCCAATATCTTCTTTGACGTTGACGAGGAGGTTATCCAGGAAGTAAGGCATGAAGGAGAGGAAGAGGTTAAGACCTTAACCGGTTGCTTGGTAGCAATTATCGGAATGCTTATAATTTTGCTTGCATTATTTATATTCTAAGGCAATTTTTGGGTAGTTCTGGCATACTGCTAGTGCATTATCTTTATTGCAATAATAAAATACTTATGAAGGAATATGCTACTAAACTAAGCATATTCCTTTTATTTGTGTGAACTATGGGGTTATTAACTATAATCAAAAAATACTTAAGAATTATGGAAGATAATATTAAAGGTTTTCCGGAGTTGTGATAAGATTCAGCTGGGACAATTCAGAATCTGACAGGTAATTTTTTGCGATGATGGTATCAGACTTTTGTACTCTCCCGTCAGGAGCTTTCTTCCATGTGGTAAGCCCCATATAAGGTTGCTCAGAATCAGCTCGTTGATAGATAATCTCCGCAGCCGTATGATGGGTAACGGCAAGGTGCATCATATTCTGTACCATCTTGAAGAATAACTTTGTATCTTCCGATTTCGGGTCGTAATCCGCACTACATTCTGCATAAATGTCAGTTATCTTTTGGTAATATCTGCGCTCTGAGGTGCGTATCTCACGAATACGCTCAAGCAAATCATCAAAATAGTCTTTTCCAAAATGTTTGCCTTGCTTCAGCCTCTCATCATCAAGGGCATATCCTTTAATGATAAACTCTTTCAGCACTGAAGTCGCCCAAATGCGGAATTGAGTAGCTTGATAGCTATTTACCCTATACCCCACTGCAACAATAGCATCGAGGTTGTAAAATAAAGGCATGCGTTCCACTTCTCGGTCTCCTTCTGTTTGAACTATCCCAATTTTTCGGATAGTTGCCTCTTTAGAAAGTTCTCCTGTTTCATAAATTTGTCCGAGATGATAATTTATGGTTCTGACATCAACCCCAAACAAGTCCGCCATTCTTTTTTGTGACATCCAGAATGTTTCGCTGTTGAAAATGACTTCTACTCGTGCCTCTCCTTGTGCCGTTTTATACAACAATATATTAGAACTTAATGAATTATGCATAAGTTCAGCCATTGAGACCGATTGTGAGAAAAAGTCCCGTGCCTGTTGGACGAGCAACTTTTTGCCATCTGCATTTTCCGCAATAATCATACATGCCATACGAGAAAGACGGAATATATTTATCTTGCGGAATGAGCCGTTTCCTATCTTGACCATATCAACCGCTTGGTTGAAATGCTCGTCCACATTCATTCCCCTTTCTCCGGCTACTTTGATGGCTTTATCTATGACTCTTTGGAATTTCCAATAAGCAGAATAACCCATTGCACCACAAAGGTCACGGGAACTCCAGTATTCATTCCCGTTTTCATCCTTGCGGCATATATTCTCAAATGAAGATGTCATCTGAGGTATGTTGTCATTTTCACCCATTGCTATTACTTTTCTGAACTATTCTACCAGCCCCAATTCTTTCAGATACACCTCAATCTCTTTATCGAGTTCAGCACGTTTGGCTTCCAATTCCTTTATTTCTGCCATTACTGCCTTGATGTCAATCGGTTCTTCCTCTTCAAAGGTATCAACGTAACGGGGAATATTCAGATTGTAATCATTCTCGGCTATTTCTTGAAGAGATGCAAGGTGACTGTACTTTTCTATTTCCTTGCGGTCACGATAAGTTTCGACAATCTTCTGGATATGCTGCTCACGGAGCTTGTTCTGGGTCTTTACCTTTTCAAACTCCTTGCTTGCATCAATAAACAGAATATTGTCATCTTCCTTACGACATTTCTTGAAAACAAGAATACAAGTCGGAATACTTGTACCATAGAAAATATTCGCAGGTAATCCTATAATGGCATCCACATAGTTTTTCTTTTCTATAAGGAAACGACGGATAACTCCCTCCGCATTTACTCGGAACAGTACACCATGCGGAGCAACGCAAGCCATTGTACCACCCTCGTTCAGATGATAAATCATGTGCAGAATAAAAGCATAATCGGCAGTCTTACGTGGTGCAAGCCGTCCTGCTTTGCTGAAACGATCATCAGTATTGAATTTGTCGGCAGCACTCCATTCGGCTGAGAACGGAGGATTTGCAACCACTGCATCAAACTGAGTGTCACCAAACGCATCCCATTCAAGCGTATCACCATTCTCAATCTTGAAATTGCTGAATCTGATGCCATGAAGCAACATATTCATTCGGGCAAGGTTATAAGTTGTTGGATTCTTTTCCTGTCCGTAAATATCAACTGCATTTCCGATATTGGCAGCACGAAGAAGCAACGAACCACTACCGCAAGTAGGGTCATAAACATTACGCAAACGCTGGTGTCCAATGGAAACAATTTCTGCCAAGATACGGCTGACTTCCTGCGGAGTATAGAACTCTCCAGCCTTTTTTCCGGCTCCTGCGGCAAATTGCGAAATCATATATTCGTAAGCATCACCCAAAATATCAATCTCTTGCGATGCCTCTACGCCAAAATCTATATCGTCCAATGCAAGAAGTACATTGCTGACGAGTGTATTCTTGTCATCAGCAGTCTTGCCCAATTTAGGTGAAGCTAAGTCGATGTCCGAAAACAATCCGCCAAAATCCTCTTCACTATCCTGTCCCAACGTACTGTCTTCAATACGCTTCAATGAACGTTCAAGCATAGGCAAGATATTTTCTTTACGCTTGATAGCTTCAATTACTGACGAAAACAAGAATTTCGGTTCTATGAAATAGCCGATATTCTCCAAGCATTGGTTCTTTGCTTCCTCTTGAAGTTCCACCGCATCGGCATCATCCATTTCCCACAATTCCTTAAAGGTTATTTCATCATCCACCAAGGCATTGTTGGCATACTTCTCTATTTTCTCCGATAAGTACTTATAGAAGATGAAACCTAATGTAAAATACATAAAGTCGCTTGCCGACATATTGCCACGCAAACGGTTTGCAACCTCCCAAAGTTGGTCACGGAGTTTCTGCTGTAATTCTTCGCTCATAATCTTAGTCTATTAACTTATTGCAAGTTGAATTCTTTAATTTGCTTAATCAGTAAATCTTTACGTTTTTGTATAAATTCCAGAAAATGATTCAAACTATAGTCATTCATTTCTGGAATGTGATGCCGTTCCTTGAAATTTTCATCCCGATCTTTCAACCAGAAATCAAAAGGCTTAGCGTTTTTAGATTTATTTTCAGAATCATCCAACAATTCTAAATTCAAAATTGAATTATAGCAAGCTTGATACTTTTCTATTGTTGCATCATCGTATCCTTTCGCTCGAAGATTTTTGGTTTTAAACTCATTTTGTGGATAGATATGATCTTCATTGTATTTCTTGTCTTTCCAATCTCGTCCAGGGTATAACAATGATAAAATCAGATAACTATACCTAGTTCCATAATTATAGTTCAACAGGTTCTCTATCTCCATATCATTGAACGTCATTTCAATTTTTAATTCTTTGCTAAGTTCAACATAAGGAAAATAATCCGTTATTGCACTAACGACAGGTCTCATAATATTCAATTTATTATCAGTTGCACTTCCTAATACACCTTTAAGCAACATCATGATAATCCATTTCTGGATATTATTTTGATCTGCTACATCTCTCTGATTAGAGGAAGTCAGATAACCATTATGCTTCCCTCGCAAATATTGAGCAACAGGAAGTAGAACCAATCTTGCCACTAGATTTTTATCCGTAAAACCATATCGACTAATCAATTGAACACTATTAGCAATAGCCTCTTTAGTATCATCCCAATGATCTTCGATGCATTCCAAATTTTTCTTTGTAAATGAACTGAGCTTATATTGTATAGGAAGGTTTTCTGTTAAATACATTGCTCCTTTCATTACGAAGTCTTTACCAAAATTATAACCTGTTCCTATTTTATTTATTTCATCGGTAAACTTATTAATTTCTTCTCTAGCATTCAGTGTTCGCCACTTAGCTGTCGCTGTTGACAAAAGAATATCACTATACTCTAATTTTTGCCCACCTGTATTAGTACGAATGAATATCTCTAACACCTTATCATAATCATCCGATTTTTCTTCATAATAGTTAATATTTTGCGACACGTTGACAACGCTAAATAACTTGCTAATCATCTTTCTAGCTTTCTTTTTGGACTCTTCATCAAAACCGTCAAGCTTATTTTCTATAGAATCTTTAGCATCTTCTGCATCATCATAATTTAATATATCGCCAACACGATACCACAATTGTGGGTAGTCGGTTCTAGAAAGAGGCTGTTCATCTTCTTTAAATAAAAATTGATATGTCATTTCCTCTGGATTATCATCACCTTTATCCCAAAGAAGGTTCAAATAAAGCTTTGTTGTTCTCCACTTCCTATAGAAAAAACGGTATGTACCACGTAAGGCTATATTTATAGATGTTATTCTTTGTTGTCCATCCAAAACCAAATAGATGTCTTGATTTACACCATCCAAATTAGCTTCCTTATTATGAGGAGTTTCCTGATCAAAATCTTTTATAAATTCATATGAAGTCCAATCTTTCTTCTTTTCTTCTCTAATTTTCCAAAATAAAAAAGAACTAATAGGATAGCCACACATAATTGAGTCAAAGAGTTTTTCTACTTGCGCAGGATTCCAAACATACTCTCTCTGAATTGCAGGTAAAAATGTATTCCGACCAATTCTCTCGGAAATCAAATCCTTTATGGTAGTGTTAAAATAAGCCATATGTATTATTCTTTATTCTTATTTATTGTTTGACGCAGCAAATTAAAAACATAATCTATTTCAGTATCGTTTTTCAAAGGGAAACGAACCTCGTAAGCTCCATTCCCCCAATGTCCAACTTCCGACACATCACGAGTAATACCTTCCGGGTCTTTGAGTGTTCCTTTCTTAGCATTGAGAAATAGCCTTATGCCCTTGTTTTGCATGATTATATCACAAAAAACCTTTCCTCCAATTTTGAAACCTATCGTTTTCTTCTTGGGGTATATTGTAATATCTTCCCCAAATGACAGTAAAAACTCTTTGATTTCCGCATAGATATTGAGAAAATCGTCTTCTATATTCTCTAAATGGTCTTGTTCACTATATACTTTAATCTCTTCACTTACGGTAGTTATTGTCTCACTATTAGAGACCGTTTTAATACTTTCCTTGCTTGAACGGTTTACTATCTGTTCAAAGGAAAGCGTATCATTTGTAAAACGTTTGATTTCCCATAGTTCTATAGGCAAATCTTTGAAATTAATAGCTTCTTTTTGATATGTTGTAAAATTGGGAGAAACAAACACCACCTTTGACTGAGACCAATCCACATCAT
>Ga0137297_11461_pt1 | contig 13540 bp, 7 predicted proteins | sample RamsorincwithD2O_FD_97191 | JGI IMG/M metagenome (GOLD analysis project Ga0137297, IMG submission 97191) | Mouse cecal microbial communities from Vienna, Austria - Mucin amended with D2O | ecosystem: Host-associated > Mammals > Digestive system > Large intestine > Cecum | place: Austria: Vienna... | reverse complement strand
TTTCCTTTTTATCCGTAATGTCAGATTCGTATTCCTCTGTTTCGCCTTTTAACCACTCTATGGAAACATGGAGTGCGTCTGCCAGACCGTCAAGGACAAGTTTCTTGGTGTTGTCAATCGTTCCTGCCTCGTACCGCTGAATGGTGGATGCGGTGACGCCCATTTTTTCAGCAACATAAGGCTGGTTGACGCCCAATTCCAGTCTCCGCTGTTTTGCCCTGACGCCGATTACCCTGCGCAGCTCTTTGTCTTTCATGTTGGTTTCCTCCTTTATCGGTATGGTTAAAGTATACCATACCAAAACCATTATTGCAATATGCAAGTTAAAAATAATTCTTAAAATCACATAACGCTTGACAACGAAATATAAATGATGTATAGTAAGCATACTATAAAATTGCATAATGCAATTTGAGAGGAGGAGAATGAATGACAGAAATGAAGATTGCCCTTTCCATTGAGGAGGCGGCAGACTACACCGGAATAGGTCGGAACACACTAAGGAAACTGGTGGAGTGGAATAAACTCCCTGTATTAAAAGTGGGGAGAAAGGTACTTATCAAAAAGGACATTTTGGAACTGTTTATGACGGTGAATGAAGGAAGGGATTTGCGGGACAAGGGAAACGTCAAGGCTGTCACAAGAAAGGCGGTTGTATAAAATGCAGGCTCACAGTTACAGTGAACTTAAAAAATGCAATCATTTTTGAAAAATGAACTCAAAAAATGCAGTCACTTTTAAAGAATGAACTTAAAAAGTAAGTTCACTGAAAAAAACTGTGAGATATGTTCCGCAAAAAATGAACTTAAAAAATGCAATCACTTTGAATAAAGTCAGTTGACCGCCGGAAACAGCGGAAATGTAATTCAGCATAACCAGTGTATTTGGGACAGATAAGGATAACAAAGACGGGCGGAAATAAAAAGATTTCTAATAAATAAGCATAAAACAGCCGGAAAATTGTTTCCAACATGCTGAAAGCACATTTCGTTGAATACCCTCGAAGAGCCCCCGCAGTATTGGCGAAGGCAATGGAACATTGACTTTGACAATACTGCTAAGGGGTTATCATCTATGGCAGAGCCAAGATGATAACCGCACTGCTCCAACATGAAATCAGGGAGGAAAACATGGGAGAGATTTCTTTCAGCAACCACATCAGCAATAAGAAAAGCGCAATCAACAGCAAGGCAAAACTTGCCGGAGTTGCAAAACACAATCTGAGGAAATACCATTCGCAGGATTACAGCAGGGATAACATCACGCTTCTTTATGGGACAACCAATCTCATGCAGGACGTGAAAAATGTATACCGTAAAGAATTTGATGCTGCACTGCATGAATACAATGCAAAGCAGACAAGACCAGAAAGACGGATTGGCGATTATTTTGAACATGTATCTGAAACGGAACAGGACATGGCGGTGGAAGTCATCATACAATGCGGGGATAAAAAATTTTGGGAGCAGAACAGTGGTGACAAAATATTTTTGAAAAAGGTGTATAAACAGCTCCTTTTGAAACTGCAGGAATATCTGCCGGATTTTAAGGTTGCCAATGCGGTGGTTCACTTTGATGAGGCAAGCCCGCACATGCACATTGTAGGCGTTCCGGTAGGGAGAGGGTTTAAGCGTGGCTTGTCAACAAAAGTGTCAAAGCGATCCGTATTCACGCCCCAAGTCCTGTCAGAAGTTTTGCAGGATAAAATGCGGGCGGATGCCAACCACTATATGAAAGCCATCTTCCAGCAGGAAGTAAGGGAAAAGAAAAAGGGCAAAAACCATGACCTGACGGTTGCGGAATACAAAGTTGCAAAAGAGGAAGAAAAGATTGAAAAACTGTCAACGGATAAAATAGGACTGGAGGCTGACATTCTCGTTCTGAACCATAAAAAGTCCACTAAGCAGAAAAAATTGGACGAATTGGATGGGGAGATTGAAAGTTCCAATATCTTCCTGAAAGCGCTCAGGCAGATAAAACAGTTTATACAGTCATATCTACCCTTTGCGCCGCTGATTGAGGAATTTGCGAACCATGTGGAGCGTGGGGCGGATATAGAGGCAGGAAACAGCTTTCGGGGGCTGTTTACCGCACTTGGGGAGCTGCTCAATTCATTCAAAGAGATTATTAAAGACGGGTTATGCTGGTTTCCACGCCTTATGCGGTGGCAGACATCAAAAGGCGAAGTTTCCCCTGTGTTTGAAGATAACAGGAATGAAGGCTATTATTACCGACTGAAATCCTATATGGATATCCATACAAGGCAGGAATACCCAAAGGAACTGATACAGCCGGAAATCAAGCCAGAAAACCGCACAGGCACAATAGAGCAGTTGGCGCAGAATGTGGAGGCTGTCGAAAAACAGGTACAGCTTATGGGTGTATGGATGCATCAAAATCATAAGCGTTAAAGTTGGCAAATTTTAAAATAGCAGGTTTAAATTCAAAATCGAAATGTTTCAAGAAGTACCTGTATTTGTAAAAAAGAGAGCAAGATAGTATAAATTCTTATTCCAACTTTATTCCCAATGTGTTATAATTAAAAAAATTGGGAACAAAGTTGGAAATAAATCCGTATCGAGGAGATTGTCAATGGATATAAAACAGATTGTATTAGATTTATGTGCCACGAATGATGAACAGGAATGGTTTGAATTTAAAGAGAATTGGTTTCAGCCGGAAACATTAGGAGAGTATGTTTCTGCGTTATCAAACGCTGCAGCGTTCCACTATAAAAAATATGCTTATTTTGTATGGGGAGTTAAAGATGAGAATCATAAAATAGTTGGGACGACATTCAACCAATATTGCGACTACAATAAAGAACCATATCAGAATTATCTGGCCAGAAATCTTTCTCCGAGCCTGAATTTTTCTTTTGAGGAAATTGAAATTCAGCAAAAGAGAGTTGTTGTATTGGTTATACCTGCGGCTTTTGAGATACCTACTGCATTTAAGGAAAAGCGGTATATAAGGATTGGTTCATCGAAATGCAATATCAAAGACTATCCTAAGAGGGAGATTGAACTTTTTAAAATACTTGATGGAAGAACAGAAACCATAGAAACGATTCCAGCAAAATATCAGGAACTTACTTTCCAAAAACTGTTTGGATATTATGGATCGAAGGGAATTGTTTTAAATGATAAGACCTTTATAAAAAATTTAGGTCTGCGCAATGAAGAAGGACAATTTAATTTATTAGCGCAGCTGCTTTCGGATGATTCTCATTTTCCTCTCAGAGTATCTATATTCGAGGGAAAAACCAAAGGAACAAATCTGTTTTCAGTCAGGGAGTTCGGAAACAATTGTCTTTTATACAGTTTGGACGAGTTATTGCGATATGGTGATGTGCTGAATATCATACAGGCAGACGAAACAGATCGGGTTGTGGAAAGGAAAGAGGTGCCGCTGTTTGATAACAAGGCATTTCGGGAAGCAATCATCAATGCTGTCCTGCATAACAAATGGACAGAGGGAAACGAACCGATGATTTCCGTTTTTTCTGACAGGATAGAAATCTTATCAAGAGGCTCCCTGCCGCCGGCACAGACAATGGAGGGCTTTTATCTGGGGGAATCTGTCCCTGTGAATGAAAAGCTGTCGGAAATTTTTCTGCAATTGCATATCAGTGAAAAATCAGGGCGAGGAGTCCCTAAAATAACGGAAATTTATGGTAAAGAGGCGTTTGCATTTCGAGAAAATTCAATTGTTGTAACAATACCATTGAAAAAAATCAAAAAAGCCTCAAATAAAGTCGGGAATAAAAAGCCATTAAATGCAAGAAGAAGGACAATTTTGACAGAAATGAGGGATAATCCAAACATAACGGCTGAAGAACTTCGCAAAATCTTAGGAATTAGCAAAACGGCTGTAGATAACAATATTTCATTTCTGCGTGAAAATGGCTATATTGAGAGAGTAGGATCGAAAAAAGCAGGATATTGGAATGTGTTATAAGGAATCGAGATAGTTATAGTTCAACTATGTTGAACTGTAATCAGAGATAAAAAATTAAAGGAGAACAACTGATTTATGGCAGCAATTAATGATTTGATAGCTCAGATACAGGATGCTGAGCTTAGAAATAAGATAGAACAAGAAGTAAATCGAATGAACAAACAGAAGAAATTTGGTCTTGTTTTTGAAGAACACTTGCCAGAGTGTACACCATTATATGAAATGCCTGTGAATTGCGGAAGCAATGTTGCATTAAAATCCGGAAATATCAATGACATTTATAGAGTAATTGCCATAAATAATGAAAAAGCATTATGCATTAAAGAAGATGAGAAGGCAGAATGGAACATTGCTGACTTAGTGGTAGTTGCAAAATTTGGAGAGCCAATCTATCCATATTTGAAACAGATAGATAGCGTGTGCAATGCGCCTGACAGTGATTTATGGCATACATTGATTGAAGCGGACAATTATCATGCGCTGCAACTGCTAGAATATCTCTATGCGGAAAAGGTAGATTGTATTTATATTGATCCGCCATATAATACGGGTGCGAAAGATTGGAAGTACAATAATGATTATGTGGATGGAAATGACAGTTACCGCCATAGTAAGTGGTTGAGTATGATGCATAAAAGGCTGCGACTGGCAAAAAAATTGCTCAATCCCAAAACAGGTGTCTTGATAGTTACGATTGATGAACATGAGGTGCATCATTTAAGAACGCTATTGGAAGATGTTTTTTCTGATTACTATATTCAGATGACTACGGATGTAATAAATCCAAAAGGAGTCACTCAAGGTCGATTTTCACGAGTTGAGGAGTATAACATCTTTTGTTTTGCATCTAATGCTTTTGTTGCGGAAAGCAATGATAATTTGCTTAACCTTCCGAAGGATAAAAAGTATCCTCGCTGGAAAGGATTATTGCGCTCTGGGACGGATGCGTTAAGAGCAGACCGCGAGAATATGTTTTATCCGGTTCTGATTGATGAGTCAATACAAAAAGTAGTTGCTGCAGGTGAACCATTGCCCATTAATTTTGCTCCAGACGTTGAGGAGAAAATAAATGGATATTCTGTGGCATGGCCAATTCGTGAAGATGGCAGTTGGGGAAGGTGGAGTGTTGGCGCTGACACCCTGAGTATGCTTATTGAAAAAGGATATGTTTCCTGTGGCAAGTATGATAAAAAAAGGAAAACATGGGGTATTACATATATAAGCCAGCCCAATCAAAAAGCAATTGAAGAGGGAAAAATAATAATCACAGATAGGAATCCTATAACAGGTGTAGTTACTGTTGAATATGCAAGCAATGAAAACCGTGTCATTAAAACGGTTTGGCACCGAACTTCCCATGATGCAGGAGCATATGGTTCAGATATATTAACCGCAATAATTGGAAAGACAGATGCCTTTTCTTTCCCTAAATCATTGTATGCTGAACATGATTCCATAGCAACGATTGTTAGAAATAATAAAGAAGCTCTAATTATTGATTTTTTTGCTGGATCGGGTACTACTCTGCATGCGGTCAATCTGCTGAATGCAGCAGACGGCGGACATCGCCGTTGCATTTTGGTTACAAACAATGAGGTATCGGATCAGGAAGCAAAAATTCTAACAGAGCAAGGATATAAACCTGGCGATGAAGAATGGGAAAAACTCGGAATTGCCCATTCGGTTACTTGGCCTCGAACTGTTGGCAGTATTAAGGGATGTGATATAAATGGTATTCCATTAAAGGGTAATTATGGGGTTGAATTTGAATTATATGAAGCAGATGATGAAATATCAGTTATATCGAAAACTAATGGAAAACCAATAAGAAAGACTGTTTATCGGAAAGTCAAATTTCAGCAATATCCTCGACTTGCTGATATAATGAAATCTGATGGTTTCTTGTCAAATGCAGTATTTTTTAATCTTGGTTTTTTAGATAAAACGACAGTATCTTTAGGCAGACAGTTTCGGGAACTTTTGCCGGTAATTTGGATGAAAGCAGGGGCAATAGGACCTTGTCCGTCACTTAATACTGAACAGCTTCCAACTATGATGATTTTATCAGAAAATAAGTTTGCGGTATTGTTAGATGAAAATTATTTTTCGGAATTTGAAGAAAAAGTTAATCAAGATTCCAGAATTGAAACAGTGTTTATTGTAACTGATTATGAAGCAGGATATCGTACTATGATACAAAATCTTGCTGTAGAAAATACTTATCAGCTATATCGGGATTATCTTGACAATTTCAGAATTAACCAGGGGAGGAAGCAGGCATGAAAGTAGAATTATTCCCATTTCAAAAAAAGGCAGTTTATGAACTTAGAACAAGGACTGCGGCAGCGCTTGGGATGTATCAAAACACACATATTCCCCAAGTGATTTCTTTACAGGCTCCAACAGGTGCAGGTAAGACGATTATTATGGCAGCCTTGATAGAAGATATTTATTTTGGAACGGAAAACTATGCGGATCAGCCAGAGGCAATATTTGTTTGGCTTTCAGATTCTCCAGCTTTAAATGAACAGTCAAAGCAGAAGATAGACTTAAAAGCAGATCGTATTAAATTTGGGCAATGTGTTGTCATTGAGGATGACTCTTTTGATATGGAAGAATTGCGGGATGGGCATATCTATTTTTTGAATACACAGAAATTAGGGAAAGCAGGGAATCTTGGCAAACATTCGGATAACCGCCAGTATACCATTTGGGAAACTTTGGAGAATACGGCGAAGAAAAAAGCAGACAGACTGTATTTTATCATTGATGAGGCGCATAGGGGAATGCAGGGGACAGCGGCAGGAACAGCAACATCAATTATGCAAAGATTTATCAAAGGAAGTGTTACGCATAAACTTTCTCCAATACCATTAGTTATAGGGATGAGTGCAACTTCTGCAAGATTTAACCAGCTTGTAGGAGATACCAATTCAACCTTGCAGAGGGTTATTATTACACCAAATGACGTTCGGGCATCAGGATTACTGAAAGACCGTATTTTGATTACATATCCTGATGATCCGGCGAAAAATAATGATATGGCAGTGTTGCAAGCTGCTACTGATGAATGGAAAAGCAAATGCGATCATTGGCGCCAATATTGTTACGAACAGCATTATGCGCAGGTCAATCCGGTTTTCGTAATACAGGTTCAGGCTGGCAGTGGAAAATTGATTTCCAACACAAATCTTGATGACGTAATTGCTAAAATTGAGGAACGTATAGGAGTGACTTTCAAGGAAAATGAGGTGGTACATACATTTGGTTCGACAGCCACGCTTTTGGTCAATGGTTTGAATGTGCCACATATTGAACCGTCTGAAATTACAGATGACAGACGGATAAAAGTAGTATTGTTTAAAGAAAATCTTTCTACAGGCTGGGATTGCCCGAGAGCTGAAACAATGATGTCATTTCGCCATGCAGAGGATGCTACATATATTGCCCAGTTATTAGGGAGAATGGTCAGAACGCCTTTGCAAAGTCATATCCTTGTAGATGACTATTTAAATGATGTCCGATTATATCTGCCATATTTCAACGCATATACAGTAGAAAATGTTGTAAAAGAATTGCAAAATTCAGAGGGTGAAGATATTCCAACAGTTGTTGATAGTGAATCGCTTGAGGATGTCGTATATGTACCTTGGACGATTCATACGACACAGCATAGAAAAGAAAAAGCACACATTCCGGGACAAATTGGCTTGGAAGAATTTATGCCCGATAACGCAGTTTTAGGTCAGAGCCAAATAGAGCCTGATAATCAGCAGAAAAGTAAATTAGAAGATATAGATAGTGTGGAACGAGGAACGGAGAATGATAATTTGTTTCCATTGCAGCACCCATATCTGCAAAGCGAGCCACTTCCGGTTATTTCTGTTCCAGTGAATACAGATATGGAGGCAGAAGTGCAGATTGTAGAGGGTGAACAGCTTTCGCTTTTGCCTGAAATTGACCGCAAAGGAATCACAAAATTTATTAATGACCAAGGTTTTTTGACCTATGTTGTAAAAACTGCAAAGATTCACAACTATTTAAAATCTTTGCTTGATCTTGCAGGCTTGCTGACATATAACATGATATATCAAGGCGCAAAGGACGAAGTTGAAGAAGATATTCTTAATATGATGCGGGAATATGTAGATAAACTGCACCATTCGGGAGAATATGAAGCACTTTCTGCCAAAGTGCTTGAATTCAAGCTGCTTGTAGATGTGTTTGATGTTTTCGGGCAGTCTATTAGAAATGATGGCCAGCTAAATTTTACGGCAATTTCTGATTCGGACATTGACCGTGAATTAAGGGCAGCCGATGTGCGAATTGGTAATTATGGTTTTTGCAACTTATACGGTCGGCGTTACTTAGATATCATGGATGTTAATAAGTATAAAATTGACTGTATCTTATTTGTTGCAGATGATAACTGTATTGCAAATTTGAACAGATATGCAGAAAAGAAATTTCATGAATTGAATGATAAGTATCGTCGTTATGTTGTCGGGAAGTCTGAAAAATGCAGGAAACAATATGATGATATCGTGGCAAACAGCGATATTGTCAGCAAACACAATTTCACGCTGCCGGAAACAGTCAGTGTGAAGATAGATTTAACTGGTAAAAAATATGATAATCACTTATTTGCATATGCGGACGGAATGGCACAAATAAAATTAAATGGTTGGGAAAGCGGATTAATAGACGAAGAATCAAGACGTTCTGATTTTGTTTGCTGGTTGCGGAATCCGCCTAGAGAAAAATGGTCTATGTGTATGCCTTATGAGATGAAAGGCGAAACAAAGGCTGCATATCCGGACTTTATTATTGTCAGAAAAGATTCTGTTCTGGGTTATGTTATGGATATATTAGAACCTCATAACCCTGATTACAAAGACAATCTTGGGAAAGCCAAGGCATTGGCTAAATATGCAGAGGAAGAACCCAAAATAGGACGTGTTCAATTAATCCGGCGTGAGAAAGATGCATCTGGCAAAGATAAGTTTAAACGGCTTGATATGTCACATGGAAGTATCAGGCAAAAGGTATTAAAAGCGATAAATACGGATGAGATTGATCACATTTTTGAAACAGATGGATTTTTTGAATAGTAGATTGCATTGTGTATATATCATATTTGCACAAATCATTAGGGAATAATTTGGAGATATTACTGTGAAAAATAAATTTTTCACAGGGCAAATTTGTGCTTACGCCCAAATTCGCAGACTTTGGCAAGAATGGGAGATTACTATGGATTTTGGGGATTTAGGAGAATTTGATTTTAATATTGAGAATGAAAAACCAACAAAAAAATTTGATAACATTGTTAAAGAAATGAAAAAATATGATTTATATGATATCATAGCCCGAATAGCAGGTCTTAATTTACTGCCTGTAAATCAAAATAAATCTATTTTATTGGATGCTGTCATAGCAGAATTACTTTGTGTTAATGTATATAATGAAGACATAATCAATGATAATATAATGAGTGCTGGTAAATTTAGAAAACTTATTTCGCAAGTAAATGATTCTGATTTATGTATGATGATAGATCCAAATGAAAATTTGTATGTTCAAAATGTAATGTTCCATAAAAACTATTTGGTTTTTAATGGTATAGACCAAACTCCGGCATATAATCTTCAAAATATGATTCGTATAATTTTTGAATATCAAAATGATTTTCCAGATGATTTTATACAATGTGTTCATAAATTATATGTGTTTGTTTTGGGAGTGTCAGATGGTATCGCACAAAGGATAAATGCAAGTAACACAAATAATGATATTGAAGAAAATAATAGACTATTCGTTCCAAATTCTGAAATAATAAATGAGTGTGCGCATTTGGTTACGCTTGATGGGGATTATTTTGATGAATTTTTTGGAGAAACAGATACAAAAAACTTTTTAAGTGAATTTGGGAATGAAGATGCTGGAGAGACAAATCATAGACCTTTTTACGAAAGACCTTTTTTAAGAAATAAGAAAAATAATTCCATTATTATATTGAATATATCAGTATTGCCAACATTTGCGTTTTATATGACAATTGTGTTAGCTGAAAAATACGACATAAAGGAAGCGGTTATTGGAAGGTATCATGAATTTATATGGAAGAGATGCAGAGAATATCTTGTTAAATTAGGACATTACAAGATACAAGAACAAAATAAGGGGTTTGAACTAATAAATAATGAATATTACAAAGAGATGCTTGTTTCTGTTTACAATAATCAATATATGCTTGTTATATACTTGGCAGACGATGGTGAAGGTTATACAGGAGCAACAATGCATGATTATTACCCAGATGATAGGCATCAAGCAATGTTGGAAAAACGTATCTCATATTTAAGAGATAAATTCGCAGAGGTGAGAATCGGGGCTGAGAATATTATGTTTTTGTTAATAATAAGCGGATTCGGAAGAGGAATGCTTTTGGGAATTAAAAAATCTCTATCAGTGTATAAAACTATAAAATTTTTTCCTATGGAACTAGAATGTCTCAGTATAAATGAAAAAAATAATTTTCTACCAAGATATATTAGAGCAAAAACAAAACTTCATACATATGGATTAGAGGCATTTAGTGAATTAAATACAGTTAGCATATATACGAGTAATCATTATTCATTTTATATGTCCGATGATCTTAATCCAGCTAATTTAAACATATTTATAGCACCCGGTGATTCGATTGATTATATTAGGCAAGCACTGGAAAAAGAAGATAGAAAACGAGTTTTATCTTATGTTGATGGACTATATGCAGAAGTTGTGGCAAGTGATAATGAGAGAAAGATATATATAGAAGATGAAAGAAGCAAAGAGAAAAGGAATGCTTTGGTAGTATCTTTTGAAAATTGTGTTATATGGGTAACATCGGGACTTATTACGACACTTGATGAGTTAAGTATATATTATTCGACTCTGGATACTATGACTTATTGGCTGGCAGAATGTAGAGAATTGATAAATAAATTGTTTTTTTCTTATAATATATTTCATTTTGATATTTTGATTTCAGGAAAAGCTGTAGAATATTTTTATAATATACCAGAAGAACGAGAGATATCTAAATTGCTTAATTTAGATATTGAAAATAATCATATAAAAATTGTAATAAATCCAAATTTTTATTGGAGACTCAATAAAACGGATAATTCTTCAGAAAAAGAATTGTGTAAATTTGTGATAGGTACTTTGTGCGATTTTGCAAGTGATAATTTTGATTATGAAAGCTATATAGAAAAAATATTTAGTAATCCAATGAAAAAGAAAATGTTTTCTTTTGATTTTCATAAGCAACCATATCTTAAGCCATTTGAGTTTACTGATTACATATCTGTTCATTGTGAGGATGAGGACTTTCTTTTGGATTTGATTGGAAAAAAATTGTTGGAATCAAATAAATGGACATATGGAGTAATACCAAAAGAAAAGCGGGGAGAATTGGCAAACTATATAGTTGGAGTATTATACAATATGCTTCAAGAGGAAGTGGAACAAATAAATCCTCAATATGTTGTGGAATTAATATATTTGGATTTGGAAAAAACACTTTATCGACTTATGATTGCAAGAGAACGATATGCTTTTGATGTAAGTTGCTATCCAGAAAAGAAAAATGAAATCTTGAATGATTATAATGAATGCAACAGAACATCTTTAGCATTAAAGTTCTTAATGGAATATATTGCTGCAAAACCACCAAAGGGGCAGAAGTTATTAGGAATTGGACAATATGAATATATATTGGCTATTTGCTCGACAATAATAGACTGGTCCTATAAGAATGACCTGTTTTATTATAATATATTTGATACGCCGATTGAAATACTGCCATCTGATAGAGTTGGGATGAAACAAAAGGAATTTGTAGATATGTTTCAATATGGGGAAGTATATAGGCAGGAACAATTGGAGTATAACTCTTCTTTTGCGTTCAGAAAGAGTAGCACGCAGAAGATGGATGATTATACAAATGAACTGGATGAGGCTTTTAAATCTGAAAGAGGATATACATATCAGCAATTTATAAGTGTTATTTCGGGAATCATTATAATCGGTGAGGAGATAGATGATAACGAGATATATGTAAAAAAATATTCAGATGTAATAGAAATTTTGACTCAAAATATTGAAAAAATAACAGCAGAGATAATAACAAGAGTGATAGAAGATATAAGTATAAAGGCACGAGAAGATTTTATGAAATTACCTAAACCGTATAGAAAAGAAGATGTATATCCTTGGAGGTTTAATCGTGCATATTCTTTTAATAGAAGGCCAATTATTCAAAGGGATGATGAAATTATATGGGGGAACAGACAGTTGTATCATATGATGGAGTATGTTACGGGATTAATTTATAATGGGACATATTCTACAAAAGATAAAAAAATGTCAAAATTGATTGGAAAGATAAGTAATCAAAGAGGAAAATTGTTCAATAATCGTATTGTGGAAATGCTAAATGATATAGGGGAGTTTCAAGTATATCCTAATCGAAAAAAGATAAATAAAAAAAGTATTTGTAATGAAAATGGGGAAACACTAGGAGATATAGATGTTCTTTTTGTAGATGTTTCTGAAAAGAGAATATATGTAGCGGAAACAAAGGCATTTCCATTTTCAAGAAACCCATATGAGATGTATTTAGAATATAATGAAATGTTTGTTGATAAAGGAAAAAAGAAGTGCTATATAACAAAGCATAAGAGACGTATTGAGTGGGTAAAAAATCATTTGCATGATGTTTGTACAGAGCTCAAGCTTGGGAATACGGATTTATGGTCTGTAATTGGATTATTTATTGTCGAAGAACCAATTATTAGCAATCAGGTATATAATTTGAATGTTGAGATAATTTCTAAAGCAGAGCTTTCACTGGAGCGTATTCGTAAAGTAAATTAATTTGAAGTAATACAGTTATGTGACTAATAACAATTAAGAGAGCAGGGATTCAAGTAATTCCCTGCTCTTGGTGGTAACTTGTAGCTCGCAATGATGCATAGATTAGACGGATTTGAATCAAAAAGGGAAATATAGGAATTCACACAATTTTGGGGATCTCTAGGAGGATTACCAAACTTCTAATGAATCTTCCTCGGTTACCCATATCTGAATATCACCCTCAAGATATAGCCTTGCATATTCAAGGGGATTATCTATTGCCAAAGCATTTAAGGCACACTCAGAGGATGGTGTTGTTTTTAATCCTTCTTCCGCTTTTCCACAGTCTATGCGTAAAATATATCCGTCAAAAGTGGTTACATCAATACAATTATGGAGCATATTATACACTGCATAAATAAATCTCATATCTTATCAGCCCTTTCTTGTCTGTGTTTTGGAGAAATTTGTGAAAGCATTCCAATCAGTTCTTTCTGTCCTGTTCATTTCATGTTATAATTTGTTACAGGTTTTTCTTTCCCTTATTTTTGCCCTTATGAGGGTTCGTAACATGAGAGAAAAGGATATAACACAAGGGAAAGTCTAAGGGCAAACTCACTTGTTATAAATTTAGTATTTTCAAGGGTTTGCGGACTTTTTGAAGAGAAGATATAAC
>Ga0137297_11457_pt1 | contig 13582 bp, 8 predicted proteins | sample RamsorincwithD2O_FD_97191 | JGI IMG/M metagenome (GOLD analysis project Ga0137297, IMG submission 97191) | Mouse cecal microbial communities from Vienna, Austria - Mucin amended with D2O | ecosystem: Host-associated > Mammals > Digestive system > Large intestine > Cecum | place: Austria: Vienna... | reverse complement strand
ATTTGTAGAACCAGGATTCACAGCAATAGATGAAGAAGATGGCGATTTAACGAAAAACGTGACGGTGACAGGAACCGTTGACACCAATACAGTAGGAACCTATGAACTGACGTATACCGTAACGGACAGCAAGCCGCAGACAGTACGTGTGGTACGCCGCGTAACGGTAGCGGACGGTTATCATGCGGACGGCGACTTGGCATATGGTAAAACCGTTACTGCGGACGGCGAAAATGCGGCGTCCTTAGTAGATGGTAACAAATTTACCGATTGGCAGGCAGGCAGCACGACGTCCTCCGCGGTGATTGACCTAGGCGGTGAACAAACCGTGTCTAATGCTGTTTTGATGGAAAACGGCAGTGCGGTAACAGGGTATGTGATTGAAGTCAGCAAAGACGGCAGCGCATGGCAGACAGCGCATACCGGCGCTGCAATCGGCGCGCAGCAAAGCGTTGATTTTGAACCGGTCAGCGGGCGTTATGTGCGGCTTCGGTTCACAGGCGCTTCTGCCGCACCGAAGATGGCAACCTTTGAAATCCGATTTGACGATTTGGGAAAAGTGAAAGAAGCGTTGGCGGCATTGACGATTGGCGGAAACTTGGACGCGGTGACAGAAGATTTGGCGCTGCCAAACAAAGGGTTGCACGGCGCAGTGATTACATGGGAATCTGATAACGCGGCAGCGGTGACGGACAGAGGAATTGTGCACCGCGGCAGAGACGACCAAAACGCTGTTCTGAGAGCGACTGTAACAATCGGCGAAATTTCTCTCACCAAAAAAATTCCGGTGAAAGTTTTGAAGAGCACCGGCACAAACAGCGGCGGAACCGGCGGCGGAGGAGGAGCCGGCGGCGGTCGTGGCGACGCGACCAGTACCATTCAGGTGCCGAGCGTGCAGCCGAACATTCCGGTCACACCGCAGCCGAATGTGACAAGCGGAAAATTCAAAGATGTGGCGGACAGCCACTGGGCAAAAAACTATATTGAAAACCTCGGCAGCAGAGGCATTGTAAACGGAAAAGAAAACGGCGCGTTTGACGCGGAAGGCGTAGTGACGCGTGCGGAATTTTTGAAAATGATTGTAGAAATTTTCGGATTGCAAGCGGAGACGCCGTCGGCGGCATTCTCTGATGTGCAGGAAGGCGATTGGTACTATCACTATGTTGCAACAGCGTCCGCGCTGGGTGTGGCACAGGGCATGGGAGACGGCAGCTTTGGCGCAGGTGCACCGATTACCCGTCAGGATATGGCGGTGCTGGTGGCGCGCGCGGCAACAGCGGCTGACAAGACGCTTGGAGAAGCGGGCGACTTAAGCCGGTTTACAGACGCGGCAGAGGTCGGTGATTATGCAGCCGAGGCATTGGCGCAGCTTGTCGGCGCGGGCATTGTGGGCGGCGACGATAAAGGCGCACTGAACCCAATCAACAATGCAACGCGTGCAGAAGCAGCAAAAATCCTCTGTTTGGTATCAAATCAAGTGCAGGGATAAAATGGAAACAGGAGGCGGGCGCATTTGCGTCCGCCGGCCCTATCCCATGGAAAGGATGACAGATAACAATGAAATGGAATAAATGGATGATATTTGCGCTCTGTCTTTGTATGAGTATTCTGCCTGTAAACGCAGCGGAAGAACCGCAGCCGGAAACAGTGGAAAACACGCCGACTGTAGAAACCGCAGCAGAAGAAACAGCGCAGACTGTGGCGGCGGATTCTGTGCTGCTGCATATCGGACGCCCCCGCGCCTATGTGAGAGGGGAAGAAAAGCGGATTGACCCTGACAATGCGGCAGTGATGCCGTTTGAGGAGGACGACCGTACTTTTTTGCCGGTGCGTTTTTTGGCGGAAGCGTTGGGCGCGCAAGTAGACTGGAACGAAGCCGACCAGACGGCAACTGTGCGCAAAGACGGCAGCGTGGTGGAGGTCACCATCGGCAGCAACCAAATACGCGTTGACGGAAAGCCGCAGACAATCGATGCGGCGGCGCGTATCAAAGACGACCGCACATTTCTGCCGGTTCGCGCCGTTGCGGAAGCGCTGGGTCAAAAGGTGACGTGGGATCCGCGCGGACTGGTCACGCTGGGCAGCCGCGAAACCTTGCCAAAGGAAATCGCAGACGAGTTTGCTGAAGGTTATTTTAGACCGAACAGCAGCGATGTTGCACATCCTTATGAATTTGCCAGAATTCAACAGATGTTGGTGTCCAGTCACCGCACAATTGTCCGTCAAGATGCGGCGGCGCGGCAGACGGAAGCAGAACCTTATATGAAGATGGAATTGGAAGAAGTTGCGGCGCTGGTTGACACGCAAATGGCAGGACTTGCCGATTATTCGGTGCGGCCTGCATACGAACGTGTCACGGCGGTTATGAGTTTAAACTATGATGAGTCGGGAGACGAAGAAATTGCAAAACGTGTCATTACCATGCTGTATCATGGCGCGCTTGGTTATGATAAAATTCCGAATATCGTCCTCGAGGATTTCGGAAAACGGTCTACTGCTTTGCCCGGACTGTGTGTATTTGCCTATGACCGCGTTTATAATTCTCCCTATTGGGAGGAACTCAGCGCGCAAACGGGCACAGATGTGCGCGGGGCAGTGGAAGACTGGTTTTTGAAAGCGTTTGACTATATCATTAAACTTAATGCCGGCAGTTATTATGATAACCGCGGTGCTTACTGGCTGAAAAACGCGGCGGGGATTGCATTGATTCTCAACGACCCGGACCGTATGCGTCAGGTCATCAGTGCGCTGGATACTTGTATGACCAGCAATGAATGGCACGCAGACGGTATGTGGAGTGAAGGCACATTTTCCTATGGACAGCAGTTTGCAGGAAACGGTTCAGAAGCCGCTGATGTGATCAATCTCTATAGGGATCCCTATGGTTATACAGACACAAGTCTCGGTCTTGTGCTGGACGGCAGTATTAATATGCATGACCGCTGGCCGCTGCAGCAAAAAATGATAAATTTGAACAAGGCTTTTAAGTTCCCCAACGGCGCGAATGTTGCAATGCATGATACGCATTTTACGCAGGACGTTACGGTGGATATGCCGATTAAAGAAGAATATTTGGAAAATCAGGAAATGGGACATTTCGGATTTTATAATGTCAAACACGGTAATACCGAGGAAGCGCAGCAAATCAATTTGAAATTTCCGATTTTGAGCGAAGGTTTGCCCTATAGCGCAGGACACTATCACGGCGATTTTCTGGGACTCTCTATGTGGAGCGCAGGCATGGAGGTTTTGCCGGACGGCGGCTACGTTTTCACACCCGCCGCAAACCGGTATATCCATATGAACGCCTATCTGCATAATTGTTCTTGGGTATCCTCGCCGCAAACCTCGAATTATACGGCGCGCGGCACACGTACCACACGACCCAATCTGCTAGGCTATGACGATGGTTCGCGCAATGATAAACAAGTTCAGCTTGTGGAAGGTAGTCAACCTATGACGGCGCAGGACGGCATTGATTTCAAACGCCGTCTGGTGATGATGATTGCAACGGACGAAAACCATTCCTATACGCTGGATATTCAGCGCATGAAGGGCGGCACGGTGCATGAAAACTTCCTGCGCCAGGTAGAGGAAGAGGACGTGGATTTCACAACAGACTTGAATCTTCCGACGGAAATGGAAGGAAAATTGAGCGGCTGGCTGACCTCTATCGGACGTTCCGGTGGGGTAGGCGCGATTGCCGATGCATTGACGTCGCCGCGCGGCATAGAAACAAATGACGATTATTCCTTTAGCTGGCACGGAAAGGTCAGCGGCACAACCTTGAATGTGTTTCTGAAAGGGAATTCGGGTACTGCTGTGGCATTTTCGCAGTTCCCGACCATGCGGCGCGTGAAAAACGTAGTAGCCGACAAGGATAAATATCCGGGTATGCACATGTATCAGCGTGTAGATGTATCACCCAGCGATACTACCATGTTCGGCGGTGTCTACGAAGCATTCCGAAACGGAGAAACCGCACGCGTGAAAGGAATTGAATGGCTGCAGCCGGAGGATAAAGACCCCATGTGTGTTCTGGCAAAAGTGGATTTGGGCGACAGTGTGGACTATGTCTATGTCAGCGGCGACAACAAACCGCGGCAGTTTGAAGGCATGACTTTTTCCGGTAACTATGCCGCGCTGCGCAAAGAAAAAGGCAGTGGCAAGACGGTCTGGAGCTATCTGTATGGACAGGGCAGTATTACAGCGGATGGCGTCAACGTACAAGGCGAAAAAGATTATTTGTTTAAGGTACTGGAAGCACGTGGCAGCGATGACGACGTAAGCATACCGAATCAAATGAAGGTGCGCGGCAGTCTGCCGGAATCGGTGAAAGGTCTGTGGGGGCACTCCATTTTTGGAGACACCTCCGGCTTTGGCTATCAGATTTTGGACGTAGACCAAAGCACCATCACAGTGCAGATGCCGCCGGGATTTATTGTGACGGAGAAGGGCGCGGAAATGACGCATTTCCCCAAATATGAAGACCCGAAAACAGGGCAGATTCAAAACAAAGAAGGTTTGTATAGCACGTTTACACCTCGTGTTATTGCAGGTGATGCGTGGTTTGAACTGAAAGTACCGACATTCAAGAGATATCAATAGGCACATTCGACTTTTGTTCGCCTAGGCATGAGATTCAATTCTCTTATGCCTAAGGGAACGAATCGCATGAATGCGAATAAAAAAGGGCGCCGCATAGTGCGGCGTCCTTTTTTGCTGCATGGTGCAGGGTCCGTTCCAAAATAAATATTAGTTTATGTTATTGCTCCTGCTGCGCGGCATGACGCTTGATAGCGGCGAAACTTTCCGCGCTAATGACATGTTCCATGCGACAGGCGTCCTGCACGGCAGTTTTTTCATCTACGCCGAGACGTATCAGCCAGTCGGAGAGCAGCGTGTGGCGTTCATAGATGGTTTCGGCAATGTCCCGCCCTTTGTCGGTGAGCGAAATCAACCCACTTTCGTCTACTGTGATATATCCATTTTCCCGCAAATTTTTCATCGCAATACTCACGCTGGGCTTGGAAAATCCCAACTCGTTTGCCACGTCAATGGAACGAACAGTGCCGTTTCGCTGTCCTAAGATTAAAATAGATTCCAAATAATTTTCAGCCGATTCCTGAATTTTCATATTCGCGTTCCTCCCTGTGGTTGCGCCTATCCTGTTTCTGTGGTAACATATCGTGATTTGCACATTGTTCTGCCTTTTATCATATCATATTTTGAGATGGATTTCAAATTCTTTTGTAAAATTTCCATTTTTGTGTAAAAAAATACTTGACAAATTGGTTAGTTTGTGCTAACTTATATAGTGGTTAGGAAATCCTAACCAAAAATACTGCACATTGGTTTGTAATAACTAACTTGATAGAAACAGTGGGGAGGGAATTATGATGCCTTTAACAATGATGGCAGTGGGAACAGCGGCTTCGGTGAAAAAAGTGGGCGGCAGAGAAGAGACGAAACGGTTTTTGGAAAATCTGGGATTTGTGCAGGGCGCAGTGGTGAGTGTTGTCTCAGAGATGGGCGGAAATGTTATTGTGAATGTGAAAGATTCACGTGTGGCAATCAGCCGCGCCATGGCAAGCAAAATTATCCTTGCAATGTGAGAACAGTTTGGAGTGGAACAATACAGATATAAAAGGAGGGTGAAACAATGAAAACATTAAAAGAAGTCAGGTGCGGACAGACGGTGAAAGTCGCACGGCTGCATGGAGAGGGCGCAGTCAAACGCCGCATTATGGACATGGGTATCACGCGCGGCTGCGAGATATATGTCCGTAAAGTGGCGCCGCTGGGAGACCCGGTAGAAGTGACGGTGCGCGGCTATGAACTGTCGCTGCGCAAAGCGGATGCGGAAATGATTGAAATATGCTAACGCAAAAAATTTTTATGCCCTGCGGTTAGTGGAAACAAACTGAAAATATTGGGGAGAAACAACGCTTATACAATATTTTTTAGTATACCGCAGGAGATTTTGGACAAAACAGAAAGATTGGAGGAAGAACAATGTCAGTCAAAATAGCGCTTGCCGGAAACCCAAACAGCGGCAAGACCACGTTGTTTAACGCCCTGACGGGCAGCAGCCAGCATGTTGGCAACTGGCCGGGCGTGACGGTGGAGAAAAAAGAAGGAAAAATCAAAGGACAAGCGGACGTCCGGCTGGTAGACTTGCCGGGCATATATTCCCTGTCGCCCTATACCTTAGAGGAGGTAGTCGCGCGCGACTACTTGACGAAAGAGCGTCCGGATGCTATCATTAATATTGTAGACGGCAGCAACATTGAACGGAACTTGTATTTAACCACGCAGGTCATGGAGCTGGGGATTCCGGTGATTGTTGCGCTGAACATGATGGATGTGGTGCGGAAAAACGGCGATACCATTGATGTGAAAAAACTGTCCGCCGCGCTGGGATGTGAAGTTGTGGAAATTTCCGCGCTCCGCGGCACAGGCGTGGCAGAAATTGCGAAAAAGGCAGCCGCACTGGCAAGCAGCGGCAAACAAACGCCGCCGCAGCATACCTTTAATGAAGTGGTGGAAGCGGCGTTACATACCCTTGCGGATTTGCTGCCGGCGGATATCAAGCCGGAGCAAAAACGTTGGTATGCCGTGAAACTGTTTGAGCGGGACGAAAAAGTGCTGCAAAGCGTTTCGTTGACCGCGAAAATGGAAGAAATTATCGGGTGTACCGAAGAAACGCTGGAGGACGATGCGGAAAGTATTATCACAAACGAACGGTATGAATATATCAGCGGACTGGTGCGCGGGTGTGTGCGCAAAAAACGCAAAGGGCTGAGCGTGTCCGACAAAATTGACCGCGTGGTAACCAACCGTTTTTTGGCGCTGCCGATTTTTGCGGTCGTGATGTTTCTTGTGTACTATGTATCCGTCACGACAGTGGGCGGCTGGGCGACAGATTGGGCAAACGACGGTCTGTTTGGCGACGGATTCCATCTGTTTGGCGTTTGGATACCAGGTATTCCGGTGCTGCTGGGAAATGTGCTGGAGAAACTCGGCACGGCGGAATGGCTGAACAGCCTGATACTGGACGGTATCGTGGGCGGCGTTGGCGCGGTGCTGGGATTTGTGCCGCAAATGCTGGTGCTGTTCATTTTCCTTGCATTTTTGGAAGCCTGTGGATATATGGCACGAATCGCGTTCATTATGGATCGGATTTTCAGAAAATTCGGGCTGTCAGGTAAATCCTTTATCCCGATTCTAATCGGGACAGGGTGCGGCGTGCCAGGGGTGATGGCGTCGCGGACGATAGAAAACGACCGCGACCGAAAAATGACCATCATCACCACCACCTTCATTCCCTGCGGCGCAAAACTGCCCATTATTGCGCTGATTGCGGGCGCATTGTTTGACGGCGCATGGTGGGTGTCGCCAAGCGCCTATTTCGTGGGCATTGCCGCAATTATCGTTTCGGGTATCATGCTGAAAAAAACAAAACTGTTTGCGGGCGACCCTGCGCCGTTTGTGATGGAGCTTCCCGCATACCACTTACCGACGGCCGGCAACGTGCTGCGCAGCATGTGGGAACGCGGCTGGTCGTTCATCAAAAAAGCAGGTACCATCATTTTGCTTTCCACTATTGTGCTGTGGTTCTTGCAAGGCTTTGGATTCGAGAATGGCGCGTTTGGCATGGTAGAGGATTTGAACAACTCTGTTTTGGCGAACGTTGGCAGCGTGATTGCCTTCCTGTTTGCGCCGCTGGGCTGGGGCGACTGGAAAGCGGCGGTTGCGGCAGTCACCGGACTGATTGCAAAAGAAAATGTCGTTGGCACGTTTGGTATCCTGTTTGGATTTGCGGAAGTTGCTGAGGACGGCGCAGAGGTTTGGGGCACATTGGCGGCAAGCTATTCCGCATTGGCGGCATATTCCTTCCTTGTGTTCAATCTGCTTTGTGCACCGTGTTTTGCGGCAATCGGCGCGATAAAACGGGAGATGAACAGCGCGAAATGGACATGGTTCGCCATTGGATACCAGTGCATATTCGCCTATGTCATTTCACTTTGTATCTACCAGATTGGAAGCGTGTTTGCGGGCGGCGCGTTCGGTATTGGCACAGTCGTTGCAATTGTGTTGGCGGCAGTTTTAATCTATCTGATTTTCCGTCCCAATCCATATAAAGAAACGCTGAGCCGACGTACACAGGTGCGCAGCGTACAGGCGTGATAAACCGGAAAGAAGGAATTAACGTGAAAAATCACGTTCATTGATTTGATTGTCCCTGCAATATTTTCGTCTTTGGCGAAAATGCAGATGGACAGTAATATCCATTATACGCCTTATCCGCCCACGATAAGGACGTTGGGATTTTTCATTTCAATTTGTGGGCGGAAAGGCTATGGATATTGATATGTTTGCATGGTTGTCTGCCAATTTGGCAACGATTGTGATTGTGTTGCTGCTTGCAGCGGCGGTCTTTTTTGCAGCGCGGCATGTGCTGCGGACGCGCAAAGCAGGCGGCTGCAGTGGGTGCAGCAGTCAGGGAAGCTGCCCCCATTGCAAATCACCAAAAGACCCTGAATAAAGTCAAAGTCGGCGGACTGGATTCGCCGGACTCCTCTTTTATCTCTCATGCAAAGAAGGCTTTTCTAACGAAAAGCCTTCTTTGTGTTTTTTTTTGAAAACCGTCTGAGCAAACAAAAATATTTATGCGTAGAGTCCCGCACGGTCGTTGATCACCAGCAAACGTAACATAGTGTCGTTCAAACCAAGCTGTCCATCGCCGTTTCCTTTGAGCCAGCCTTTATCCACCAACATTTGAATAGTCGGACGCGCCCAGTCGGGCACTTCATCAATGGTATTATAAATCATACCGGAATCACCCCCTCCACCGGCAGGGTCAGGTTTTGGATAACCATTTAGTCCAGCGGCTTTGATAATCGTAGGATAATCTTTGTATGCAACGTCGGAATCAGTGCCGGCACTTGCAATTCCGGCAATTTGCGCACTGTCTCCCGTCTGTTGTATGCCGCAGGGAATGTCCGCGGAACCGCTATAATCCGCCAACCATAAGTCGAAGTTTGTCAAACGGTTCATTTGAAATTTATTGTAGTAATAATCCAGATTGGAATAGTTCATTGCATACCAGCCACCCTGTTCCAATTCCGTCATAAATGCGATTGCCATGTCGGTAATCAGTTCGTTGGAGGGATTCACGCCTTGCTGCTGTGCATAGGTGTCACTGGCATATTCCCAATCAAAACTGAGCGGATAGTCAATGCGTCCTTTGTATGGTGCGGCGGCTTCCAGCAAGCACTGTGCTTCAATTCTTGCCATTTCTACAGTGTAGGCATAGCTGAACCAATATAACCCCACATGAACGCCCGCTGCAAGTGCGCCTTCCACATTCTGTCGGAAGGTGGGGTCTAAATTTTCCAGACTTTCACCAAACCCTGCATGAATCATGGCAAAGGAAACACCGCTGTTTGCCACTTGGTTCCAATCAATGCTGCCGTCATAGTGGGATACATCAATCCCTTTGCTTGCCATTTGGGTTGCCTCCTTTAGATAAAATCTCCATATGCCCGTCCATGGGACAAAAGGCTTCATTCCGATTCTAGTATATGCAGAGGGATGGGTGCGTGTGCAGACGATAGAAATGGGCAGAAACAAAGAAAAAACGAGACGGACAAAACAGTTGCTATAAAAAAACACCACTATGCACTTTTGCATAGTGGTGTTTGGGTATCGGCTTAAAAGTTGTCCAGTAATGATTTATAAAATTCGCAGTAGTCGCTGCGTCCGTCTGCTGTAAAGGACATTGCTTCGCGGGGGTGGAGATTTAGCTGACCGGTGAACATATATTGCAAATCATATCCCCAAACAACGCCTTGTTCTTTCAACGGCAGCATATATTTTTCAATAAACGTCAAAAGACTGTAGAGATTATATTTTGGATTTTTTAGGAATCCGAGCAATAGTTCCATTGCACAGTTTCCAGCGCCGCGTCCCATGCCCTGCGCTGTTGCGTCCAGATAGGAAACACCGTAGGACAGTGTTTCAATGGTATTTGCAAACGCCAGATTTTGATTGTTATGCGCATGGAACCCAATTTTTTTGTCTGTTTTTTCCGCTGCGGCAATATAGGTTTTGGCGAGCGTTGAAGCATTCTCAGGGTATAACGACCCATAGCTGTCCACCAGATAAATGACGTCAACACTGGAATTGCACAACATTTCCAACGCCTGTTCCACCTGATCCAAGTTTGCACCGGAAATTGCCATGATATTACATGTGGTTTCATAACCCAATTCATGGAAATATTCAATCATTTCAATTGCCGCAGGTATCTGGTGAATATAGCAGGCAACGCGTATCATGTCAATAACGCTTTCGCTTCTGGGCAGAAAATCCGTTTTAAAATCGCATCTGCCAACGTCTGCCATAACGGCGATTTTCATATCGGAAATGTTGTCGCCCACAATCGCGCGGATATCTTCTTCATCACAAAATTTCCATTTCCCGAAATCTTCTACATTGAACAGGTTTTTGCTCGCTTTATAGCCAAATTCCATATAGTCTACGCCGCTTTTGATGTTTGTTTTATAAAGCTCTGTCACAAATTCATCTGTAAACTCAAAATTGTTACAAAGTCCACCGTCTCTGATGGTTGCGTCAAGAACCTTGACATCGTCCCTGACCTCCATTAAATTTCCTTTTCTAGCTTCCATTTGCCTGACTCCTTTGGTTAAAGCAAAAAATCAGCGAACACCACATGGGATTTCGTTTTTATTTGCTTATGCGTTTTTTTGTTTTTCTATTATAGCACCATTGGGCCGTTTTGTCAAATCAGCCGCGGCGCGTCCTCACTGAATTTAATTCCCTCAGCCGATAAATAAAAAAGAATGCTGCCCGAAAAAATGGCGCATTCTTTTTTATTTCTATTGGATTCCCTTATGCCTATGCTTCATTGCTGGTGCACCGTTTCTGTCCACTGCGCAGCCGGCAAAATGGGAACCATATTTTCATCCCATAGATATGATTTAATAGTTACACGATCGGTTGTTTGCGGCAGCATCACCTCTGCCTGCGCCATACTGAATTCTGCACCTGCCGGCACAAGCGGTGTCACAACCATTTTTAAAAGTGTTGGTCTTTTAGAAATGGTTTGTGTATTTTTTGTAGTATCCTGTTGTACTACTGTGATAAGCTGTGCATTTTCTGTCCTTGGCGCAAAGACTGATACGGTATAGGATTTTCCAGGAGTAAGCTCTGTTTCGTCATTGGAAATGCGTATAGCAAACGGTTTCAGTTCTCCAAAGGCAATCTGTGGAACGCGCAGTGTCACCTCGCCCGGCATTTCAAAAGTCGGATGGAAATTACGTACTGCACTGCCGTTTTGCAGTATATAACCTGCATCGTTGTTCAAGCGTACTTCTTTTCCTTGTATTTCTGTCAATTTATGCCCCACATTTGTTCCGTCTCCGAATGTTTCCATGCACCAACATCCCTGTAAGCTTTGCGATAATTCTTTTTCAAGTGTAAGTGTATCTCCCTGTACAGCGGTCACTCCTGTTACAACATCCGGTGCAGCAACAATTGCTGCATCAACCGTAGAAATACTGCCTTCACCGTATACATAACCCCACAGAATTTTACCGCTCGCCTTCTCCCGTCGGAGCGCTGCTGTTCCCGCACTGAATTTTATCCCCTGCCACTGCTGTGTTGCCAAGCTGTCCGACACATAAATCCAGTCCTCCATATCTCCTAAATCCACAATTGCCAATGCCGCAGCAGGATTTGAATCAAATGTTTTCCACTGCACATTTTGCACCTTTGCTGTTTGGTCTCTGCGCGTTCCTTCATAGACTGCCCCGAATACCGTGATATCGTCAGGATTTACGCTGCGCCGCTGATATAAGTGCGGCGGCTGCACATCGCTATGACGCATACCTGGCATACTTGATAGTGCATACTCGCTCTCCGGCACACCTTTGAGAAACATTTGCAAACTGCTGCCGCTTGTCTGTCCCATCCAAACCATATGCGCGCCGTTTTCAAAGCTTCCTCTTTTTGCTTCGGTAAACAGCTTTTGTCCCGGCATCAGTCCTTGTTTCCCCTCCGACTGCAGCGCTGTCCCTAGATCCTGCGCCTCACGGTCAACAGGTGCGTCTGATATTACTTCCATCGCTTCATCTTCACTGCCGCGCAAAAAATTCTCATGCACAGCGCCGCCCTGCAGCCGCTGGACATCCAACATATAAGAACGTTCCTCGTCTAGCTTCACGGTCATTAACAAACGGCGGTTTTCTTCATTTTCCTGTTCCAGCGGCATTAGCTGCCGTGTCTCTATCAGTTGTATCATACCATCAGATGCTGTTCCATCGTCATAAGCGATCAGCGCCGGTCTGGTATATTTCCCTGTTAAGGTGTTATAGTTTGGTGTGTTCTGTGCCGTAATCCATGCATTATTATGTGCCACCACACTCATATGAAAAAATCGGTTGGGCTCCTTTCCTGCTACCGGATAACCGCCATCCGGAAGCAATTCCACGCCGCCCGCCCAATAGGTCATTGCCAAATAATTTCCGTGTCCGTGACCGCCGCTATACGGCAAACCGGCTGCCACAGGCGGAAACAAAAGCGCTGTCTGCTGTGCATCTCTTGTTGTTCCATGTACCATCGTATACAACCCAAAATGGTTTAGCTCCACATTGTTTAAATACTGTGCCTGAATTGCTCTATCCGGATCGGCTGTGCCGCTGGGATGGGTATCATGCATTGCCATAACAGTCCCGTTTGGATATTTGGTGTTTTCAATGACACTTTGCGCTTTCACAATAATCGGCCAACGTTCCCGTAAATTTTTTTGCGGCAGCTTCAAACCGAGCAGTTCGTCAACATATTCCTCTGAATCTCTCCATGTTTCAATTAACTGCACTGCCTCCAAACAATTCCCCAGCAGCTGTTGTCCATAGGAGGTGGTACCCTCACTCCACATACCGTCGGCATACCATTGACTTGGGGCAAGTGCACTGTCCGTTAACATAATCGCATACCGTATCAGTTCAGGATCCTGCAAAATATATGCAGTCCCTGCCAGATGTTTAATGGCATATCCCCCCAAATTATTGATGTATTTCCCATTATTTTCGTCATACATTCTCTGACAAACTTTTCTAAAATAAGTCTCTGCCAATGCACGGGTATCCGCTGCATATTCCACGTTCAGTGTTTTAAATACATTGCTGTTATAAATCAAGTCATATGCCATCACTAAGTAAGCCGGAATAAGATTTGACATATCGCCAAACCCGCCCTGATTTTCCATGACAGAGATTTTCTCATAGTTTTTCGCACTTAGCACAATGACATGCGCTGCTTTCTGGGCGATATCCGCGCCGCCTTCCGCTGCATATATCTGTGCCAGCCGCGCCACATCCTTTTCATAGGCGGGACGGCTGTATGGCGTCGCCGGAAGCATCATCTGCACAGACTGTGCATACTGCTCCACAGTCATATCTAAAGCGCCCTGTACAGCCGCGCGCTTCACTGCCATATCTCTTTCACGAATAATATCGCGTGCACTGTAGGGTAACATACCATTATAGACCGTCTC
>Ga0137297_11453_pt1 | contig 13595 bp, 15 predicted proteins | sample RamsorincwithD2O_FD_97191 | JGI IMG/M metagenome (GOLD analysis project Ga0137297, IMG submission 97191) | Mouse cecal microbial communities from Vienna, Austria - Mucin amended with D2O | ecosystem: Host-associated > Mammals > Digestive system > Large intestine > Cecum | place: Austria: Vienna... | reverse complement strand
AATCTCCGGGAGGATGTGTTCGTCAGGGATACCGTTGAAATCGATGGAGAGGAGGTGACCCTTTTCAGCGCCACGGTCAAAGGGAAGTCCCTCAAACGGAAGATCAAGGTCGTGATAGCGGAACTCAAATGCGGAGACAAGGTCATAAGGAAGATTTTTTTCAGTACGGATCTTGATATGAAGGCGTCCGAGATATTTCTCCTTTACCACTCCAGATTCCAGATTGAGTTCATCTATCGCGATGCGAAGCAAAACACAGGGCTTGAACATTGGCAGTCCACTGATGCCGACAGACTCTCCTTTGGCTACAACGCATCCCTTTCCGCAGTAAATGTGGCCAGGGAAATGTCTGACAGGATACACGAGGCGACAGGACGCAGACTTTCCGTCGCTTCCGTCAGAAGAGTACTTCATAATGCCTCGCTGTATCAACATATTAAGAAATTTATTGAGGGTCAGAAATCCGACAATCAGAAAAATAATTTTGTCATGGCGGACGAGATTCCGACTAACTTATTGTTCTTCGGCGTCAGAGACTCCGCATGATTCATTCAAAAATTAACGAACTATTGTGAGTGAAATTAGATATGTAAAATTCCATAGCAACGCTTTGAAAAAGCTAATGGCTTTTTCTATATATCTACCTGATACAGGTAATTATTCTGAAAAGTTACCTGTTCTCTATTTCTTTCATGGTAGAAATGGTGATGAACATTTTATTGGACAACTCGATGTAAAGGGCATAGCCGATAAGCTTATAAAAGAGGGAACCATAAATCCAATGATTATAGTGTGTCCGAGAATGGATAATACGCGTGGGCTCAATACTTCGGATTGTTCAGCTAAAATTTTCAATGATGAAATGGCAATAGATGTCGGTAGATATGAGGATTACTTTATTTATGAAATTATCCCGTATGTCGAGGCTCACTATCCGGTATTATCTGACAGATCAGCGAGGTTTGTAGGAGGAGCGTCTGCCGGTGGATATGCCTCGGTTCACTACGGACTAAAGTATCCGGAACTGTTTTCGCGTATTGGCGGACATATGCCTGCAATCGAAAAACAACTTGAACTTGCCGATCTGCCTTATTATGGAACTGAAGAAGATTTTATTTTGAACGACCCGCTTAGATTCAAGCCGTTCACAAATCTACATAAAGAACAGTCATGGTATCTTGATGCCGGTGATTGTGATGAGGGGGGATTCAACGAATCTGTATGTATTCTATCTAAATTGTTAAATAGTCGCCGTATATGTTGTGAAAGTCATATTTTCAAAGGTCATCACAACATGGAATATATTGATAGCAATCTTGAAAAGTACCTTATCTTTTATGGGAAGGCTTTTGAAAATCTTTCAGATGCTCCCGTCCCCACTCTGAGAGTTGATTGAGTATGGGTATAAGAGTTCTGCCCAAATCGGTCAACTCGTATTCTGTGCGAGGTGGCACCTCGGCATATAGGATTCGCTTTACCAGTCCGACTGATTCAAGTGTTTTCAGATGTCCTGACAATACTTTCGGTGATATGTCGGGGATTGCCCTCGACAATTCGTTGAAACGCATTACGCCGAACTCGTCAAGTATGACAAGCAGGAGCATCGACCACTTATTTGCGAAATGAGCTATCACGTTCCTCATGGGGCATGTGGCGACACATGAATATTTTTCTGAAATTTTTTCGGCCCTCATCTGTCTGATATTGACTAAAAGTGAGTTTGAAGTAAGCGGCTACCTTTGGAGTAACCTCTTGCATGATAATGTTTTGATGTATAACTTTGCGCTATCCAAAGGGTAGCTGTTATCCTTTGCAAAGTTAACAAAAACAACATAAACCAACAAATTATGACTGAAATCAGTATCAGCGTTCCGGCATCGGCGAAACCTTCATGCAAGGCTGTATTCGTGATGCTCGGCACTGGCTTCGATGAAATCGAGGCTCTGGCACCCGTCGATGTCATGCGACGTGCAGGAATGGAGGTATTCACCGTCTCAATGACGGATAACCGCCTTGTAAAAGGCGCCACAGGCAACCTTATCGTTGCCGACATGAGCATTTCCGATTTGCACCTTGACCGGATAGACTGGCTCGTGTTCCCCGGAGCCGACAAATCGGAAGACGCGGTTAATCTTGACGAGAAACTGCGTGACATAGTAAAGGGTCATTGGGATAAGGGTGGTAACATCGCCGCCATATGTGCAGCTCCAGCACTTGTTCTCGGACCGCTCGGCATCATCAACGGAGTAAAAGCCACCGGTTATCCGTTCCTCAAAGAAGACTTTGAAAAGGTAGGAGGAATATACTCTGAGGAGCCTGTAGTCATGGGAGACCGCCTCATAACATCAAAGGGTCCCGGAACAACCCTCGAATTCGCACTTGCCATTGTTCGCAAGGCAAAAGGCGCAGATATGGAAAAGGCTCTCCGTGAAGGCATGGTAATCAATCAGTGATATTCCTTTACCGGATAGTAATGATATAATAATCGATTAACATCGTTGCTCTCGTATTATCTCAGCAAGAGCAATACCAGCAGATGCAACGGATAGAAGGCGTAGAAGCCATATTTGGCTGCTGCGCCTTTTATGCAGCCTCGGGTGCCGTCGTATAGAAATATTAAGGCTGAAGTTAGGATGGCTCCGGTCAATCCGTATGCGGCCATGAGGGGAAAGGTGAAGATAATCTGACGGAGAGCCTGAGCCGTGAAGTTGACCTTATTGCGTGGAGTCCACGGCTCGATGGTCTGACGACGCAGGATATAGAAGATGACAATCATCAGTACACCCTGCCATTCGTAGTCGCTCCCTATGGCCCATGCGATCCATGCCACGGACAATATAGCGATGAAGCATACCGGGCCATGCTCGCACAGGCGGTCGAACACGGCCAAAGCGACAACTCCAATTGCGAGTGTGAACATTACGTTGTGGGTACCGTCTATACCATTCAGCAGATACCAGGGAATTTCGCTGACGATGGCGAAGCCGAGTATTGTCAGCAGATAGCGTGTGCGGTTCCGGGTGTTGGCGAAGCCCTCGGCAATCAGGAATGCAAATATCGGGAAAGCCATTCTCCCGAAACAACGCATTGCCTCATAGCACGGTGTGCCATGCTCCATCAGATAATATGCGCAGTGGTCGGCCACCATAGAGAGTATGGCGATAATCTTCAATGCGCTGCCGCTCAGTCTGAGCGACAGCGGTATTGAAAATTTAGCGGAAGCAGGTGTATTCATATCTTCTATGTTAGCCTTTGCCGGAAAGTACTCTGATTATCTCATCGACCTCCTGATTGACACGCTTGAAGTTGCGGTTGAGCATGATTTCCTTTTCGCGCTCGTCCTTGAACTCGTAGATTTTTTGGCAACTCCACGTAATGCGCTTCCTCGTCATGGATTTTCTTCATGTCGAAGTTGGTCTTGCAGAAATACTTGGTGGTCTTGAACTCCTCGGACTGCTCTATGTCGAAGTGGCTCATCATGCTCTTGTCGGTGGCGGTGAAGTCTCGCGCCGCCTGACCTGCCAGCCAGCCTGTGGCCATGTCCGCAATCTTCGCCGCCGGAACAAGGAAGTCGAGCCGTTCCGAGATTTGCGTAGATACCTTGGAATCGTTGATGGTGATTGAGGTCGATGTCTGCTTGGCCTTTCCGAACACGTCGTTCTGCGCCCATTCGAGGGTTTCCTTGTTGCGTGCGGCTCCCATGAAGATGTTGCCGCAGGTGGTGATTATCTTCTGCATACCGACCTTGCCGTAATCGGCCTCCAACTGAGGAAGTTCCTGAAAACCGAGGGTAACGGCAACCTTGTTGCTTCGGGCGGTGCCGATAAGACGGTCTATCTTGTGGAAATACAGCGTCGGCAACTCGTCGACTATGATGCTGACCGGAATGTTCCCCTTGGAGTTGACACGGGTTATGAGGCGATTGAGTACAAGGGCGTTCAACGAACCGATTACCTGCTCCTTCTCCGGGTCGTTAGCGATGATGAGATAGCTCGGATTAGCCGGGTCTGATATTTTTAGGTCGAAGTCGTCGCCGGTGAACACCCAGTAGGCTTCAGGTGACACGAGCCTCGCGGCGTTTACGCAGAGTGTTCCCACCATACCTTCCAACTGGTCGTTAGCCTTGTTCTCAAAGGCGGACTTGAAGGGTGCCATGAGCGAGGCAATCTTGTCATCCTGCATCAGTATGTCGAATATCTCGGCATATCCGTGGCCGATGAAGGACAGCACGTGCGGCATATCCGAGTATTCGCCTGTGATTGTGTCTGGCTCCACCTCGTTTCCGGCCTCGTCCTCATACCAGCAGCGGTCTATCGTGACCGTTTCTCCGGTACGCCTTGTATAGGAATAGCCGTTAAGGTCTATGAACATGCCGTCCTCATCGACCGAGTGGTTGCGGCTCTGGTCATCAACGAAGTCGAGCACCACCTCTCCGTTCTCGTCGATGGCGTTGTAGTCAAACCAGTTGCGAATGACTATCTCCAGTTTCTTTCCCTCGCAGCTTATGAAGCGTCTGAGCTTCCTGCCGTCCTTGAAGTCTGTCGGGTGCAGGTTTACGAAGAAATAGATGATTGCCGCGAGGAAGTTCTCCGCCGAGTTGGTGAAGAACGCCTCCGAGCCGCCTTTCTTCTCACCGCCACCCTTGTTCAGCGAGGCAAGCAGAGTGGCAGCCGTCTCCGAAGCAGCCGCTAGGTCGGGGATATACTTCCGCTGAATAGGATTGATGCGGTTTGAATACTCGACATCGGTAAAGTTTACAATGCGGAAACCGCAGTTCTCCGGCAACTTGCCGTTCTTCTTGTTCTTGCAATACTGATAGAAAAGAGTCTTTGCCAAGGTAGGAAACTTGTAGTCATAGACCATCATTGCAAATCCTTTCGCCGAGTGCTGGCGGATGAACGGATCTATGATGCCGAAAGACTTGCCGGAACCCGGTGTGCCAAGCACAATAGTCGCACGGAAGGGATTCGTCAAATTTATGAATCCGTTGTGCATCTTGCGTTTATAGTAGTAAATCATCGGGATGTTCACCGAATAAGGATTCTCAACTTTCTTCTCAGATTGCTGAAACGACTCATTCTCGAAATTGAAACGGTCCTCGCCGACCTTGTGGTTATAATACTTGGCGATTCCGTCAAGACCCTGATGGATGAGCATCGTTCCGGCTATCGAGCAGAAGGCATGTAATCCCAGTCTCCTTAAGTACCGCCCGAATCATCGTCATTGCCAGCTCATGCGCGGTCATGTCGTAGGTCTTGAGATAGGCGGTCACGTCCATGAACACCTCGTCGATGGAATAGACATGAATGTCCTCCGGCGCGATGAAGCGCAGGTATATCTCATATATCCGCGTGCTGTACTCGATATAATGCGCCATCCGCGGCGGCGCGACAATGTAATCGACCTCCACCTCCGGATGCGCGTCAAGCACAGCCTTGGATATGACTTCCCATGCCGTCCCCTGCGATAGTTGGCCTCCCTGACTTTCTGCACAACCTCGAAAAGGCGCGGACGCCCTCCGGTGCCGTAAGCCTTCAATGCCGGAGACACGGCCAGACAGATAGTCTTCTCCGTCCGCGAGGCATCAGCCACGACAAGGCAGGTGTCGAGAGGATCCAACCCCCTCTCGACACACTCCACCGAAGCATAAAAACTCTTCAGGTCAATGGCTATGTACTGTCTCCGCTGCATCTACATCAAGGCTTGCATTTGCCGACAGGCGGCTCGGTAAGTATTATTCTTACAATGGTTGTGCGAGACAGACTGCGGGCAATCGCCTCGTCGAAATGCTCCATATGCTTCGGCAGGAACCTCTCACAGAGCAAACGCAAAGCCTCGATTTTCTCGGCCTCATCCTCGACTATCTCAGCCTTGCCTATGGCAATGGCCGAATGATAGTGTTCGGTGAAGTTATTCTTTTCCTCCTCGAATTTCGGGGTGCATTTGCTGACAGCCGACAGGCTTACAATAGGATTCGCCTTAATGCAGTCCAGTTTCTCTCCCTCGCCGGCGCAATGGAAATAGAACCGGTCCTCGCCACATCTCACCACCGACAACGGCAATCCGTAAGGTGTGCCGTCAGGCCGCGTCATGCTCACCGTCACATACGGAGCTTTGTCAAATACCTCCAAAGCCCATGCCGCGTCGCGCTGACGCTTCGCTTTTCTCATCGCTCTCATCATTATTTCTTTTTCGTGTATTTGTCTTTGATTATGTCATAGGCCCGGCTGACGAGTCTGTAAACTTCGCGGTCGGGCATGTCCTCGTTAAGGTTTATCCTCACCCAGAACTTCATCGCCTGATTGAGTGGGGTCGTCGCTGCCGAGTAGTGCGATTCAATTTCTTCAATCTCCTCCGGAGTAGAACGGAAAGATACAGACGTGAAATCATCCATATCGGCCATGCAGAACATATGGTCGAGGACATAGAACACGAGCGTCGATTCAAAGCGGCGTGCGAACTTCCCGAAAGGAGTCTTCTCCGTCACTCCGTCCATCGACAAACAATAATCGCGCAGTTCCTCGATATTCATTTTTTGAGCCTATTGATTATAAAGATTGAAAAGTGGACGAATATGCCATAGACAAGTGTCGCCAACAGAGCCATACCCTCGTTTATGAGAATAATTTGCGACAACGGCATAGGCCACTCCGGGCGATCCTGATGGAATGCCGCCGCCACGGCGCACACACTGAGCACGACAAACACTGCAATCATCGACAGCGGTGCGAAGCCAAACTTATATCTCCCTATCTGTATCATAAGGAAGCAGAGAGTCTTTCGTTTATCGCCTTGACCATCTCAGGGGCATCCTTACAGCCAAGCATATATTTCTTGCCATCTTTGAGAGTGACGAGAAAGCAGTCGGAAGCCTTGCCATAATAGGCGAAATACTTTCCGAGGTATTTCTCCTTGAACCATCCGTACCATCCGAACCATCCACCGCTGCCGCAGATTCGTATCGTACCCATAGTCGGAGCGCAGAGCTTGGCCTCCTCAATTTCAGTCAATGGGATTGACTTTATTTTCAATGGCCTGTTGATGTTCAGGCTTTCATTGTCCAGAGAAATGGACAAGGGCATATAGCATAGGGTAAACAGGAAGAGGAAGACAATCGCTCCTCCAAGAATACACACAGCCCATTCATTGTCGTGACGTTTCAGGGCATATACAAATACGCCACATATCAGTGCCGTCGAAAGTGCTGAAATTATCCAGCAATAAGTGCTGAGTTCCACATTCTTTTTTATTTTATTCGGTGCCATATGGATTTGAAATTTCTTCATGTCAGTCAGGGTATATCGCCACCTTGATTACGCCGTCGAGCTTGCCTTCGAATATGCGATAGCCTTCCTCTATACGGCTCAACGGAAAGCGGTGAGTAATCAGTTTGGTTGTGTCTATTTCACCTTTCTCAATCAGACGCATGATTTCATCGCAGTCGGAGGCATCCACGCCGCCAAACTTGAACGTAAGGTTCTTGCCGTACATCCGGGGCAGCGGGAGTTTCATATCATTGTCGTATAGGGCAATGATCGTAACAATGGCATTCGGACGTGCAGACTTCCAGGCCATCTCGAAGGTCTCCTCGGCTCCGGCCACCTCGATTACTCTGTCGGCGCCACGAAAATCCGTCAGTTCGTCCAGCGCTTTCTTACATTCGTAAGGTGCAATTACAGTTACATCAGGATAATTCTCCGATACAAACTGTCGCCGTGCGTCATCTATCTCGCAGACAACGATATGCTTCGGACTGTACAAATTGACACACTGAAGCGTACAGAGGCCGGTCGGTCCGGCTCCAATTATTAGAACGACATCATCCTCTGAAATCTCAGAGATCTTTGCAGCCCAATAGCCGGTGGCAAGTATGTCGCCTACGAAGAGCGCCTGTTCGTCAGAGACATTGTCTGGAATCGGAGTCAGTCCATTGTCTGCGTATGGCACGCGGACATATTCAGTCTGGCCGCCATCTATCCGGCAACCGAGTTCCCAGCCACCCTCTTTGCAGTTATTGACCCAGCCCCGCTTGCAGAAATAGCACTCGCCGCAGAAGGTCTCGACATTCACAGCGACACGGTCGCCCGGCTTGACTTTCGTCACTTTTGAGCCCGCTTTCTCAACCACGCCTACCATTTCATGGCCTACGGTGATGCCTTTCACAGCCCTCGGCACGCTGCCATGCTTTATGTGAAGGTCACTCATGCAGATACTTCCGAGAGTCACACGCACAATGGCATCTTTATCCTCGATGATTTCTGGGCACTGTTTGTCAATAAGCTCAAACCTGCCGGTGTCGATATATGTATATGCCTTCATTCTTATACTTTTGATTTGTAATGACGGTAAAGGATATGCTGTGTGTTGCCGGGACGGTCGGGAAACATGCGAGCCGGGGCATCGTCCAACGCGACCCAGCTTGCCCCATCCACTTCTGACGAAAGGTTGAAATCCGCTCTTTTGACGTGGCCGATAAATGCGTGCATCAACTGCTCGCGTCTTGCGAACCAATGTGTACCGACATAGTCAAGACAGTCAACGTCAAGCCCGAGTTCTTCTTTAACTTCCCTTGTGGTGGCTTGCTCAGCTGTCTCTCCCGGAGTCATGAATCCGGCCACAAAGGTTTCGTGTTCATCGGAGATATACGATTGATGCAGCATAGCTACCTCATGAAGCTCGTTCACCACCATCACAATCACGCAGCTCGCGAATGTATCGAACCAGTACCGTTGACAATCGTCACAGAAAGGAACCGCGCCATCATCGCCGGCTTGTCTGTCTATCAGTTTCTTGCCACATTCAGGGCAGTATTTATAGTGCATAATCTATCTGATTTGAAATTCGACATAAGCCGTATCGCTCTTTTGGATAGGGTACGGCGGATAGTGGTATGTCTTGACGAGACGATATGTGGCGGATCTATCACTGAGGTCATAAATCCATGGCTTCACCGTCATGTCAAACTTGCCTCCGGGCTTCACTGCATATCCCAAGCTATTAAAGCCCGCAGACGTACCTTCGGCAAGGAAATCGAGATACCGTCTGGAATATGGGGCCTGCTGCCATCGCCCCTCCTCTTGTTTATCTATCCTGTACCATTCGCCGGTGGTCATCTCGGCATCCCGATTATTGGCAAACTCCACGATAATGGAATCCACCGGGATTGTGATTGGATTAGGACTGACAATCCTCATGGTCATGCCCTTGGAAGTGGCATAACTTTTCTGCGGCATCACATCGGGAATCTCAATCTTCTCACCGAGGAAGTGTGGCTGTTTGCCAAACCAAAGGTCGAGCATCATCTTGTCGCGGGCAAGCCATTCGCGGATTGCAAGGCGTGTCCGCACCCATCTGCCGGCCCTTAATGGCGCCGAAATGGCAACGGCCTCAATTCCGTTGGCCTCCGCGAGATACAATGCCCTCGCATTATGGTCGGCCTGAGAAATAATTGTAAGCGAATCGCATCCGAACACTTCCTTCGCTCTCACTACGGAATCAAGAGTGCGGAATCCGGCGAAATCGAGGATTATTCTATTCTCCGGCACACCGTGAGCCATCAACGAGTCGCGCATTGCTGTCGGCTCATCATATTCCTTTGTGTGGTTGTCACCGCTGGCGATTATGTAATCGACCTTTCCGGCATGATAGAGCTCGGAAGCAGTCTTTATGCGGTTGGTGAAATATAAGTTCGGCCGTCCCCATTTGTTGAGTGGATTTGTGCCGAGCAGAAGCGCCACTTTGTTATGCGGCACAGAATCAACCGCAGTATAGATTTTCCCTTCTGCAGCCTTCTCCACTTTAACATTGGCAGATACCGTAAATATTATGATCACCAGTAGAAACACTAGGAGACTGAGGATTATTCGTTTTATCAGTATTCGGGATTTGTGAGTCATATGCTATTATTGTTTAGCCGCTCTTTGAGCTTGGTGTTGCGTCGGGAGACGGTCTGGTTGTGGATGGCGTATGCGAGGGCTTTGGTTGTGCCGACGAGTACGCAGATTTTCTTGGCGCGGGTTATGCCGGTGTAGATGAGATTGCGCTGAAGCATGACGTAGTGTTTCATCGTCACGGGTATGACCACCACCGGAAATTCCGAGCCTTGGCTCTTGTGGATTGTCACGGCGTAGGCCAGCGTCAGTTCATCGAGTTCCGACACATCGTATTCAACGAGCCGCCCGTCATATATAACGGTCAGGGTGCGCTCCGTGGTATCCACAGCGTTGACATATCCGATGTCGCCGTTGAACACGTTCTTGTCGTAGTTGTTGCGGATCTGCATCACCTTGTCACCACGCCGGAATGTGTAGCCCCCGCGTGTCAGCGACTCCCCGGAGGGATTGAGGGCATTCTGCAGTTGCGTGTTCAGGTTGCCGGCCCCGACATTGCCACGCTGCATCGGAGTCAGCACCTGTATCTCCTTCGGATTGTAGCCGTAAGCCTTGGACAGACGGTCACGAACAAGACCGACAATTAGCTGCGGTATCGCCTCGGCATCATCGACATTGATGAAGAAGAAGTCTGTGTCCTTGCCATTGCTGATGTTGGGGAAACGCCCGGCGTTGATGGCATGGGCGTTCATCACTATGCGGCTCGTCTGCGCCTGACGGAAGATGCGTGTGAGGCGAACAACCGGAATGCGTTGCGAGTCGATGATGTCGCGGAGCACGTTCCCAGCCCCGACACTCGGCAACTGGTCGATGTCGCCCACGAGTATCAAACGCATTTTCGACGGAATCGCCTTCATCAGATTGTAGAAGAGCATGATGTCAATCATCGAGCATTCATCGACAATCAGCGCGTCACCCTCCAACGGGTTCTCATCGTTGCGCTTGTATCCGTCCATCGGATTGTATTCCAACAGACGGTGTATTGTCTTTGCCTCCATGCCGGTTGCCTCGGTCATTCGTTTGGCGGCGCGACCTGTGGGAGCGGCGAGAAGAATGCTCATGTGCCGAGCTTTGAAGGCGGCGATTATGCCCTGCGTGGTGGTTGTCTTGCCCGTTCCGGGGCCTCCGGTCAGCACCATCACCTTTGATTCCAACGCCTGATGTATAGCCGCTTGCTGCACCTCGTCATAGACGATGCCCCCATTATCAACTCGGTCAGGCTGATTGCCGTATGGCACGGCTTCCTCAGCAGCCATGTCGGAGAAAAGCGATTCTGACAGAAGCGTTGTGAGACGCCTTGCCGAACCGTTCTCGGCATGGTAGAACGGTGGAAGATACAGTACATCGTTATCCGCTATAAGGTCTTTCGCCTCAATCATGTCGGCGACGGCCTTGCGTATCGGCTCTTCATCGGCCTGGAGCAGTTCCTTGGCGGCAGTTACGAGCTGTTCCGGCTCGGCATAGACGTGTCCGTCCTCCGCAAGCTGGTTGAGTGTATATAGAATACCGCTTCGGCAGCGACGAGGGTCACTGTTGCCGTAGCCCATCTTCGAGGCTATGGAGTCGGCAGTCTTGAAGCCGATTCCCCAGATGTCATCGGCAAGCTGATAGGGATTCTCCTTGACTGTCTTGATGGAATCCTTCTGATACTGGCGATAGATTTTGGCGGCGTAGGCGGTGCTGACACCGTAGCCTTGCAGGAACACCATAACTTCCTTGATGTCCTTCTGCTTCTCCCAGCTCTCGCGGATCTTCTCCATCCGCTTGCGCCCGAGACGTGGCACCTCCAGCAGCCGCTCGATGTCGTTTTCGATTACTTCGAGAGTCTCCAGTCCGAATCGCAACACGATGGCGCGGGCATAGGCGGGTCCGATACCCTTGACCAGTCCGCTGCCGAGATACTTCTCGATACCGTAGATAGTGGCCGGCATGACCTCCTCCCACGACTCCACGACAAACTGCTGACCGTAGCGCGAATCCACCTTCCATTGCCCCTCGCAGAGCAACACACTACCCACGGGCACATCCAACAGCGACCCGGTCAAAGTCACCGGATCCTTGTAATCCTTGACCTTGACCTTCATCACTGACCATCCATTCTCCGGATTCTGGTAAGTGATATGTTCAACCACCCCGCGCAGCTTTGCCATCAATCTTCTTTATTGCTCATGTAGGCTCTATCTAATCAACACGCTTCATAAAGCTGGCAGCCTCTCCACGCCATCGTATATTGAAAGAATTTCCAATTTTGTCAGCGAGGAAATGAATTGAATCTTTATAACTTGGCAGATTTGAAGAATCCGTCTCAAATATTTGTGTTTCACCATCTCCATTACATATAACCTTCAGTATCTGGAATGCAGACGGATCTCCATATCTCACTCTATATGGACTGGATGAGTTACGTGTCTCCTCATCGAAATTTAGATTACGCGTGACTGTTTTTATCTCCATAAGCATTATTATTGGGGATTCTCGACAGCAAAGGTGGCATGAACCGTGTCGGAGATAACAAGGTCTTCAGGGGTTATGTCGAGAGAGTCGGATGTCGATGCCTTGGCCTCAGTGTTGGAATGGATGTTCCGAGCCTGCGACATAACATGGATATTCTGATTGCCATACTCGATGCTTATCAGTCTGCCGAGGGTGCATCCTGCCGCCTCTGCCATGATTGTGGCTTTCTCCTTAGCGTCGCTGACGGCACGTGCGAGCATCTTCAACTCGCTCGGACGCTGGTCTTGCAAGGTATAGCCGATGTTGATTTGCGATGACGGGATGAACTTGCCGATGCCGCGCACGATGCAGTTGACAAGGAGATTGTCAATCGGCAAATCAATCTTTATGCGCTGGTCGAGAGTGTAGCCTTTCTTGACCGTTCGAATGAAATTGCCGTCATCGTCATATTCGTTTTCCGTGTAATCCCCGATGTCAAGACGCACGGTTTTTGCGAGCTTACCGGGCTTCTTGTTGTATTCGAGTATCTTCACCATCCAAGCCGAGTTTTCACGTGCCTGCTCATATGCCTTGCCATAGTCGGCAAACCATTGGTCTATCTTAACTTCAAGACGAGTTACGTCGGGCACGACGTGTATCGCACCTTTGCCTTGTAATGTTATCGTTGCTTCTTCCATAACAATAGTTCGTTAATTTTTGAATGAATCATGCGGAGTCTCTGACGCCGAAGAACAATAAGTTAGGCGGAATCTCGTCCGCCATGACAAAATTATTTTTCTGATTGTCGGATTTCTGACCCTCAATAAATTTCTTAATATGTTGATACAGCGAGGCATTATGAAGTACTCTTCTGACGGAAGCGACGGAAAGTCTGCGTCCTGTCGCCTCGTGTATCCTGTCAGACATTTCCCTGGCCACATTTACTGCGGAAAGGGATGCGTTGTAGCCAAAGGAGAGTCTGTCGGCATCAGTGGACTGCCAATGTTCAAGCCCTGTGTTTTGCTTCGCATCGCGATAGATGAACTCAATCTGGAATCTGGAGTGGTAAAGGAGAAATATCTCGGACGCCTTCATATCAAGATCCGTACTGAAAAAAATCTTCCTTATGACCTTGTCTCCGCATTTGAGTTCCGCTATCACGACCTTGATCTTCCGTTTGAGGGACTTCCCTTTGACCGTGGCGCTGAAAAGGGTCACCTCCTCTCCATCGATTTCAACGGTATCCCTGACGAACACATCCTCCCGGAGATT
>Ga0137297_11448_pt1 | contig 13626 bp, 13 predicted proteins | sample RamsorincwithD2O_FD_97191 | JGI IMG/M metagenome (GOLD analysis project Ga0137297, IMG submission 97191) | Mouse cecal microbial communities from Vienna, Austria - Mucin amended with D2O | ecosystem: Host-associated > Mammals > Digestive system > Large intestine > Cecum | place: Austria: Vienna... | reverse complement strand
GATTACCTGTTTGGGCAGACAGAAACGGATTTTTATCATATTCAAAGTGAATATTTTCATCTTATCGCAATGCATGAACCTGTCACTTCAAAATTTATAGAAAGCTCCGGTGAAAACTTTATATTGTCAGGACATACGCATGGCGGACAAGTATCTGTGCCGTATTTTACAAAAAAACTGCTTCCTGCTGGTTCAGATCAATTTATAAAAGGTTTTTATGATATGCAGGCTGTTAGTGCGGATACCATTATTCAAATGTATGTCAGCAGCGGTATTGGTCTGACAAGGTATCCGTTGCGGTTTTTTAATGTTCCGGAAATCATAGAGGTAAATCTTATCAGAAAAGAATAAGGAGCTGTACGCTCCTCATTCCTGATAAGCATTCCATAGTTCTAAATCAGAAAGGATAGAAAAAGTAAGTTCTGTGGCAAGAGGGCCAGAAGCAAGTTTTTCACTTTGGATATTTGTGGCAAAGAAGTAGGTGTGGCTGTCCTTTTCTATATATCCAATGAACCAACCGGAAGCATTATGGCCGTTCACTTCTTCTGTGCCTGTTTTTCCGGAGAGTGTGCCATCATCCGCAGAGTAAAGGCAGATGGAATCTTTTACGGCTTTGATATTTTCAGATGAAAACCCGAACAGGTTGTAATACAATTTCTTTAGCATTTCAACCTGTTCGATCGGTGATATTTTCAGTGAGGAATTTATCCAGTAAGAAGATGCATCACCTTCAACGATCTGATTGCCGTAGCCTATTTCCTGAACATATTTCTTTATGGACGGAAGGCTTGTCTGTTGGTCAAGCGCCTGAAAATACCATGTGACGGAATTTTGCATAGCGGATTCTAAAGTTTGGTCAGCATTCCATAAGTCATACATATAATTCTGCCCATCCCAGGGAATCAGTGATTGTTCAGGTGTAATGATCCCGGTTTCCAGACTGAATAAAGCGCTGTATATTTTAAAGGTGGAAGCCGGGGATATACGTGCAGTGGCATACTCTTTATTATAAATCTGCCATGAATCTTCGGTTGCATTATATAACACAAAGCTGCCATTGTATTCCTCGAAAGCATCACTTAAATCAATATATGTAATAGTACGGTTATTTTCATTAAAGTAGTATCGGTTATTCTCCGCAGCCTGTATGGACAGGAGCGGGGCAGCCCCTAACAGGAAAATTGCAATCATAATATATGCAATGGCGCTGTGCAAATTTTTACTGAAAGAAGCCGGATGATAATTTGCGATGTTCATAATCCGTTTTTGCATTTGCTTCATGCTTCCGCTGATTCCTGTTTCAAACGGAAATGGTGTAAGCGATACCTTCTCTGCAAAGTTAATCAAAGTATTTCCATAACCTTCATAATCATCTTCATCAAGCAGTTTTAGTACGGAGGTGTCACAGGCAACTTCCCTGTCGTTTTTCATTTCTTTCAGTGAATACCATACAAGTGGATTGAACCAATATAATACACCGATTATGTTCATGAAATAATTGGCTAAAGCATCTTTGCATTTATAATGCTCAAGCTCGTGCATCAGCATATACTTTATGTCGTTTGCATTATAGTCTGAAATCAGATGAATCGGTAAATATATACCCGGCTTAAACAACCCGACAATAACAGGCGATTTCAAAAATGCTGTACTGTAAACCGGAATAGACTTTGTAATATGCATTTCATCTAAACAGCCATGGTATAGTCTGCGTACAGAGGGATTCTGTAATGGCAGTGCGGAGTTTCTGATGTTGTTAAAGCGGAGTACTGATTTGACGATCAGCACAATCATTATAAAAATGCCAATGCCCCATAGGATAAACAGTATCAAACCGATTGCATCAGGCGTACTTCTGCTGACTGATATACTGAAATCATTCATCCAATTTGCAGCATTGGGATGGTTTGGAACAGCAATTTCATTTATGGCTGTTCCAGTGGGGGATATGGGGGCATTTTTTATATTTCCAAACCATGTAAAAATCTGCAGGAAGCGGATTGGCCGAACCGGAATAAAAGGGACAAGCAATAATCCAAGAAGTAAAAACCATAAATTGTAATGCACCCGGTTAGTAAGGTTATTTTTCAGCAAATGCTTGGAGAGCAGAAGTATTCCAATAATAATGCTGATAGGAATATTGCAGATTAAAAACCTGATCATAAATTCTGCCACATCAATTTCCTCCCTTTTTCATTTTTGGGAGAGAAGAGAACGGAGTTCATCAATTTCAGCTTCTGACAGCCTGTCATTGTCAATATAGGCGGACAGCATAGCTGTAATATTGCCGTTATAAAAACGGTTGAGGAAGGTATTGCTTTCCTGTCCTATATACTCAGTTTCATCAACCAATGGCGTATAGACAAATACCCGGCTTTGTTTTTCATAAGAAAGAACGCCTTTTGTCACTAAGCGTTTTATCAATGTCTGTATTGTTTTAGGACTCCATGTTGTGGTTTTCACCAAACGGTCTGTTATTTCATTTGTGCTGATTGGAGCATATTTCCATACAATTTTCATGACTTCAAATTCAGCTTCTGAAATTTGGGGCAGTGATTTCACAATATATTCCTCCTGGTCTTACACGTGTAATAGAAATATTATAATAAGTATTGATATCATTGTCAATAAAAAAGATTGACAGAAAATGTGCGGATTGCCATATGCGATGACGAGAAGGAAGTCATCACGTTGCATTGGGTAGAAGCGCAAAGGGTATAAATAGCATTTGGCGTTTTGGCGTGATGGAGGGAAAAGAATTCACGCTGCCAAATCCGCTATTCATGCCATCGGCGTTAGGCAATATGCCGTTTTTTACGATATAAAAAGTGAGAGCCGTAGGAGGTGGACTTTATAGAAAAATCATAATTGAAAACAGCCTGCCCCACGGCTGCATATCCCAGACAGGCCGCAGAGGGCAGGCATCCCTGGTGTTCAGGCAGATAAGGGAATCAGGGGGAGAACGGAAAAAGAATGGAGGATATTTAAGAATGAGTGTTAGTGGAATCGGAAGCGGTGCGGCAAAGGAATATTCCGTCTTATATAATAATCAGGTGACTGCATCCCGGCACAGGTCAGGGGAAGTAAAAGCACCTGCAAAGGCTGACAGTGTGGTGAAAACACGCCAAAGGGAGCAGAACGTTCCGGTTTATGCGGAGCGGACATCCCAAAGCGGCAGTCTGCCACAGCAGGACAGCGCAACGACATTCCCCATGCCATCTGTCATTGCGAAATATGAAAAATATACGAAGGCCATTGATGAGCATTACGCAAAGGTAAATGAAGAAAATAGAAAATTTGATAATCCGTCAAAGCATATATGGGATAAATACTATAACACAAGATCCCCTTATTATGTGAAGGGGCTGACACAGAGGGAGCGCGAGATATGTGCGGAATCCGAAAGGCGTGTCCTGAACGGGCTTCCGGCGGCAGTGAATAGCTATGACCCGGTGATACAGAAGAACTTTGGCGGAATCATGAGCGATGAGGAATGGAATGATGAGGTGCGGTGCGGCATGAATGATTCCATCAACCGGCTTTTTGCGGAAAACGGCATTGACATACCGGAAGGGGCAGACCTGCGCCTGCGGGTTGACCCGTATGAGTACAAAATCCATGCAGACGGTGTGGACGGGGTTCTGGCAGGGCAGATAGAGGAAGCCCTGAACAGGGGAAACAATGGAAGATACCTGTATGAGCATCTGCGCTGGTGCAATCCGTCGAATAACGGGTTTGAGCAGCCCAGGCAGTATTTATATGACGCGGCATACCAGGAGAAGGCGGTCATGTGGCATTTTGTAAATGACATGACGGGGCTGGACATGAGGGAACTGGAAAACAGGGACGGGGTGATCTATTTGCCGGATGGACGGAACCTGTGGGATGCAGTAACAGAGCAGTATAATGAAAAGCAGGCAAATGGCGAGATGGATGCCCTGCCTATGGAATCCTTGTATAAAGATTATCAGGTATTTGTAAAAGAGGGATGGGATAAGGAAGATGGGCGCGGGCTTACCATAGGCTATAAAAATGGCAGCCTTTATGACATTGATACGGAATACGGATACGGGCCGGGCCAGAGGGAATGGCTGGAGGATAGCAGGAACCGGCACAGCCAGTATTGGGAAAATTACCGTAAAGAGAGGGATGAGACCCTGCGCAGGGAGAAAGCGGCACCGACAGCCTATGAGAAATGGCTGGACGGGCAGATAGCAAATACGGAGGAAGTCCTTTCAGAGCTGGGGAACAGGACATATGGGAAGAGTGGGACACTGCTGTCCCAGCCGAATCTGAAAGCGATGCAGCAGCTATTGGATTATGCAGTCAGTAATGGGCGTGTTGTGCCTCTTACGAAAGAAGTATTGCGCCTTCCGGGCAGGGGAACGCTGTCGGGCGGCCTGGATATAAAAGCATAGCAGGAAATAAATTCTACGGCTTCATATCTCCCGATTAAGCCACAAAGGGCTGGCATCCCCGGCGTTCCGGGAAGCAAAGAAGGAGATTGAACATGGATATAGAGGGATAGCAAAAAGCCATCAATGCGGGAATTCAAAAGGCAGGACTGTCTGATTCCCTCCGGGAGCAGGAGCAGCTCTGAACGACAAAGGAACTGACATAACAAAATAATGGAGGAAATTAAGAAAATGAATGTAAAAGGAATAGGGGCAGGATACCTGACAGCAGGGTATGAGATAAGGAGGACGGAAAGAAATGTAGCGGGAAAGAACTTTGCAGAGCAGGCGTCACAGGCAACAGCCACCCTTCACGGTGCAGAGGAAGGGTCAGGGGATATTGCGATCAGCTCATGGGCGGATGTTGTGAGCGGTTCGTCCATTTCCGTCTATAAGACGCAGGACTTTGATGCGGCAAATCCCGTGTATAAGGTCAAGACGTGGGATAAGTCGGGGAATGTGAAAGAGCAGATGGTGGACGTGTCCAAGGTAGACCCGGAGAACTGCGATACGGCAGAAATATATGCTTATACTGCCCATCTGAAGGAAAGCGGGAAGGGGAACTTTGAGGACACAGTGCTGAAAGCCGCAGTTGCAAAAGCCGTGAAGAATGCGGAGCAGAGAAGCGTGGGTTCATGGAGCTTTTCGGAAAAGACGGATTGGGTAAAAATTGTAAATGATATCATGCAGTCCGAGTACCAATATGGGGATTTGAAAGGCTGCATGGAGTGGAAGAAGTTCTTGGGATTTTTGGAGAAATAAGGGAAACGGCATTTATCCTATATGCAGCAGTTTATCTTGCCTTGGGGATAGTGGCTATGCTGATCTTTCCATGCTGATCAGAAAAAAACACAGAAGAGAGGGGCGAGTGAAATGGATATAACAGGAATAGCAAAAAGCCATCAGGCAAATAGCAGCGCAACAGGAAAGGCGTCGTCTGGGAAAGAATGGAAGCTGTCCGATTCCCTCCGGGAGAAGATAACGGAATACGCCAGAGAAGATGCGGCGCAGAACGTCTATATGGGGAATAAGTTCCTTGCCCTGCGCAAAAGCGAGGTCGCCAAAGTCGCGCCGGACAGGGCGGCGCTGATGGGGAAGGTCAGTCAGGAAATGGCGGACATGAAGGAGATACGGGAGGCGGACGAGAGGTGGCTGCGTCTCCTGTTCGGGGAGCAGTATGAGGCCAAGTTCCAGTCCGATGGGACGGGCTCTGCCGTCCATGTGTATGACGGAAACGGCGACGAGATACTAACCTACACAGCGGGCGTGGGCTGGCATGAGAAGGAGTCGAAGGCGGAGACGCAGGTACACGGGGCTTTGAAGGCGGCCTACTATGATGCGTTCCGGGCGGCAAGGCAGGATACTGTGGAATTGCAGGGCAGCTTTGACGCGAGGGCGTGAGAAGAATACATAAATACGAGTGAGAAATAGAAGCAGTGCGGCATGAAGGGAGAGGCGTTTATTGGGAGATAGTGCCATGATATCCAAATGACAGCTTTGAATAATCTTTCTTCAATCGCAATGCAGGGATTGACGCCCCAAAACGGAGATTATTGAATGCAAAGCAGTAATGCAAATTTTAGTTTACGGAGGGATAAGAAATGATTATTATGAGTGAATACCCTGTTTGTGAGTATGATACAAGCAGAAATCCTATTATTAAACCTACAGATTTTTTAGAAAAAACGCTGCCCTCTAAATGTGTCATCACATTTTTCCGGAAAGAACTTAATCAGTTTGTTGTGGATAAAAATCTTCCTGTAATTGGGCATCTTCATTCCGAGATTTTAGACATTCCTATTTATGAGTACAACATATCAAAAGAAAAAATCTGCATTACAATGCCATTTCCTACGGCTCCTGGTGCGGCAGGGACAATCGAAGAATTACACGCTATGGGGTGTAATAAATTTATTATATGCGGCGGTGCAGGTTCCGTTAAGAAGGATTCTAAAGTAGGAGAAATTATTGTTCCTGTTGCTGCTGTCAGGGATGAGGGAACATCTTATCATTACATAGAACCTTCACGAGAAGTGGAATGCCACAAAGCAACCGCAGATTTTATTATTTCTGGTTTAGAAAGATTAGGGATACCGTATACGGTCGGAAAAACATGGACAACAGATGCCATGTATCGAGAAACCCCCGAAATGATTGAGTTACGGAGAAAAGAGGGTTGCATAACAGTTGAAATGGAAACGGCAGCATTTTTTGCTGTGTCTAAGTATTATGATATTCCTTTGGCTCAGTTGCTTTATGCAGGTGATGATGTAAGCGGTGAAAAATGGGACAATAGAAATTGGGATAAGCAAAAAAATGTACGTGCAAATATGATTTTTACGGCTATTAAACTAATGGAAGAATTATAAGGTTAATAAAACAGATGTGCTTGGAATGATCAGATTTTTCTTATTAGGGAATTTTAATCCGCAAGCTGCCCGGTTATCAGATATTTTATACATTAAAGAATGCTAAAGTAAAGAACTTTTTATATATGAACCACACAAAGAAAATGGAGGGGATGGGGGCAGCTCTGAAAAGTGGATTAAAGATAATTGGAGGAATTATGAATAATACTGTTTTGGATTTTGAATGTGTCGGTATGGATAATGGCGGGAAATTCCCAATCGAATATACCGGGCGGGGGCAGGACATATCGCCGGAATTTATAATTAAGAACCTATCATCGAATGCGAAAACCCTCGCTGTTACATTGGAAGATTTATCGCATCCAATTAAGGACTTTACGCATTGGATTATTTGGAACATTCCTGCCGCTGACAGGATAAAGGAAAATATTCCTGTTGGCAAATCTATACCAATGTTTGGGAATGCCCGCCAGGGGGTAGGATACGGATTGCACCGTTATGCGGGGCCGAAGCCGCCGAAAGGGAAAAAGCATACTTACCGTTTTACAGTCTATTCCTTGGATTGTGAAATAAATATGAGTGCCAACTCTATGAAAAGAAATTTTCTGAAAAAGGCTGAAAGGCATATCATTCAAAAAGGTAGTATTGTTGGTGAGTTTGAATAAAGAATCCGGCATTTCAAATGAAGTGTGAATAGACAAAAGCTACGGAGATACAGGGCAGGCTTCCTCTGTTTCCGGCAGAACAGTGAGAGGAGGTGAAGGCTGGTATGGAATTTGGTCGGGGAACATAAGAGGATAGTTTTGTATAAAGTAATGAACTGCTCGGACTTATTACGAGGGAGCAGGAGCGGCTCTGAACGACAGAAGGGCTGACAAACAAAATAATGGAGGAGATTAAGAAAATGAATGTAAATGGAATAGGAGCAGGATACCCGGCAGCAGGGTATGGGACGAGTAGGGCAAGAAGGAATTACGCTGACCAGATGGGCAATGTGGTTCCGGCAACACAGTCATCCGGCGGTACATTTGAGTTACATATTTCAAACGATAAGGACGGAAAGGCAATCGGCTCAATGTGTGGGGCGGATTATTCCCTTACGGTCTACCAGCCGAAGGACTTTGACCCTGCGAACCCGATATATAAAGTGAAGGTATGGGATAAAGGCGGAAATGTGACAGAACGCATGGTGGATGTGTCGAAAGTTGACACAGAGAGCAGCGACTATATAGATATGTTTGCATATTCCAGCCATTTATCGGCAAGCGGGAAATGTCCAGGCGCACAGTCTGCTTTTATCAGGGCAGGGGCGAATCAGCATGGCGCTGACAATAGGACGCACGATGACCTGTTCGGGATGAAAGACTGGAGCAGCGTTTTAAAGGATGCCATGCAGACACAGTATGATGCCGGGAATCTGAAAGGATATCTGGACTATAAGCAGTTTTGGGATTTTCTGGATAATAATTAGTAAGCTATTCCTCACCCCCTATATCCCCGATAAGGACAGCGTAGGAATCCCCGGTGTTCCGGCAGATTGGGTGGGGGTGGGGTGGGGAGCAAGGACGGCTTTATAACAATAGGAAGGAGAGGAAAAATGCCTTACATTACAGTTGAAAGTGGAGCTTTATCAGATAATCAGAAAGAAGAACTGATAAAACGGTTGACAGAAGTGTCTTCCGATATTATGAAAGTGCCGCAGGAATTTTTTGTTACGACAATTAAGGAAGTGCCGGACAAAAATTTGGTATTGGCGGCAAAACGATTGATAAGGTGAAAGCAGAGTATATGCAGACGCATAAGTAATTTTTGGTGAAGAAATTACGCTGGTATTGCTTGGATAAACTTATATGGAGCCTGAATTTATCCGGCTTTATACCGGTGATTTTTCTAACTTTAGATTTTCAGCATCCAAAATCAGGAAAAAAACCGCCAAAATGGTAATTACAAATTCACGGTATACAAAAAAATAATGATAATAAGCGTGAGTAGACGCGAGCATATGACAAAAAGGATATAGTGCAACTAAAGCCGTTGAAAAATTTCTGCATAACCAGTTTGAAGTAAATTTTGCCTTTCTGACAGTCAGCATTGCATAGAGAATACCACTGGTAATTAAAAGCAGGATAAGGTATATGGAGGCGTTCTGGAAGTTGAGTGCGGTGACCATTGGATTCAAAAGCAGAACGCCTATTCCAAAGCATACAGCCAAGGGGAGCTGATTCTTCTTTATAAGAGCGGCTGTAAGGGACAAAAGCAGACAGGACTGTACAAAAAAATAGATCAAATGTAAGTCCTCAGTACTAAAAAATAGAAGCAAAGGTTTAAGAACAGTCAAATATCCGTGCCAGTATCGGGGATAATAGCAATATTGAACCTGTGTTTCATCCTCACATGTATAGTTAGCAATTAGCTGCCTGTCATCCTCATTTCCCAAAAGCCGCCGACGGGGAGCAAGCATTACATCTGCGATTAGTTCGAGTTGAATTATATCATTGGGGGGGGGAAGTCAATATACTGTATACTTGAGTTTCCGCAGTTCTATCCAAGAAAGCTCAAGTATACACATATCACTATCTACAATTCAAACTGTCCAATGATTTCCCGCAGATTGCTTTTTAAGTTTTATTATTTTTTTCGTTTCCTGATAATGTGAATGACTCCAATTCTTCAATTTGCTTTTCCATAACCATATGTTTACATGACAGGTAAGTGGCAAAGAAATATCCACCATACACAATCAAGAACATCAAAACAGTAACACCAATATTTGTAGATATGTGCATATTTAGAAATTCTTCTACAATCGCTGTGATTTTTCCAATTCCAAAGGCTGAAAACATTCCTGCAGGCAAAAGCGGCGAGGCAAAGAATATCGCTATCTGTTTGAATAAAGCTCCGAAAAGCAACCGGCTATCCGTTCCCAGCTTTTGTAATAACCCGTATCGGTAAATATTATCTGCGGTTTCTGTCAACTGTTTTATGGACAGCAGCGCGGCGCATATCAGCAGAAATACCAGCCCAATATAGCAGCATAAGAATACCAGCAACGCGCAGGAGCCGTAATACATACTGCCGAGCATGACTTTTTCAGTATACCGATACCCCTCTGTTTCCCATTCCAGCCCAATCGGTATCATTTTCTGCAATATTTCATCTGTATTTATACCGGGTTTATACTGCACTAACAAAATATTCATGTCTTTTGCTAAAGACGCAGCGACATGATCGGGAACAATAAAGGTTCCCCTGTCGTTATTGCCTACCGAAGTCATCAAAACGGTTTCACCCAGCGGCTTCTTCCCACCCGGTTGTAAAATTGTCCCATTCAAGTCAATTTCCGTACAGGACTGCAAAAACGAATCAATATATTGCAAAGTACCTTTGTAATTACAGTTCAAGAGAAATTCATTATCAGCAAGATTTACGGGGGCTTTCCCCTGTGCCGCTAACGCACGGTTAAAATCTGAAATGGAAACTACCGAAACACCCACTTCGGGAATGTCTTCGTCAATGTGCCATAAGTTTAAGTCCTGCCCCTCAAATAAATCTCCATAGGTTATTTCTGCTTCATAAAGACTGATCTGCGTTATGCTGTCTGCATAGATACCTATATCCACGTCCCTTGATTTCAGATATGCCGCAATGTCTGTTTCTCCCGTTACATCAATATCACAGGCAACATTCAGATCATAAGGAAGCGCAGCTTTAGACGTTTCATTCATGGTTAAAGCAGAACTTATCCCCACGGATATACCACAAATAGATATGGTGAGCAAAGCGCATACTACGCTCATAGTCATAAAATCCGTCTGCACTTTACTTCCAATCTGTCGGCTCAAAAAGGTATTCAGCCCTTTCAGATAAATTTTTCTGTTTGCCTGTATCGCTGTAAGCAATACTGCCGATACAGAAAAGAAGAAAAGTGCTGTCCCTGCTGCTAATAAAACTACTGCAATCTGAAACCATGAATTTTCGCGGCTGGGAAGTATACCATAGTGCTGAATAATCACGCCGGAAGAAACAATACAAAGGATAGAAAGCGCGGCTAAAGAAATCCCGGCGGCTTTGTTCCTTAGTGCCATGACTTCATTCTTCCTGCTGGCGGTCAACAGGTCAATCAGCTTGATCGAAGAAACCGTGCGCACATTAAAAATCATAACAATCAGAAAAATCAATACAAAACAGCCGATTGTCTTTTTCAGCGCACTTATGGAAAAAACAATCTGAAACTTACTCATATCTATTGCAAACAGGCGTAAAGAAAATATGGAAAGTCCCTGTGACAAAAGCAGCCCTAATATAAGCCCAAACACAAGGGACAGAATACCCACGCATAAGGTTTCCCCTGCAAAAATCCTTGATATTTTCCCTTTTTCCATTCCTAACAATGTATAAATCCCTAATTCCTTTTTCCTGCGTTTTAAGAGGAACTGATTTGCATACAGGATAAGAAACGCAAGGGTGGCAGCCACTACAACAGATAATGCAGAAAGCAATATCCCTAGCTGGTCAGAAAGTAATTGCTTTGTTGCATCAAGATCATTTAATGCTGGCTGGGTCTGAATGGAATTGAAAGCGTAAAACATACTTACCGAAACCGTAAGCGTCAGAAAATAAATCATATAGTCCTGTATGTTTTTGCGCACATTGCGAATAATCAATTTACCCAAGCTAACGAAATTAGCTTTGTTTACGGAGTTAACGCTTGTCATTGGTTTCACCTCCCAATACAGAAACTACCTCCATGATTTCCTCAAAAAATTCTTTCCGTGATTTTGTCCCACGGTGAATTTCATTGAAAATTTTCCCGTCCTTAATAAAAAGAATACGGCGGCAATAACTGGCTGTGAAAGAATCATGCGTTACCATGAGGATTGTCGCAGAAAGGTTTTGGTTCAATTCTTCCAGCATATCCAAAAGCATATGGGAAGAACGGGAATCCAACGCGCCCGTAGGTTCATCAGCCAAAACAAGAGCCGGATTTGTTACCATTGCACGGGCGGCGGCTACACGCTGCTGCTGTCCGCCGGACATTTGATAGGGGTATTTTTCCAAGACTTCCGTGATATTCAATGCCCTTGCAATTTCCGGTACCCTTTTATCAATCTCTTTTGCCTTTATGCCGGAAATGGACAGGGCAAGGGAGATATTCTCATACGCAGTCAATGTATCAAGCAGATTAAAGTCTTGAAAGATAAAGCCCAGCTTTTCGCGCCGAAAAGCCGACAACTGTTTTCCGCGTAAAGTAGTAATGTCTTTTCCCTCAACTAAAATTTTTCCGCTGGTTACTGTGTCGATTGTGGAAATGCAGTTCAGCAATGTTGTCTTACCAGAGCCGGACGCGCCCATGATACCGACAAATTCCCCTTTGTGGGCAGACAGGGAAATACGATTGACAGCTTTGGTAATGTTTCCTTTGTTTCCATAATATTTTTGAATGTCAGAAACCTCTAAAATCGGAGTATTCATAATTTTGCTCCTTTCGTTTTCTTTTTTTGATATTGTACATTCAGAAATTAAAATGTGCCATTAAATAAGATTACATTTACATTACCGAAATGTAAGGTTTCGGGGAGAAAAAGAAGCAGACATTTTTCATGCCTGCCCGTAAAATCCCGCTATGCAGGATATTCCTATGTCAAATAAAGATTTTCTTTGGGGAACATGATCTTTACGGTTGTCCCATTTTCAAGGCTGCCTGCCACCGATATTTCCATATTCATCTTATGGCATAATTTCCGGCATAAATATAATCCAATACCTGTTGATTTTCCGAATTTACGCCCATTTTCCCCGGTAAAACCTTTATCAAAAATCCTCGGAATATCTGCTTCGGTTATACCAATTCCATTATCGGAGATAGAAAGGCTGCACCCGTTATCAAAAGAACTCCCCTCAAAAGTGAGAATCAGATTTTCTTTTGCATATTTAATAGAATTAGCTATGATCTGTCCTATAATGAATACACACCATTTCCGATCAGCAAATACCGGAATATCCAAATTTTCAAATACAGGTCTGCCGTGAGCTTCAATGATTTGTTTGGAATAGCTTTTCAACGCTTCCTGTACCAATGTTTTCAAGGTTGTCTTTTCTATCTTAAAATCTTTTTCCAATGTTGTGCTTCTCGCATAGAAAAGGGCTTGTTCTACAAAATGGTCTATTTTATTCAATTCATCATCTATGCGGATTGTAGAAATATTTTTGTCATTCTCAATGATTAAATGGGCAGAGGTTATCGGCGTTTTTATTTCGTGTACCCACATTTCGATATATTCCCGGTACTCCTGATTAGTAGCCCCCGCTTCCGCCAACTTATCATTCATGTACTTATTAGACAGGCGTAGAATTTGATATAACAGTTTCCCGTCAAGAAATCCCGGCTTTTCTACAAGCTCCGCTAATAAAGTCTTGTCGTCGAGTCCGTCAAATAAAGCCATAAATCCGCAGTAATATTTCTTTTTTCTTGTGTAGTCCCAAATAAATGCTGCAAGAAAGGAAAACCCGAATATTATTTCGATATAAATAATAAATTCATAACGCAATCCCATTAACCAAAGAAGCCCCATAGAAAAAACAACAGTTGCCAAAAACATTACAACAGAAAAAAGGCGGTCAATTGTATAATCGGTCAGTCTCATACTTTGTACCCCAATCCTCGTTTTGTTTCCAGATAATCGGGCGCACCGATCTCAGATAACTTCTTACGCAATCGCACAATATTAACATTGAGAGTGTTTTCGTCTATAAATTCGTCGCTCTGCCATAATTCATCTATGATTGCGTCACGCGGTATCACA
>Ga0137297_11446_pt1 | contig 13644 bp, 7 predicted proteins | sample RamsorincwithD2O_FD_97191 | JGI IMG/M metagenome (GOLD analysis project Ga0137297, IMG submission 97191) | Mouse cecal microbial communities from Vienna, Austria - Mucin amended with D2O | ecosystem: Host-associated > Mammals > Digestive system > Large intestine > Cecum | place: Austria: Vienna... | reverse complement strand
ACTTACTGTTGTGGATATCCTGCGCAGGGCAGGGGTTCAGGTCCATATGGTGTCCATCACAGGAGAGAAGACCATTCACGGCTCACATCAGATTGATGTGCAGGCGGACTGCCTGTTTGAGGAAATGGATTTTTCAGACACAGAGATGCTGGTGCTTCCGGGAGGCATGCCCGGAACGCGGAATCTGATGAACCATAGAGGACTGCAGGAGCTTTTACGGAGCCATCATGAAAAAGGAAAGTATCTTGCGGCAATCTGCGCGGCACCCAGCGTTTTTGGCAGGCTGGGCTTCCTGAAAGGGCGGAAGGCCTGCTGCTATCCGACATTCGAAGAAAAGCTGGAAGGCGCGGAGGTAGTTCAGGATCCGGTTTCTGCGGACGGACACATCATCACCAGCCGGGGGATGGGAACCGCTATTCCTTTCGCGTTGAAGCTGACCGCGTTGCTGTGCGGAGAGGAAAAGGCAGTGGAAATCGGGCGGTCCATTATTTACCACGATTAAATGAAGGATACTGCCGGCACCATGGCAGGGTGTGAATTGCAGGTTCCATGCCGCCCCCGACCAATTACCACGCTGATTGGCCGGGAGAATGGGCATAAAAGCTGGTATTCGTGTAAAAAGTGCTGGAAATCAGGGAACTCTTATGCTATACTTGTTTAATGACTGTGAACACCCATGAAGTGTGAACGGAAAATGCGAATAGAAAGATGATATAGATTGGCCCGCATACGGCCGGGTATCTGCAAAATCAAGGAGGAAATGAAAATGAGTCTACAGGTAGAAAAGTTAGAGCATAATATGGCAAAGCTTACGATCGAGGTTGCCGCTGAGGAAGTGGAGAAGGCGATCCAGGCGGCATATCTGAAGCAGCGCGGGAAGATCTCTCTCCCGGGCTTCCGTAAGGGAAAGGTACCGCGCCAGATGCTGGAAAAGATGTACGGAGCGGAGATCTTTTACGAGGACGCTATCAACCGTATGATCCCCACCGCTTACAGCCAGGCTTATGACGAGTGTGAGCTGGATATTGTGTCCCAGCCTGAAGTAGACGTGGTACAGATGGAGAAGGGCAAGCCCTTTATCTTTACAGCGGAAGTGGCGGTGAAGCCGGAAGTGAAGCTGGGAGAATACAAGGGCCTCAAGGTAGATAAGATCCCTGTGGAAGTGACCCCGGAAGATGTAGACGCAGAGATCCAGAGGGAGCGTGAGCGCAACGGAAGAACGGTGGAAGTGACAGACCGGAGCGTGGCAAAGGATGATATGATCACACTGGATTTTGAAGGATTTGTAGACGGAGAAGCATTTAAGGGCGGCAAGGGCACGGATTATCCGCTGACCATCGGTTCCGGCGCGTTTATCCCGGGATTTGAGGAGCAGCTTATCGGCGCTGAGATCGACCAGGATGTGGAAGTGAACGTGAAGTTCCCGGAGGATTATCATGAGAAATCTCTGGCCGGAAAGGATGCGCTGTTCAAATGCGTGGTACACACTATTAAAGAAAAAGAACTGCCGGAGCTGGATGATGAATTTGCATCTGATGTGTCCGAGTGCGAGACGCTCGAAGAGTACAGACAGGAAGTAGAGAAGAAGCTGACAGACCGGAAGCAGGCTGAGGCACGGGAGAAGATTGAGGATCAGGCAGTGGATCAGGCAGCGGAGAATGCCGAGATGGATATCCCCCAGCCGATGATTGATCTGCAGGTACGGCAGATGGAGGACGATATGGGCTACCGTCTCCAGATGCAGGGCATGACAAAGGAGATGTACTTCCAGATGACAGGTCTGACAGAGGAACGGATGAAGCAGGATCTGGAAGCTCAGGCGCTGAAGACCATCCGGACCAGACTGGTACTGGAAGCCGTCGCGAAAGCAGAGAATATTGTCGTGTCTGAGGAGCGCCTGGAGGAAGAACTGAAGAAGATGGCGGAGACATACGGCAGAGATCTGGAAGGCTTCAAGGAGTACATGGGCGAGAAGCGGATCGAAGAAATGAAGGAAAGCATCGCGGTACAGGACGCGATCACCCTGATTGCGGATGCGGCAGTGGAAGAATAATAGAATAAAAGTGCGCCCGGGCGCACGAGGACCGTCCATTCCGCGGGAATGGCGGCAGATAGAAAGAAGGAGAATTTTAAATGAGTTTAGTACCTTATGTCATTGAACAGACAAGCCGGGGGGAACGCTCTTACGATATTTATTCCCGATTATTAAAGGACCGGATCATCTTTCTGGGAGAGGAAGTAAGTGACGTGTCGGCAAACATCGTGGTTGCTCAGCTGTTGTTTCTGGAAGCGGATGATCCCAACAAGGACATCCAGCTCTATATCAACAGTCCGGGCGGTTCCGTGACCGCAGGGCTGGCGATCTACGACACGATGCAGTATATCAAGTGCGATGTGTCTACCGTGTGTATCGGCATGGCGGCCAGCATGGGTTCCTTCCTGCTCTCCGGCGGCGCCAAGGGCAAGCGGTTTGCCCTGCCCAATGCGGAGATCATGATCCACCAGCCGTCCGGCGGCGCCAGAGGACAGGCGACGGAGATCCAGATCGCGGCAGAGCACATTCTGCGTACCAGAAAGAGATTGAACGAGATCCTTGCGGCCAATACGGGGCAGTCCCTTGAGGTCATCCAGGTGGATACGGAACGGGATAACTTTATGTCCGCACAGGAAGCAAAGGATTACGGACTGGTAGACGAAGTCATTGCCAAGCACTAACGTATGAAAGGAAACTTTCATGACTATTTGTGCCAGGAACCGGCATGACGGCGAAGATGAAAAGCAGCCCGGCGGGTTTTGGGGGCCGGACGGATTAAAATGCGTGTCACGGTTCGGCTTTCTTTGGATGGAAGCAGGACAGTTGCGTATACTCAATTTTAATATGAGGTGAAAATGAAAATGGCAGGAAAAGTAATGGATGAGATTGTAAGATGTTCCTTCTGCAATAAATCGCAGAACCAGGTCCGCAAGCTGATCGCGGGACCGAACGGGGCCTACATCTGTGATGAATGCGTGGATGTCTGCTCCGAGATTATTGAAGAAGAGCTGGAATACGATGAGAGAAATCCGTTTGCTGACATCAATCTGCTCACACCGGAAGAGATGAAGGCATTTCTGGATGATTATGTGATCGGACAGGAAGAAGCGAAAAAAGTACTTTCGGTTGCGGTATATAACCATTACAAAAGGATTCTGGCGGAGCAGGACCTGGGTGTGGAACTGCAGAAGAGCAACATCCTGATGCTGGGGCCGACAGGCTGCGGAAAGACCCTGCTTGCGCAGACCCTTGCAAAGATTTTGAATGTTCCCTTTGCCATTGCCGACGCGACAGCTCTGACAGAGGCAGGGTATGTGGGAGAGGATGTGGAGAACATCCTTTTGAAGGTGATCCAGGCTGCGGACGGGGATATCGAGCGCGCGGAGCATGGTATCATTTATATTGATGAGATTGACAAGATCACAAGAAAGTCGGAAAATCCGTCGATCACCCGTGATGTATCCGGAGAGGGCGTTCAGCAGGCGCTCTTGAAGATCATAGAAGGGACGATCGCGTCGGTTCCCCCTCAGGGCGGAAGAAAGCATCCCCATCAGGAGCTGATCCAGATCGACACGACCAATATTCTGTTTATCTGCGGCGGCGCGTTTGAGGGGATCGACAAGATCATCGAGACCCGCCTGGACAGGAAGTCCATCGGCTTTAATGCGGAGATCACGACCCAGCATGAGTACAATGTGGATGTGCTGCTTAAAGAGGTGCTTCCCCAGGATTTGGTCAAATTCGGCCTGATCCCGGAGCTGGTGGGCCGTCTTCCGGTGACGGTATCTCTGGAAATGCTGGATAAAAAGGCATTGATCCGGATTCTGACCGAACCAAAGAGCGCCATTGTCAAGCAGTATCAGAAGCTTTTGGAGCTTGACGGAGTGCGCCTGCTGTTTGACCGGGACGCATTGACTGCTATTGCAGAGACCACACTTGCAAGAAAGACCGGTGCCAGAGGGCTGCGGGCGATCATGGAGGGGATTATGATGGATACCATGTTCCGTGTGCCGTCGGATGAAACGATCAAGGAGTGCAGGATCACGAAGGATGTGGTGAAAGGGACCGGGCAGCCGCTATATGAATGCGACGGAGAGGAACGAAGGTCATTTCTGACATCTCAGAGTGCATAGCAGATTTTTAAAATATATACTCACAGCCGATGAAATCTGCCGTGAGTATTGCGCCAGCCGCAGCCGCGAAGCGGCATAATTCCTCACGCGGCTGTGCGCGTTATGATATATTGTACGGCAGATTTATCTGGCGTGCAGTATAATAAGGGGGCGGGTATTGTGGTTTGACCATATACCTGCCTTTTCCATATTGAATATGACAGCGAAACATATTATGATGAAAGCGTCAAAAGGTATTTTGACGCTGTTGCGGCTGGCGCAATACTCACGGCAGATTTCATCGGCCATGAGTATCATTACAAATAGGAGAAGTGACACATGAAGAGTGAAATCAAAAGCCTCCCGATGGTTGCCCTGCGGGGGATGACGATCATGCCGGAGATGGTGGTGCATTTTGATATTAGCCGGGAGCGGTCGATCGCCGCGGTGCAGGAGGCCATGGTGGAGGATCAGAAGATATTCCTTGTACTGCAGAGGGAGCAGGACGCGGAAAATCCGGGCCAGAAGGAGATGTATGAGGTCGGCACGGTGGCTTCGGTCCGACAGATCATCAAGCTGCCGAAGAAGATCCTTCGAGTTCTGGTGGCAGGAGAGGCGAGGGGGATTCTTAAAAGCATAGAATATGAGACTCCCTATCTGCGGGCGGAGGTGGAGATCTTGGATGAGTCGGATTTCCAGTCTCCGGAGGATCTGAACGGACAGGCCATGATACGCGGCCTGAAAGACATTTTCGTGGACTATGCCGCGAAAAACGGGAAGATGTCCAAGGAAGGGGTCGGACGGATCCTGGAGATCAGTGATCTGAAGGAGCTGGTGGATGAGATTTCCGCCAACATTCCGCTGTATTATACGGACCAGCAGGAGATCCTGAACCAGACAGATTTCTGGAAACGGTATGAGATGCTGGCATTCAAGCTGGTCAATGAGGTGCAGATCATGGATATCAAGGATGATATCCGGGCCAAGGTCAAGGAACGGGTGGACAAGCACCAGCGGGAATATATCCTTCGGGAACAGTTAAAGCTGATCCGGGAGGAGTTAGGCGACGATACCACCCTGTCCGACGCGGAGGAATTTGAGCAGGCAGCTAAAAAGCTGATATTCCTTTTTGGAATGCTCCCTGATATAAGCCTCCGCCTGCTCGTCTACCGGGAAGATCCCGTTCTTGGCTCCTGCCTCAATGGCCATATTGGCCATAGTAAAGCGGTCGTCCATAGACAGGCTGGCAATGCCGTCCCCGGTAAACTCCATGGACTTGTACAGCGCGCCGTCCACACCGATCTTTCCTATAATATGGATGATAATGTCCTTGCCGCTGACATAAGGTCCCGGCTTCCCGGTCAGTACAAACTTGATAGCCGGGGGTACCTTGAACCACAGCTCCCCTGTCGCCATCCCGGTTGCGATGTCGGTTGTCCCAACGCCGGTGGAGAATGCCCCCAGCGCCCCGTATGTACAGGTATGGGAATCTGCTCCGATGATGCACTCTCCTGCGGTGACAACTCCCGCCTCGGGCAGAATGGCATGCTCGACTCCGGACTTGCCCTGCTCAAAGAACCAGCTTAAGCCCTGAGCCTTCGCGAACTCCCGGATCGCTTTTGAATTTTCAGCCGACTTGATATCCTTATTCGGTGTAAAATGATCCGGAACCAGGACCACCTTGTCTTTATCATAAACCTGATCTGCCATCTCCCTGAAAATAGGCAGCGCCATCGGGCCGGTGATGTCATTTGCCATGACCACATCCAGCTTCGCTTCGATCAGTTGACCGGCCGAGACTGAATCCAGTCCCGCATGAGCGGCCAATATCTTCTGCGTCATTGTCATTCCCATTGTGACAACCTCCTTCAAATTTGCTTTCTGTCTGCTATTCTAACACACAATATCGGGAAAGAAAAGTGGAAATTGTGGGAGGCTGCGTAAGCAAAGGGAGAAGGGCGGCGGGGGGGACGCACAGGCGAAAACAATTGCCCGCGTCACCCCGCTCTCGCTTCGCAAAAAACGCAGCAGTGCTAAGCTCGGGAAAACCTCGCTAAGCGCTGGCGTTTTTTGAGAGGTTCCTTTGGGCAATTGTTTTCGCCTGTGCTGTGTATCGGCGGTTCTACGATTGTAAAACGGTAGATGGACGGCAGCCGGTGGAGCGCCGCGGCGCAAAAGCGGAAATGCAGCGCAGCGCTTTACCGACTCTGCGACATGCTGTTGTGAACGGTTATAAAATGACATTTTTTAAGTCTGTAAAATTACCTTCTTGTTGTAGTATTTTTGTCAAAGAATGTAGGCTTAGCCCAGTTTTTTTCTGGCGGCGGTGATTAAAACGGCCAGGGATAACATGAGAAGGAGGACTGGCGGCAGGATGTCTGCCGGGTCTCCGGTCTTGACGGATTTTGGCGGTTCGGAAGATGAAGCTGGCTGTTGCGGCTGTTCTTCCGGGGGAGACTGGGGTTTGTTGATGTGGACGGTCTGGGATTCGGCGTTGAGGTCTTCGTGAGTGGCCAGTACCGCTCCGTTGATGTATAGTTTTTCGAATACTACGAGTTCTTTGTTTTTGAGGGTAGCTGCCTGGAAGGTAAATTCTACTTCGGCGGTTCCGGCTGGTTTTTCCGGGGTGAAGGTGGTTTCGGCTTTGACCTCGGTTTCTTCAATCAGGAGGGGATCGCCTGCCGATTTGTCCATCAGGATTCCTTTTATTGTGTATTCTTCACCGGGGATCAGGTTTTGATAAGTCACCTTGTCTACAATGGTGATCTCGTTTTCGGCAGTGATCTTCTGGCTGCCGGTCTGTTTTTCGGCGGCCTGGGTTTTCAGTTCCGGGAAGTAGAGAGTCTGGCCCTCGTAGTGGATGTCCTTGTGGGCAGCGACCTCTTCGCCTTCCTTTGTTACGCTCTCAAATGCCACGGCGGTTTTACCTGCAAGGCGGGAGGCGTTCAGTTCAAAGGTTACGTCCACGGTTCCGGAATCGGCTTCCGGGGTGAAGGTGGTTTCTGCCGTGATCTGTTCCCCGTTTTCCAAAAGGGGCGCTTCGGTTTCCTGGTCCATCAGGGTTCCCTCTACCGTGTATTCCTGGCCCGGGGTCAGATTGGAGTAAAAGACGGTATCCACGATTATCGCTTGTTCCGCTGTCTGGGCACTGCGGCTGTTGGTTTCGACATCTCGGGCGGAGGTCCTGACTTTCGGGAAATAAATGGTCTGTTCCTGGCTGTCAATGTCCGCGTGGACGGCATAGATCTTGTTGTTTTTCTCCAATGTTTCAAATGCGACCAGGGTCTTTCCTTCCAAGTTTGATCCGTCAAAGGTAAATACCACTTCGGCTTTTCCGTCCTTTTCCTTTGGCGTCCATTTTAGTTCCGCGGTAATATCCGCCCCGGCAGCATCCTTCGCGGTCATGCCCGTTTCCTTGTCCACCAGTTTTCCGCGGAGTGTATACTCCTGGCCCGGTTTCAAATTTTTATAGGTGACAGTATCCGCTATGGAAATCTCTTCTCCTGCTACAACCGTATTGGTTCCGGTGGTCTTGTCCAGCGCTTTCGTTTCGATGCCAGGAAAATGGATGGTTTGGCCTTCATCGTTGATGTCCTTATGTTCTGCGATCTTTTTTTCCTCACAGTATAGCTCTTCGTAAAGGACAATATCCTGACCATACAGCTCGGAGGCGTCAAAGGTACACTCGACCTCTGTCATGCCAGCAGAGGCGGCTGCGGTAAATGCCTGTTCTGCGGTGACCGGATTTCCTTCCGGATCCGTGACAGGCTTTTTGGTTTTTTTATCCATCACAACACATTTCAGAAGATATTCCTGTTTTTCCTTCAATCCGTTGTACAGCACGGAATCGATCACTGTCACCGTTCCGGTCTGTGCATAATGGTTTCCGGTGGCCTCGTTTCTGGCGCTGGTGGAAATGGCCGGGGCGTCCTCGATCAGGTCTTTATTTTCCAGGTTTCCCAGGTTAATGGTTACTTTATCTTTGTAAATGACCAGAGGAATCGTCAGCATTTCTTTTCCTTTGTTTGCATCCGTAGGAAGCTCTTCCAGAATATATGTATCATAGGGAAGGGCTCCCAGGCTGTTGTCCACAGGCGCGCTTCCTCCTTCTCCGTCCAGTCCGAACCAGAGGCCGTCTTCTGTTCCCCCCTGATTGGAATTCCTGGTGTGCGGATTCCATTCTGCGGAAGAGGAATAGTAACCGTTATCATCCGTTGTGATCCGATGGGATTCCCCTGTCGTGGTACTGGTCAGGCTGAACTCGACGCCCGGCATCACCTTCTGGGTTTTGGAGTCAATCTTGCGCAATTCGAAGTCGCCCCGCTTCACCCGGTTCAAAATGGAATGATCCGCATCCGTCAGATCCACGACTTCTCCGTTCTTTGTGATAAAAAATTCTTGCCTCCAGAGTCCGGTGTCCAGGTATCCGGTGGGCGCGCCTGTTTCAAGGATCCGATACTTCCCATAAGGAAGCAGCCTTTCCGTTGTCTGCGCTATTCCGGTCTCGTCGGTCTTGATCGTTGTAATGGTCTCATTCCTTCCATAGACCTTTCCGTCCACAAATACGTTATTTTCGTTCAGATTTACAACCGCAAATACGGCATTTTCTAGAGACGCGCCGCCCTGGGGGACCGAAGCCCTGGTGTCGAAGTCCCGTTTCCGGATCTTCACGCCGCCGCGGATGACCTGGTTATAGACGGCGTATTGGTTTCCGCCTTTTAAATTCACTTCAGGTCCAACATAACGGATCTGCGAGGTATAGAGACCGGTTGTTTTTTCCTCACTCCCTTCCGCCTGCAGGTATGCGCCTTCCAGCAGATACCCGGCAGGAGCCTTTGTCTCTTCTATGGAGATCGTTCCCAGTGGCAGTACCGGGATTCCGTCCATGATGTAAAAATCATCTCCTGAAACCTTGTATTCCTCCCGAAGCAGGGCCTGATATTTCTTCGATCCCGCTCCGTCCGGCACCGCTTTGGTCTCCAGCACCCAGGTTCTTGTAGGCGTCTGAGGCAGAGTTTCCTTTTCAAAGAATCCGCTGTAGTATCTGACCGTAAACTGCGCACCCGCAAGAGACGCGCCGTCCTGGGGCGCTCCCTTCGGAGCGTCCTGATCCCGCTTCACCAGTTCCAGCCCTGTCGGATCATATTTCGGAATGTCGCTTACATCCAGATGCACATTCTCGCCTGCTTTTACATGGACCATATAAACCTGAGTATCTTTCTGATAGCCATGCGGAGCCGTATTCTCCCTTACCCAGTAGTCCCCCTCTGCCAGTTCTATCTTGTCACTTTCACCGGATTTCCTGGTGATCGCTGTCGCTGACTGTGTGGTGCAGGATGCATCCGCATAGATTCCATATGCCGCGTTTTCTAAGGAATAACATGCATTTCCATCGGTGATATCGGGAACCGCGGAACGCTTCCGTATTGTTACCGTCCCGTCTGCAGGTCCAACGTATTCCAGCCACACAATATCCTGCTTCTCATTATAGGCCACATATGCCCGATATTCTTTGAAAATGGACAGCTCCGCTTTCCCGCTGTTCATCTGCTCATCCAATGCATTCCGCATGGCCTGGATCTGCTCCCCTGTGAGCCCGTCTGTCTCTCCGGTATACTCAATGCCGATCATCGCGTGGACATACGGGTAAGGCTCTGCCGTACCGCCGAACAAGGCGGAAGCCTCTCCTGCCCACGGCCCGTCCGCACCGAACATCAAGGCCATTTTTATCCTTGAGTTGTCCAGTTCGGAAACCTGATAGATTCCCGAAGGGGTCTGTTTGTTGGGCTGTGCGCAGTATCCCATGTAATGTCCCTTGTCCGTCACCACGCGAAACTCTGTCGTCGTCCAGTTTCCGTAGCTGTGAGCGGTTCCGGGTGTAATCGCGCAGTCAGACCCAGCCGCCGAACGCATCATCCTTCCGCCGCTTCCGGCTACATATGCCGTACCGTAATTCCCGATTACTCTTCTTCCGATTGGGATCCTGCCGGAATTCGAATCTTCCGGAGCTTTCGAATCGGCGTCCGCATCTGTTCCTTCCTCTTTCACTTCCTCATTTCCAGGTTGGTTCGCCCCTCCTCTTTGCTCACTGCTTCCGACCTGATCCGAAGCACTTTTTTCTACACTGCTTCCGACGCCGGAAGGTTCCTGATCGGCTTCGAAACCGCCGTTTTCCTCTCTTCCGGCCGATTCGTTCTGTGCATCTCCTGTTTCCTCCTGCTTTGGCGTATCTGCCTTATCTGCTGTCTCTTCTACAGTTTCCTGTATTACTTGTTCATTTGCTCCTCCTGCTGTTCCTGTCATGGTCTGTGCCGTTGTTCCTTCCGCTTTCATTGCGGTCTGGATCTCCATCTGTTCTTCTGCCCGCACGGAAGCAGCGCTTGCCGAGGCCATACAGCCAAAGATCAGCAAAAAGGCCGCTGCCGTACGAAACATACCGGGCATGTTGTAAAAAAATCTTTTCATACTTCTTTTCTCCTCCATAAAATGCAGTCAAAACGTTGCTGTTTGGAATGCCTGTACGGAAAAGCGCCACTGAAAATTAGATACTACGTCCTCCTTTCTGAATCCGGAATCAAATGTGGGTAAAACTACATAGCTATGTCCTCGCTTTTGGATTATGGGATGATATTCCCCATGAAAAATAGAAATGTCCTAAGACGAGTAAGTTGATCATAAACGAAACAGCAGAATTTGTCAATATAATTTTGCAAAGCATTTAAAAAATACATCAGGCACAGAAAACGCTCCGTGACCGATGTATTTTTTCAGACTCTATTTTTTCTCAATATATCCTTTCGCAGTCAGCGCCTCCGCGCACAGCACCGCTCCGCCTGCCGCGCCGCGGACGGTATTGTGGGAAAGCCCGATAAATTTATAATCAAATATGCTGTCCTCCCGCAGACGTCCGATGGACACGCCCATCCCGTTCTCGTAGTCCACGTCCAGCTTTACCTGGGGACGGTTGTCCTCCTCCTGGTAGCGGATGAACTGCTTCGGAGCGCTGGGAAGCTCTGCCTCCTGGGGGAAGCCTTTGAAATTCACCAGCTTTTCGATGAGCTGCTCCTTCGTCGGCTTTTTCTCAAAGTTTACAAAGACTGCCGCAGTATGGCCGTTCAGCACCGGCACACGGATACACTGGCAGGTGATCTTCGGAAACTCCGCCTTGACGATCTCTCCGCCTTCTACTCTGCCCAAGATCCGCAGCGGCTCCTGCTCGCTCTTCTCCTCTTCTCCGCCGATATAGGGAATCACATTTTCCACCATTTCCGGCCAGTCCTTAAAGGTCTTGCCCGCGCCGGAGATGGCCTGGTAGGTGGTCGCCACCACTTCCTTCGGGCCGAATTCCTTCCACGCCGCGAGACAGGGCGCATAGCTCTGGATGGAGCAGTTGGGCTTTACGGCGATAAAGCCGCGGGTCGTTCCGAGACGCTTTTTCTGGTCTGCGATCACGTCAAAATGTTCTGCATTGATCTCCGGCACCACCATGGGCACATCCGGAGTCCAGCGGTGCGCGCTGTTGTTGGATACCACAGGAGTCTCTGTCTTTGCGTAAGCCTCCTCAATGGCCTTGATCTCCTCCTTCGACATATCCACCGCACTGAATACAAAATCCACCGTGGAAGCAACCTTTTCCACTTCATTCACATTCAGCACCACCAGTTTCTTCACTGATTCCGGCATGGGGGTGTCCATTTTCCACCTGCTCCCGACTGCCTCTTCGTAGGTCTTTCCGGCGGAGCGGGGGCTTGCCGCAACCGTCACCACCTCAAACCAGGGGTGCTCCTCCAGCAGGGAAATAAATCTCTGCCCTACCATACCTGTCGCGCCTAATATCCCAACCTTTAACTTCTGTTCCATTCTGATCCTCTCCTTTATCCTTTCAAAATATCTTATATTCACGGCAGCTGAAAATCTGCCTTGAATATCGCGCCGGCCGCAGCCGCAAAGCGGCAGATTTCCTTATGCGGCTGTGCGCAGTATAAATTTATTCCCCGATCAAATACGCTTCCTCCCGCGCGATCACCTGCTCCATGGCCGCCTTTCCCGGCGCGCCGATGGTATTGCGCGTCTCCACGCAGGTCTTCATGCTGACTGCTTCATAGATATCCTCTTCAAATACCGGGGAAATGTGTTTGTATTCTTCCATCGTCAGATCATCCAATGCCTTCCCCTTTTCGATACAGTACAGCACCAGCTGTCCCACGATCCCATGAGCGTCCCGGAAGGGCACGCCGTGGTTCACCAGATAATCCGCCGCGTCCGTAGCGTTGGTAAATCCATGCTTTGCGCTGTCCGCCATCCTGTCTTTCCGAAACCGCATGGTGGCCAGCATTCCGGTAAACAGGGTCAGACAGCCCTTTGTCGTATCCATGGCGTCAAAGACCAGCTCCTTGTCCTCCTGCATATCCTTGTTGTATGCCAGTGGAATCCCCTTCATCGTGGTCAGCAGTGATATCAGCGCCCCATATACACGGCCTGTCTTTCCCCGGACCAGCTCGGCGATATCCGGGTTCTTTTTCTGAGGCATGATGCTGCTCCCGGTGCTGTAGGCGTCGTCCAGCTCCACAAACTGATATTCATTGGAATTCCAGATGATCACCTCCTCGGAAAACCGGCTTAAGTGCATCATCACCGTGGACATGGCGGACAGCAGCTCGATCAGGTAATCCCGGTCTGACACGGAATCCATGCTGTTTTGCGTAGGCCCGTCAAATTCCAGCAATTCCGCCGTATAGTCCCGGTCCAGCGGATAGGTGGTGCCTGCAAGCGCTCCGGCTCCCAGCGGGCAGGTATTCATCCTGCGGTAAATGTCCTTCATTCGGGAGCGGTCCCGCCTGAACATCTCAAAATAGGCTCCCAGATGATGCGAGAGCGTCACCGGCTGCGCCTTCTGCAGATGGGTAAATCCCGGCATGTACGTCTCTGTGTGCTCCTTCATCATATTCAGGAGCGTTTCCAGAAGGCATTTCAAAAGCCGGTCCAGTTCCAGGATCTCATCCCTTGTGTATAATTTCATATCCAGAGCCACCTGGTCGTTTCGGCTGCGTCCGGTGTGAAGCTTCTTCCCCACGTCCCCGATCCGTTCGATCAGATTGGCCTCCACAAAGCTGTGGATATCCTCGTATTCCTCTGTGATCAAAAGCGTCCCGTTCTCCACATCCTTTCGGATGCCGTTCAGCCCTTCTATGATCTGATCTCTCTCCTCTGCGGTCAGGATCCCCTGCCTGGCGAGCATCGTCACATGGGCAATACTGCCCCGGATGTCCTGCGCGTAAAATCTCTTGTCAAATGAAATGGACGCGTTAAAATCATATACCAGCTTGTCCGTTTCCTTCGTAAAGCGACCGCCCCATAATTGTGCCATTCCTGTTCCCTCTCTTCTTAAATCATTGGAACTGCGCAAAAACGGATTCACTTGCACAGTCTGTTTTTACTTTGCAAAACGGCAGGTCTCCTGCCGTCACAAAATGATTATCAATCATCGTATCATACATC
>Ga0137297_11444_pt1 | contig 13666 bp, 16 predicted proteins | sample RamsorincwithD2O_FD_97191 | JGI IMG/M metagenome (GOLD analysis project Ga0137297, IMG submission 97191) | Mouse cecal microbial communities from Vienna, Austria - Mucin amended with D2O | ecosystem: Host-associated > Mammals > Digestive system > Large intestine > Cecum | place: Austria: Vienna... | reverse complement strand
TCACTAATAGGAGAAAAACGGCTATAAAAACGGAAGTGTTTTTGAAAAAAGCTACAAAATTTTATTTTTTTGCAAAGAACTGACTATAAATGCCAAAATACGTTGAACTCCCAGCATTCAGGGAGCAGAATTTCATAACGGAAGCGGACGGGGATATGCTCCACCGTGAAGCCCGCGCCCTTGCGATCCGGCGTATTGAGGAAAGCGCAAGGACGGAAACCGACTTTGCTAATGTGCTGTACTGGTGGGACAAACTGGACACTAACAGGGAACGGAAAGAAAGAGACCATGAGACAGGACGCTCCGCTGTTCCTCCGGAATGGGGCGCATACAAATTGTACCTTTCCGACAGCCCTTCCTATGACATGATTTTAAGAAGGCTCATGCTTGCGGGCGATTTCCTTGATATTATATTTGACCATCCCGAAACAGTACATGAACTTGTCACAGATGTGGATTTATCGAAAATATTGAAGGAACTAAAGCCGCATCTCCAAAATATGCTCTATTACCTGTTTTTGCGTGATTATTCCATAACAGAGTATGCGGAAAGTATTGGACAGTCAGACCGGAATATCAGGGGTATCAGAGAAACTGCGCTAAAAAAGATACGAAAACTCTATGGCGGCATACTTACATACAGGAAAAAAAACAGCCTGCCGATGACACTTGATGAAAAATTTTCCTTGATAATGGCATGCGGAAGAAAACGTAAACCCAACAGACAAAAGCATCGAATGTAAATGTGCCTTGACTGGAAATCGCAGACGCTTGACTGATAACGAGTAACTGCTTATAATATAGAAGATATTACATCAGATGATGTGACAGGATTGATAGATTGGAGCAGATTTTTTATGAAGAATTTATTTGAACATACCAGCGCACCGTGGATTCGGTACAGCAGTTATGAATATAAGACAGGCAGTGACAGTAACCTCTACATAACGGTTTCCAGAGATGCCAAACCCGAAATGTACCATCCCATGCAGGAAGCGGAACAGCTTGTCATTGACGCCATAAATGTCGGGCTTGCCTCCATGCACAAAGTACCGGAAGAAGAATTGAAAGAAGCTGTACTTGACTTTATCAAAAAGTATGGTTTCCTCGGCTTTATGACCGCCCTGCCGACAACTGCGGATTTTATAACCTATGAATCGGTTTATTTGCCAAAAAACCACTTTATAAAGGAAGAATCCCTTCCTACAGAGGACTATCTCGCCTATTTTTATCCTTTTGATAAGCCGGATTTCAAAAAGAACGGTGTGGAATCGGGATGGTCTGTGACTGACCGAGAGGGCATTGCGATTACGATGGCTATGGGGAATGCGCCTCAGGCTGTGGCGATGGAACTACAGAATGAATATGCAGAAAGATACGACTGGCTTGTAAAGGAATTTACCGGCTGGGCATTTACCTTTATGACAAGCTTCCTTTATTACATGGATTATGATACGATTGACGAACAGACACGCAGCCTGTACCGTCAGGGCATTTCCGCTTTCGGCGGCATATCCCCGACTTACCGGATTGCGCTTGAGAAGGATTCGCCCGTTATCATATGGGATTTCCACTCCCTGCTAATCATGGTGCAGATGTGTTTTTCTTTCATGCTCACGGATAAGGAAAGTGATATGCGTATGTGCAAACACTGTAAAAAAGCCTTTATCGCAAGCAGGAAGGGAAATGAGTTTTGCAGCCAGAGGTGCAAAAACCAGTTTAATGTTTACAAATCAAGGGAAAAGAAAAAGGGAAACAAAAGTGATAATTGAAAGTTTGTGCCGATGGCAACATGGGAATCATTCTTTGAAATATAACAGATACTATTACATCTGGAAAATTTTGTGCGGTGGGCCGTTGTACAAAGTCTCATTGAACATAGAGAGCATCAACTTATATTTTGTTAAATTAAAAAAGCAACGGAGATGATATATATGGAGTTTACGTTGGAAGAACTTTATACAAAAAAGGAAGGACAGACTTAGAGTACCCTTTGATTACTGCACTCCATCGGTGCGTGTTACTACCGAAACGGTTGAATGTACTGACAAAAACGGTAATCCCAATCATCTGCTGCTTATGACCATTCCACAAAGTTCTGAGCTTACAAGGACGAGCCTGTTTATCGTTCCTCTTTGGAGGATATTGATTGGGATTTTGTCGCTGAATACTGCAAGAAAATTGGATACCAAAAATCCGCAACGCTTCTTCAAAAGGGCAAGGGTGCGTTTTATCCGATATGACGGCATAGAAGCCAAAGTCGGAACCGAAATGAATGTCATTAAGGATGAAATATTTGAAGGCCGTATTCTTGATATAGTTCGCAGATCTCTCGACTTTGTACGCAGCCAAATCAAAGAACATACAAAGCTTGGTACAGACGGTCTTTTCCACACAACACCTGAGTACCCTGAATTTGCCTGGAAAGAAATCATCATTAACTCCATCGCTCACCGCGATTACAGCATTAAAGGAACCGATATACAAATTAAAATGTTTGATGACAGGATCACAGTTGAGAGTCCCGGCATTCTACCCGGAATTGTGCGCCTGAACAATCTCCGCACCGTTCACTTCTCCCGCAACCCAAACATTGCCCGTTTTCTCCACGAATATGATTATGTGCAGGAATTCGGAGAAGGCATTGACCGTATGTTTAATGAAATGGCTGCTGCCGGGCTTCCTGCTCCTGAGTACCATGATAATGCCTTTATGCTCAATGCCGGAAAATTATAAAAAAGAATTGGCCCGGCGGCCAATTCCAAAGAATGCTTCGCATTCTTTCTTGGCGGCTTACAACGCTGTGGCGTAATTTCCTATAGGTTAAAGAAGTGGCACAGCGTGCCAGAATCAACCGAAAAACATTCTATTTACACTACAACACCTTAGATGACCTTCTTCGGGAAATCCAGAATGAAATGGCACAGAATTTCATTAAACGCACCCAGGGCCTGGAACGTCCACTCGATATGGATAAAATCACACGGGAATTTTTTCTGTGCAGCGAGGAGTTGGTGAAGATTGGGGAACGAATTACCTGCAGCGGCAATTATAAGTACATCAGCCGCAAGATCACAAATGACATTATGAATCAGACTTGGTACGCTTTTTTAATTACAATTTTAACGCATCCCCCAGACCGACCTCCTTTAATTCCCTTCATTTCTTCAACTGTAATATTCCGTTCACGCGCTAACCTCTCAAATAGTACATCTTGTTCTGACATAAAACCGCAGAATCCGCAGAAAGGCTTGTTCTCACGTATTTCTGCGGTTTTCCATTGTATCAATTTCCTTGTTGCGATGTTTCTGTATGCCTGCCTGTATTTTCCCAATAACTATCTAAAATTCCTATCGTTAAAAAATGCACCCAAACCTAATTTTTTCATTTTTATATCCATTCCTACCAACCTTTTTTGGCTATTGCCTTTTTACGCTTTTTTGCTTTTTTAACCGGTACATTTCCTTTTGCAGTAAATACAAAAGCAGCAGAAATCATCAATGCAGCAGTCATACTAAACAAACAGGTTGATACATTCCAATGTACAGCAGAATCATAACTTCGGTAACTGATTAAACCCAAACTTGCAGTAACGGGATAAATATTGGCTAACGCAGCATTTCCAGAGGCAAACATACCGCCATAACCATAAACAAAAGCAATAATTGTTCCGATCATATGTCCGTTTGGTATACGTGCGGCGAATGCAATAACAGGCATGACACCAATATACAAAAACAGGCAGTTAAAAATAATCTGAATAAATGTCTGCAATACGGATGTTGCAGAAATTCCCGGAAATCCCATCATCAAATCAGCAATTACCGTAAATGCCGCACTTACCAGTCCAAAAAACAAAGAAAGCAATGCACATACAAGCAGCTTCCCCCACAACAAACTGCTATATGAAACAGGTATCGTCAAAATGCTTTTCAGAGTATCTTCTTTTTCTTCCCTTGCTATGATATATCCGGCAAGCAAAGCAATACACATGGGAAAAATCATGGTAACATTATTTTTGATTACCTGTTCCGTAAAGAAAGAAAATGTCCAGACTGTTCCGTCCAATGCGGTTGTGGAAAAAAGCGTCAGCAGGACGGAAAGCAGCATCAGAAAAACACCTGCCCATATCATATGATACCTCTTTAATTTCCATATTTCGGTCTTAACCATGCGAAACATATCATTCATCCCCTCTCTTTTTATACATATAATCAATCACTATTACTGAAAGCAAAGCGATAACGGCCAAAATAATGATTGTCTGAAATGTAGTAGGAATTAAATATTCCAGCATTCCCACACCGTCCATAGCGCCATGTGCGGTTAAATTTCCTGCGCTCCATAGGGTTGTAAGCGGAATAGGCATCAGCCAGCACATCACTTTGGGCAGTGCGCCAAAAGAGGATTCGGCTGTCAGGCTCAGGACACTATAAAAGACACATAATAAAACAGAAAATACATAGTTCTTGCTAAAGAAAACTACGAGAACGACTAACGGCAGCGTCCCGGCTGTAATAAAAATCCCCATTTCCAACGCAAAAAATAATCGATAAACAATGCTGTTTACTTCTGCGATCAGCCCACCGCACAGGATTGTTATAAGAACCGATGTCAGACTGAAAATAATTCCAAAAAAGAACAGGACAATTATTTTTGCCAGAATCATCTGTGTGCTTGTGATGGGAATAGTACGCAGGTTTTTAAATGTATCGTTATCCCGTTCCATAAAAAAGAGCATGGCTGCAAGCACCCCAATCATGCATGGCAGAAGCAGCTCTACCCCATATCCCATGACAAACTGAAAATAATCATTGAAAATATCTATTTTGCTGTCGTATTGTCCTGCTGTCTGGGGCATTGTCATCATTGCTGTCAGCGGCACGGGAAATAAAAATGCCGAAAGAACAACCAGCCATATAAATTTTTTTCGCTTCAATTTCGAAAACTCACAAATAACAAGTTTAAGCAATCCCTTCACCCCCTGTCACACGTTTGAAGTAATCTTCAAGGCTTTCTTCTGAAGTTGCGGCTTCCGATACTTCCAAGCCATTTTCTACAAAAGCAGTAACAATTCTTCCTATTGGCAAATCAAGGTTATGCACCTGTATATTGTGGTCATCCTGTACGGTAAACTGGTTTTCATAAAAGATACGCTCTAAAATTCTTGCCGCCTGTGCCGTATCAGAAACAATAAATCGGATATGTTTGCTGCTCTTTGCTTCCAGTTCTGCAAGGCTTTCTTCTTCCAGCAATGCGCCGTGGTCAATAATGCCTATATCATCAGCCAATAATGCAATTTCAGAAAGGATATGGCTGGAAATCAAAATTGTTTTTCCACGCTCATTGCAGAGGTCACGGATAAAGGAACGGACTTCTGCGATTCCAATTGGGTCAAGACCGTTAATCGGTTCGTCCAAAATCAAAAGTTCCGGGTCATGCATAATGGCAAGGGCAATCGCCAGCCGCTGTTTCATGCCAAGTGAATATTGGGAAAACAGCTTCTTATCTTTGTAAGGCAGACCAACCAAATCAAGTGCGTTTTTAATTGCGCTTCGGTTCGGCACGCCCCGCAGGGCAGCAAAAATGCGCAGGTTTTCCGTAGCGGTAAGATTAGGATAAAATCCGGGGGATTCAATCAGGCTGCCGATACGGGGCAGCAGCTTCTTTTCATTTGCCGCCAAAGGCTTTCCCCAAATCGACACTTTCCCGGAAGTCGGTTGTGTAAGTCCAAGCAGCATTTTCATCGTCGTCGTTTTTCCGGCTCCATTTCTGCCAAGCAGACCATAGATACGCCCTTTCTGAACATGGATATTCAGATTGGCAACACTTTTCTGTGTTCCATATTGTTTTGTAAGATTTTTTGTTTCAATTACATATTTGCTCATTACGAAACCTCCCTTTTATGAAATAAAAGTTTTTCATGTCTGCTATTCTATCACGCCAACCTTGCATTAACCTTGCACGAACCTTGCATTAACCTTGCATTTAAAGAAGCAAATCTCTTAAAAAATAAAATCCCCGCAGGACGGAGATTCTATTGCCACCATAAAAAAGAATTGGCCCAGCGGCCAATTCCAAAGAATGCTTCGCATTCTTTCCTGGCAACTTACAACGCTGTGGCGTAATTTCCTATAGTGTAAAAAAGAATTGGCCCAGCGGCCAATTCCAAAGAATGCTTCGCATTCTTTCCTGGCGACTTACAACATTGTGGCGTAATTTCCTATAAGGTAAAAAACAGCGCTGATTCATTCTGCCAGTGGGAAAAGCAGGATAAAAACGGTTCCCTCTCCCGGTGTGCTTTCCACTGTTATTGTTCCATTCAATTTGGCTGCAAGCTGATGTACGATAGACAGACCAAGTCCGCTGCCTTTTTCAGCCCGCCCTTTATCACATTTATAAAGCCGCTCAAAAATATGTTTCAAATCCTTCTTATCAATCCCTACTCCATTATCAGACAAAAGAATTTTTATATTCCCTCCCTGCCCTGATAAAGATATTTCTATTTTATCCGCATGGCTATGAGAAATCACATTCTGTATCAGATTGTTTAATATCCGCATATATCCGTCCGGGTCAATCTGCACCCGGAACGGCTGCTCTGGAATGTCCACTGTGAAATCTATCTGTGTATCCTCAAATATGGGTATCCAGTCAATCAGTATGTTCCGTGTCAGTTCTGTTAAATCAACAATAGATATATTCATCGAAAATTCATTTGAACCCAGCTTGAACCAGTCAAAAAGCACATCTATATATTCTTTTAAATCGTGGGCTTTCCGGCGGGCTGTTTCTATATAATCGTCACGTTCTTTCCCATCAACAATCCCTTTATGTGCAGCGTCCAAATATCCAATCAGTGTGGTAAGCGGTGTCCTTACATCATGGGAAAGGCTCGTCATTAGCTGCCTGTTGGTTTCTTCTGTTTGACGATAAGCAGAAAGCCTGTTCTCGTAGGACAGGACAATATCGTTGACTGCATAAGCAAGCGGAGCCACAAGTTCATGTGTTTCCGATAAGATACGCCTGTTTCCATTTCCATTTTTTACGTCTTCCAAAACGTCAGATATTTCTAATAGCTGCTTTTTCACACGCCGGATTATAAAAAAAGCCCCACAAACCGAAGCAAACGCAACACCCAGTGCAATCATTGTAACTGCTTCCGTATACAATATTCACACCTCCCTATTGAAACGATAGCCAATCCCCTTCACGGTCTGTATATACCGTGGATTGCCCGGATTCTCTTCTATCTTTTTCCGCAGGCGGCTGATAATTGCCATAATATTGCCGTCATCATAGACATAATCTTCTCCCCATACATTTTCATAAATTTGCTGCTTTGTCAGTATCTTTCCTTGATTTTTTGCAAGAAGCAACAGTAAATCAAATTCTTTCGGCGGCAGTTCATAATCACCATTTACCGCATGGATAGAACGGTTATTAAAGTCAATAACCAGCCCGTCAAAATCAAATGTCTGTAACTGTCCGTCTTTTGGGTTAAAGCGAGTATAGCGTCTAATCAATGACAGAATACGGGCAATCAGCTCGTCCATGTCAAAAGGTTTTGTTAGATAGTCATCAGCCCCTGCCCGTAAACCACGCACTTTTGAAGCGCTATCATTTTTTGATGTAAACATCAGGATTGGCAGGCTGCTTTCCTTTCTAATCTGCTCCAAAGTTTCAAAGCCGTCAAAGCCGGGCATCATAACATCCAATATGACAAGCTGGTATTCCTTTTCCTTCAGTTGCATCAGGCCGGATTTTCCAGAATAACAGCAGTCGGCTTCTATGCTTTCCTGTAAAACACTCTGCTTGATTAGTGCACAAAGCTCCTTATCATCATCTATAATCAAAATCCTGTTCATTATTGACGTTCCTCCGTTCATCAAATTACACATCCATATGCCGAGATTACAGCCACATTACAATTATATGTGGAGATTTGGACAATGACAAGTACCTAAAATTGCATTGTGAAAAATCTAGTAACAGTTCAGCCTTTCGGCTTCCCTGTTACGGAATCTGCCCATTCCAAATCGCCTTCGGCGAGGGTCAGATTTTTTCTCGGCCAAATTGACGTGCTCGTACGGACTTTGCAGCAAGTGCAAAGTCCTGGGCTGAACTGTTACAAAATCTAAACTTAGGAGAAATCCAAACTTTTTTATTTTTCAGGCTTATCTCCGCTTTTTGTGCGAAATCGGATTTTCTCCCGATAATTACCGAATGGCGGTTCGCTGTGTCCGCCCTCCTTTCTCCCGGATTCCGGGCATAGAAAAAGCAGGATACCTTTTCAGGTTTCCTGCTTGGTTGGCAAGCGGTTTTATGACCCAAATGCACCCATCGGATTGCCAACAGCAGTCACCGCATCATCTGCATGGACGGTGAAAACGTTACTTTTTCTGTAAAAGATTACCGGAACAAGGGGCAATGGAAAGAACAGACCATTTCCGGTTTTGAATTTATACGGCGGTTTCTGATGCATGTGCCGCCAAAACTGCTTTTTCGTTTACCCCACTATCAATTCTAACCTAAATAATTTGCCAATGTTTTATTTTTTCTTCATATCCAGCCTTTTTGCACTTTCTTTAGCCATGTCTGCTTCAACATCAAAGCCATTTTTACGAAGTTTCTCAGCAATTTCCTGATACAGCTTATACGCATCCCTGTCCCTCCCTATTTTTTCATATAGCATCGCCTTACAATATAACTCATCATAAAAAGGTGTTCCTATTGCACCGGCTCTGTCAAAATATTGGATTGCCTCATCATATTTTTCAAGTTTCCCACAAACTTCTCCGCCATGGATATATAACTCCCAGGCATCCGGAAATTTTTCTACGGCCTTTAAAAAACATTCGTAAGCTTCCTCCCCTTTCCCCACTGCAAAAAGGAAAGAAATACGGCATGCACAGGCTCTGTAGAATGAATTTTCATCAAAGTCGGAACCTTCTTTCAAGATAGTATCATACCACTCCATCGCCGTATTTTTACAATATTCAAACATCCACTGATGAATGATTGCATAATTCCATTTATCTTCCACGGAAAGTACACCGCCATGCATAAGCTTTTTATACTCCAAAAGACAATGTATAAAATCCTCCGGTTTCCGTGTCTTTTCATAAACAGCGGTCAAACGTTGTGCATAGTTATTGTATGCAACTGAGTTCCTTTTGTAAAAATCATCTACCGTTACGCCATAGAGCCTTGCTAAAACAGGAAGAGTCAAAACGTCCGGCAAAGTTGTTCCGCATTCCCACCTCGAAACAGTCTGTACATTTACATTCAGATTGTTGGCTACCTGCTCTTGTGTATAATTTTTTGACAAACGGAAAAGAGAAGGTAATGTCTTATTTTGTGAGCGGTATCGCAAAATTTGTATGGTCATAAACAAACGACGTAGTCTGAAGTACGATTCACAATTCTTTTACCAGACATAGTGTCAAATCATCATCATTCCTGCAGACGTCCAGATATATTTCATTGCAATGCTGCCTTGCAATGTTTTCCACTCGCCTTTTTCTGATTATAAATCCTATAAAATTATCGTTTCTTTTGTCGGCAATCACTTTAAAGCCCTTGTCATTCTTCCAACATTGGATTGTATTCCGGCTGTCAGTAATCGAATTGTAGAAATCAATCCCGCTTTTTCTCAAAGTCTCGTCAAGACACATTTCATATAAAGCCTTTGCATCGCTGTCCTGCCAATTTCTCAATATCAAATCTCTTGTTTCCATGGATTATTTCCTCCGCGAATTACATTCTGCAATATATCTTTCCCATATTTCCGGTGTTACTTCCATTTATACTTTTATTCTACTGTTTGCGGAAAGTCTATACAGACACTCAGTACACTGTCATGATATTGTGCTGTAATAGTTCCCTGCATTTGTTCAACCAATGTTTTTGCGATAGCAAGCCCTAAGCCTGTTGAATTCCTTGCAGTTTCCACAGAAAAGAAGCGGTTAAACAGTTTTCCAACCTGCACGTCATTTAGATTTTTCGCTGTATTTGAGAAAATGATTTCCCCCGTTTCGGTCAACAAAATATTCAAATCACCGCCGCTGTATTTCACCGCATTATTCAAAATATTGTTCAGTACACGCAGGAAAGCAGTTCTGTTCAAAGTACGCATAATCTTTTTTTCAGTAATGTCTATTTGCGGAGTAATGCCACGTTTCGTCAATGTAGCATAAAATGATACAATGCTTTGTTCTAATATATCATTCACACATAAAGGCTCTAGCTGCATAGACTCCTGCGCCGACATGATAATCGAATAACGGAACAGTTCTTCCGTTAATTGTTTTAATACCTCTGCACGGTTTTGAATAGCCATGACATAATGAGTGACTTTTTCGGACTTTTCTTCATCCCGAAGCAAATCCAAATATCCACAAATTGCAGTTAAAGGTGTCCGCAAATCGTGAGAAATATTCGTTATGGTATCTTTCAACTCCCTGTCTCCGTCTAGGTATTGCCTGCGTTGTCGGCGAAGCTGCCTAAGCTGCCTGTTTAGGTCAGATGTCAGTAATCGCATCTGTCTGTCGCTGGAAGATATAGAAATAAGGGTATTCGTATCTGTTTTCAGCCAGTCTGTAAGCTGTACCCGTATTTCTTCCATGCTCACTTTCAACGTATGAATTTTCACGCTGAGAAACAGAACAACGGCAGACAGAATACTACACAAAACCCAAGGCAAAAGCATGAACATACCTCCCTCTATCTCAAATCTTTCCTGCGAAATAATATCAATCCACAGCCGCATGATAAAATAATCCACGCCGCTGAAGCCGAGAACATCTCCATATAGCTGGCGTGTTCAATAAAATACATTCCACTAAGCTGCAAGGACTGTCCTCCCGGAATTACTTCAAAAACAATTTCATAAATTCGCCGCTCTGTCCCCTCTAAATAATCGAGATTACGAATCCATTTAGAATTGCTTCCATCATCAATTTCACCTATCCCCAAGGACGCATCCGGAATATAATAATATTCTGTTTCGTCCAGCCGGTTCCCTATAACAATGCCGAAAAATAATTGCGCAAATGAAAGTAAAATGCAGACAACAGCTACAACGGTACGGTTAGGGATTACCATGACAAAAAAACAGTAAATTGCCGTATAAGCCGCACTCAAGGCAAACACGCAAATCCCTTGTAAAAGAATCTCTGAAAGTTCAACGTGGAAAAATCCCAAAAATGGAACGCCAACCAAAAGCGAAGAAATCAGACACCCCATGCACATAATCCATCCCGCAATAATACAAGTAAATATATTTGCAAGATAAATGTCTGAACGGCCATAACCTGAAATAATTTTATTTCTGATTGTGCCATACTCATATTCAGCACCTACAAAAAGACTGATAAAGACGGAAAGGATAATACCAATCACATATGCCTGTATCCAAAATGCTTCCTCTAAATAATGTACTTCTACCGTATCTTGGATAATAGCAATTTTTTGTATAATGCAAAAAACATTCAACACCAAAAAACAAAACCAAAACACTCCATTTTTCCAAAGCCTTGCTAAATTAGCGTTTAAAAGTTTAATCATGTTTTTCACCTCCAACAAGACTGATGTAAAAACTTTCCAAACTTTCGGCACGTTCCTGCATGGAAATCACGTCACAATTCTCTTTTGCCAGTTCAGAAATCAACAGGGACGCTTTCACTTTTGTAAACACGTTGGCAGTCGTATCTGACAAAATCTTATACTCGATTCCCATTCGGTCAAGTACACAGGCAAGTGCTTTTGTGCTGCTCACTTCCATAAATACACATTTCCTGCAAGCGGATTCCAAATCTGCTGCACTTACTTCTTTTACAATCATTCCATTGTCAATAAAGCCGTAGTGTGTTGCCAATTTTGCCAGTTCATCAAGAATGTGGCTGGAAATCAGTACCGTTATTTGATGTTCACGGTTAAGTCTCAAAATTAGTTCCCGCATTTCAATAATACCTTGCGGATCAAGACCATTTACCGGCTCGTCTAACACAAGAAAGTCGGGATCTCCGCAAAGCGCAACCGCAATCCCTAACCGTTGCCGCATACCAAGGGAAAAATTTTTCGCTTTCTTTTTCCCGGTGTTTTCAAGGCCAACCAGCCTTAACAGCTCTTTCAGCCCGTCAAAAGAGGGCAGACCAAGGATACGGTATTGTTCTTTTAGATTTTCTTCTGCCGTCATATCAAGATAAATAGACGGTGTTTCAACGACAGCTCCCATTCTCTTGCGTGATTTGATTATTTCCTTATCCGTATTTTTCCTTCCATACAGCGTGTATTCGCCGGAAGTAGCGGTCTGCAATCCGCAGATCAAGCGAATTAGCGTTGTTTTACCAGCTCCGTTTTTTCCAACGAAACCATAGATAGCCCCTTTGGGAATGTGCATGGAAACAGCGTTCAACGCTTTGAATGCTCCATACTTTTTAGACAAAGCGTTTGTAGTTAGGACATAATCCATAAATTTAGCCTCCTTTTCTGCACAAGTATTTTGTGCTAGATGTTGGCATTATAGCAAGAAATGGTTGAGAAAACAGTTAAGAAAATAGTTGAGATTTAGTTGAGATTTATTCCGACTTCAATTTGAAGCCAATCCCCCATACTGCATCTATATATTCTTTTCCCCCAATATCCCGTAACTTTTTTCGCAAGTGGCTGATATGCGTTTTTAGTGAACTGTCCGTGCAATCGGGAGTGTCCTCGCTAATGCGTTCAAGCAATAAAGACTTCGCTATTACTTGTGACGGGTTCTGCATGAGAATTTTTAAGATTGCATATTCCGTCTTCGTTAAATTCACTCCTTGCTGTCCTGCAAAGACTTCATGCGTCATTATGTCCAGCCGCAGATTATCAAAAGATAAAAAGGAAGAAGGACATTCCTTGGAATTAACCGCAGTTACGCCACTTCGGAGTGCAACGGTAATTCTTGCAAGCAGCTCTTTCATTTCAAAAGGTTTCGTAATATAATCTGCTGCACCGCCAAGTAAAAGTTCAACCTTATCATCTATATCAATCTTTGCACTGACAACGATAACAGGTATGTCCTTTATTTGTGGCAGCACTTCTTCACCGGAAAGACCGGGAAGCATTAAATCAAGCAGAATAAGGTCGGGTTTTGACGCAGACAGCACATATAATGCTTCTGTTCCCGAATAAGCCCGTGATACTTGATAGTCCTCTTTTATAAGTGCTTCTTCAATGATATTCCCGATATGAATATCATCATCAATAATCAAGATATGTTTCATTTCAAATTCCCCCGCTTTTCTTTTAACCTTCCGTCTACGGGTTTTTCGGCGTCCTTTGGTATTAACCAGACTGTTCCCATTTTTTCTGCCCCCGCAATTCGTCCGGCAGAGCAGTAATAATTTATCATACGGGGAGAGATACCCCATTTTTCTCCTGCCTGTTTAAGCGTCATGTAATCCATAATGCACCTCCGATATAATATTCTATATTATATTTCGCTTTCTCGAAGAATACAAGTGTAGCAACTGAACACTATACGAATTATTTTGCAGAAATTATATAAATATGCGCAAACAGAGCGCAGAATGAGGGGGATTCCGTAGTAGTCGGCACTGTGGGAAAATCTAAACTTTTGGATTTCTACACCAATCCAAACTTAGAAGAAATCCAAACTTTCCTCTGT
>Ga0137297_11443_pt1 | contig 13671 bp, 11 predicted proteins | sample RamsorincwithD2O_FD_97191 | JGI IMG/M metagenome (GOLD analysis project Ga0137297, IMG submission 97191) | Mouse cecal microbial communities from Vienna, Austria - Mucin amended with D2O | ecosystem: Host-associated > Mammals > Digestive system > Large intestine > Cecum | place: Austria: Vienna... | reverse complement strand
TAGATCCAATATCAAGCCTGACTTCATTTTCTCTGATATCCAGACTGAAGCGTTTTAAATTAAACTGATCATAATTGCTGAAGAGGCTATAATATAATTTTACCCAATCATAAGCTGCATCGCCGTAGAATTCTGTCTTTCCGAAATAACCACGAGGATCGATGAGTACAGGATCTGTATCATGTCTAAGCATAATATTACTGAATGTGCAATCACCATGAAGAAGTACAAACTCTCTCGGAGCATACTGCATGACAAGCTTTTCAACTTCTTCCTGGTGATAAAAAATATTTCTACACGCCTTACCATTTACAGTAACCGTTAAGTCATTAGCAAATGGTACAAGGTTCTTCACCTTCTCCAATCTATCATATGTCTTGTCTAAATATGCGTTTCGATAACTGATCTCATCGTAGGGAACGGATTCCAAATTATGTACTTTTCTGAGACAACTGACAATTTTCCTCAAGACATATTTTTTCTGTTCACCAGATAGATATGTGTACTCATGTATATTCTTACCATCAATCAATTCCATGATAAGCGGGTCATAAGAATAAATCGCTGGTATTGCATCAAATGATCTCCCACGAAGCTTGTTATACCATGCGACCTCTCGAATGGCTAACTTCTGACCCTGATCATTAATTCCTTCCTTAATGAGCCTTTCTCCTTGGATTGTGATTTTATTAAAGGAGCGGCAACGCATTTTGGGCAGTTTGTCCCACTCAGAATACAGGCCATATTCTTTTGTCCTATACAAGGGCTGCCCTGTAAACTTCACGTTACTGTCTCGCAGCCAGCGAACAAACTCTCCATCTTCAGGTACATCAGCAATAACAGACTTATCCTTAAAAATGAAGAAGCCTGCCACACCATTTTCCTGGCTGTGTTCTTCCTTAAACTCTCCATCTTTCCACATCCAGCGACATGAAAAGTCCTTTGAAATGCCGATAATATTAGATTCGCTTTCAGGAATTTCATAATCATCTGGCAAAATAAGATCACACCAAATAAGCATAAACCGGCTGCAAACAGGTATATAGGCCAATGCTTCCTGAAGTCCAGCACAAGTGCCCTCATGCCCTGTTCCACATATTGTCTCATATTCTACATTAGCAAATTCGTGAAGATATCGCTCAAGCACATCGTACTTATAATCACCAATTACAATGAACTTTTTGTTAGGATATTTCTTGAACAGATGAAAGATCATGGGTAGGTTACTCACCGGAATAAGTGCCTTAGGCTTATTTCTCGTGAGTATCTGCATACGTGTTCCTTTTCCTCCCGCCTGCACAATAATGTAGTTCAAATCATCCATAACCGTCCTCCTCGTTTCGATACTCTTTCCACATTTACCAGAAAAAATTTGAACATTTTTATAACTGACACAGTATTTATTTACTCCACTCATTTATTATTGATACGGTAAAATCAATAAGTTTTTCTTCATCACTTGATCCATATCTTACTGTAACTATATTTTTATTTCGTGGCCAGCATTTTTCCAATCTAAACAATTCCGAATGCGGATAAAGGATACTGTCAACACAAATAATCCTCGCCTGTGAAAATGAAATTAAATCCATAAATCCGCTTCGCTGTCCAATTACAAATCCACACTTATTGCAAAAATCAATTGCTTCAATTAACTCAAAATCTATCCCTTTAGTTCCATCCAAAGGCCTTTGAGCCCCCACTACAGAAGTAACTACCAAAAAGCCATATGTCTTAAGTTTGTCGGATATTTTTTGAAAAAATCCAATCGGAACCTGGTTGCAACTATTTGCATATGGGTTTATGATAATAGTTCTGCCCTTCACTAATTCTTTTGTTTCAAATAGCTTCATATGTTCAGATGATATATTATATACATTAACTTTAGAAGCTTCCGTTGAAAGTGGAAGCTTAAATATCGTTTTTATTACATCTGAATAGTAAAACAGTTCTGAATAGTTAAAAAAATCTGTTCTCATATATGCATCCGCAGAAATCGACAACAATTCAGGATATCTGTGTCTGAAAGAAAATCCCCAATCAGATGTGTAAAAGGCGTTTAAACTGAGCATCTTTTTCTTCGGTAAAAAAATAAGAATATCCTTATCAAATCCAAAATATCTGTAAACTGCGTTTTCGGGTGTTGCAGATACTATTTTGTATTTAGAAATATTATTTTTGCTAAGATAGCTTTTTAGATAAGCAAGTGCAAATACTCTATCTCCAACCCCCGAATATATTGATACAATTTTGTAACCTTTGTATTTTTTTATAATTCTATATGCAATATTATGTCCGTGCAAAAGGTCATAGAGCTTGTTAAGCCACCGTATCAATTTCTACCCTCCAGACTAAATTATTTACTCAATTTCATTCTTCCCATTACAAAATACAAAAAAATCATCCCTCCACATAATACACATCCAAACCATGATTAATTCTTTCAGATTCAGATGGCAGTTGCATATAATCACCATACTGACACCTTAATACTCTGTCATAACCAATAGGTACCCTGACATCAAGATTTTCGAATTTTTTTATAATGTAAGAACTAAAATCTGATTCATAAAAGACATAATCACAATTCAAGTCCCCAAATGCTAGTTCCCTAAGATATCCGCTATCCATATTTGCCTCCGAATATTTCCTGATTTTCTTTTCCTCTATCCCTGTAAGGATACTTAGAGGAACTAATTTAAGGATATACCATAACGAATTGTATATATATGCCATAATCTTCCTTTTATGTGGCACATCTAAATTAATAACATTCATGGTAATAATCTTTAAAGCATAATAATTTTTCTTTAAAAACTTCTTTCTGTCACTCTCATTTTTTGAGACATAATCCAACGGAAATATATCAATATATATGCCATAGAGCATGGCATATCTATCTATAACTTTTTTCTCCCTTAATACCGTGGAAGTATCATGAAGTTTTGCAAAATTCATATGATATTTTTTTTCTGTGTCACGATCTATTATCTTGATCTTACCATCATTATATTGTTCTTTATATAATTGGACAAATCTGTCATAATCTCTTCTTGGCATATGGATATCAATGTCATCATCCCATGGGATATATCCCTTATGCCTTATAGTTCCAATCAATGTTCCTCCGGCAACAGAATATTTTAGTTGGTGTTTCTCACAGATTTCCATAAATCTACTCAGCACATTCAATTGTATTCTCTTTTGTTCATCCCGTTCTACTCTTTTCATATTGCTCTTCCTCACACTGCCAAATTAATCCTGTCCTTTATTTTCCTATGGTGAAAGACTATGTTCATTGCAAGAATCAACGGCATCACGCCTACTATATCATCGAATGAATTTGATGTTGCCATAATCAGCCCCCATGTCAGCAGCAGGCCATACACAAGTGTATTTTTTGATTTAAGACAGTCCCCCAAAAACAATCTGAGATTCAGGAATGTTCCAATCAGTCCCAGTCCAATAAACATCCCTGCAAGCCCATTCGTATACGAAATCAATTGCAGGTCATTGGTACCCATCATTTTATAACCAATTCCACTTTCTGCTAAGTAATATCCAAAGTTTTTGTAACCGGCTCCAAATATTTTCTGCATCACGCCTAACTCACCAAAACACAACCAGCCATACCTGATTCTTCTAAATCCTTCCGTCCTCGTTGTATTTCTAATATCCAAAACTGCAAGTCTCGCAACAATATTAGTCCTAATATACTCAAATCTCATAAAAAAAGAGAATATAAGCAGAAACAACGGAACAATAATCAAAAGATATATCATCCATGATGCATCACGCCTTCTTATCAACACTACACTAAAATAAATCCATAATATGATAGAAGCAAAAATACCTATAGAAGAAGTTGTACAAAATAATCCTATAGTAATCAGCATTGCCCGCAGAAGATTTTTTCCCTTTTTCTTATAACTATCTCTAAACAACAATACTGCCAGACAAGGCAGTATATATTCACATTGATGCGCTGGTTCCAAAAAAAAAGTAGAATACCTGTTATTTGTCATTTGGGCTGAGCGTATAGTATCACTAGACACCACATTTTCTCCTGCCAAAGGCAGCCCTGGCGGTACCAAAGAGAAGCCTCTGCCTAACAATGAAAATACAAACTGTATTATAACAAGAACAGATAATATTACCGAAATCCTAACATACAATTTTATAGCATATTCAAAATCAATGATCTGCCAGCTAAATACATAAAACACAAAAAAAGTAATAACATAAAGAAATATCTTTATGCCTAATGTATATAAAGAATTCTGTTCTGAGTGCAATATACCTATTGTAGCGGAAAGCAGCATATATGCCAAGTATATCACTATTCTTCTATCCAGCCTGATTATTGTCCTATTCTGTATCCATAACATAACCAAAATCATTTCTAAAACACTAAATAATAAGACAGGAGAGACTCCTATCAAATCATAGCTGTTAATTAACGGAAATATGATCAATAAAAAAGTATATATTGGAGGAATTGATATTTTTAACATAGTACCACCTTCAATTATTATTAAGTCTTTTCAACTTTATATAAGTATTCAGCACTAAATCAATCATAATATTTGCAAAACGATATGGTTCGATCTTTATCCTTTTTTATATTTCGTCAAGCCATCGACACGACAATGTAGTATCCCACGAAAATTCGTTTTTGATTTGTGCAATTTTTTTCTTTTTTTCATTTATTTCATCAATCCCTATATCCATGATTGTATCCTTCCATTCATCCATCTTACGTATATAACCGATATCATAACCTAATCTCTCAATCTCATGTGTTGGGGTAGCCAAGTACGATATTCCTGCTGTGATATAAAATGATAGCTTAGTTGGGTACGCTATATTGTAATAAAGCCTATGCTCATCGTAAGGAATAAGACCTACATCACAGCAAGAAACAATTCGATGAGCCTCCTGTTCTGGAACTGCACCGAGATATTTAATATTACCTCTTCCCTTTATAATATTTTCAATCCACTCTCCATCGTTTCCCAGCAAAATCAATTCATACCCTTCTTTATCCGGAAAATTGTCTATCATATTTTCAATGTTCCTTCCTCTGTTTAAAGTTCCGGAATAAATATATTTGATAGTATTATCAGTTCTACAGCCATTATATTCTTCAACAATATCTCCGCCATTTATACACGTAGTTATCCTGTTCTTTGGAATTCCGTACTTTCTGGATGCAAATTCACACATACTTTCAGAAGCGAATATAAAGTAGAATTTTCTTCCCAAAAAGAGAACTTTTTCTAATATTTTAAGCGCTCTGCTATCAAGATTATCCAACTCCAAATCTAGTGACTGCTCATATTTCAGATCACTGATATCAAGAATTACCTGATTGCGGCAAGAACAATATCTCATCAAAATTATAAAGGTAAAACTCAACACTTCATACACGAATCCTTTTCGATCAAGTCGGATACCTGCATGAGGATATAAAAGAAATATTTTTTTCCCTTTCGACAAAACAAATAGCTTAATGAGGCGAAGCATGCGCTTTCTTCCTGTCAGTTCAATGATTTCTGTATCACCTCTTCTGCATCTTATAGTCCTAATTCTTTTATCCCATGCATTATAACGTGCTATCCCACCATCGCCCACAATCTTCCTTTGCTTTAAAATTCTACCCACAGGGCTAACAAATACTAATGAATTTTCCACACCGAACTTCCCTCTGCTATATATAATTCAACAATATTTTAATCCAGAATAATATTTTGTTTTCTCCAGATTCATGATAAAATCTAGTGTCGCATAATAATTTATATCTTTCCTTAAAGCTTCTTTGATAATTAGCTATCTCTTCAAGAATCTCTTTATCCTTCTTTTCTACAGGGAAATAATCCAATAAGTACCTAGCACTATTTTTACGGATATTTTTAGCATCATGTTTTAAAAAACGTCTGGTACGAAAAAAAATATTTGTTTTCTTTAATCCTACTGTATTCGTAGCATGTATACGATAATTAATGTATGAATTCTCATCGTAGATAACTTCTCCATTTAATAGAGCTATTAAAAAAACTATTGCATCATGCATTCGATATTGAAGAAGTTTCTTTGGAGGAAGAGGTTTATCAACAATTATCTTTGCAAGTGTAGAATTAAATACCATAGTGCATCCACTCAATGCATTTTTTGATATATGCCCAATTAAGCTTAGATCCGGAGTATTGTCGAATCTCAAACCTAACTCCTTTCCGTCTTTATATATCGTTTGATTGGAGCAATATAATACAGGTTTATCTAATAACATTAGTTTTTCAACCGCTTTTGAAAGTTTATTAGGATGCCATATATCATCTTGATCGGCAAATGCATAATAATCATATATATTGGAAAAACAATTTTTCAAAAGTGTCATAAAGGCCATACCTGGTCCTAGATTTTCATTTCCTTGTATAAATTTCACATTTTCTAAGCAATAACTATACCGTTTAATAATATCTTGTGTCCCATCTGTTGAACCATCATCACGAATAATCAACTGTACATGAATATTGCTCTGTGAAAGAATAGAAAGTATCTGCTCTTCAATGTACTTTTTGCCATTATATGTACTCATCAACACAGCCACTTTTAAGTGTTCCATCTTACCAGCTTTACAATACCTCTTTTATATTATATTTACATAAATGATTCTATCGTCCATCGAAATGTTTTCTCTATATCTACCTGTGGTTTCCATCCTAGTTCTCTAACTTTAGTGGTATCCATAATAGGAAGTTTGAAAGGCAAATATGGTAATTTGCCTGCCTCTTCACTAATAATCACTTTACTTTTTCCTGTCAATGATATTTTTACAAGTAAATTGGCAAGATCTCTTATACTTATCATATTTTCATTAGAAGCAACATTATAAAAAAAACTTTCACCTTTCTCCATAATTAAAAATATAGCATTAATACCGTCCGCAGTATAAGTATATGTTCGCATTGCACTGCCATCAGACTGGAGTATAATATCTCGGTCATGAATAATACAATCTATAAATTGAGCAAATGCCCTGCAATCATCCAAAAGTATCCCTGGTCCTAATGTATGTGAAAACCGCACTCCACAATAATCAACATTATATTCCTGTTTATATGATTCAAACATAGTCTCACATAATCTTTTGGCTTCAGGATAAGAAGCTCTGAAATTAAGATGTTTTAATACTCCCATATCCTCTTCCTTGATATGTTTCTCTCCTTCAAACGCACCATAAACTTCAACTGTAGATACATAAAAAACCCTCTTTGTATTATATTTTTTAGCACATTCCAGAACATTCCTTGTTCCATTTACATGTGTCCATAATGTCTCTACTGCCATTTCTTTAAAATCTACAGGAGCCGCAGGACCTGCTGTATGAAATATATAATCGATAGTGCCTGTATAAATGATCTCTTCATTCATATCCTGAAAGATAAATCTTATATTCGGCAATTCCAAAAGATTTCCAAAAATTTCATGTGCTTTGATCTGGTTTCTTGCCAAACCGATGATTACCATATTTAAATTATATCTTAAATCCATATCGGTTAATGTTTCTAAAATGTATCTGCCAAGGCGTCCAGTTGCACCCGTAATCAGCACAGTCTTATTTTGATACATCCTCCAATTTACTGCACTCTGTGTTATGATATCCAAATCTCTTCTTTCCATAAAAATATCTTCTCCCTCATTCTAGCAAATACCAAATATATATTTATTTTCTTCTAGTTCCAGCATAGCCTTTAAAATGTAATAATCTTCTGGCGTTGTTATTTTTATATTCTGATTATTCTCTTTTACAATATGAATACTATTTCCAAGATACGTATAGACTAACGCAGAATCCAGCAATGGTATTGGCTGTTCCGAATTTTCAGCATTTAAATAAGCATTCATCAATGTGTTTAGCTTAAATGACTGCGGAGCCGTAAGACTAAATGTATCATCTCTCTTTTTAAAATCAGAAAAATTTGCATTATCACTATCTGTTATAACAACAGATTCGATAACAGCCCTAACAGTCATTGCACTTCCATATTTCTTTGCAGTTCTTACATTTTCACTGATAACATTGCTCTGTACTAATGGGCGAACTCCGTCATGTATTACGATGATATCCTCTTCTTTTCCACCATTTTCTTTAATATATTTAAGACCATTAAGAATGCTGTTCTGCCGATCTTTTCCACCACATATGATTGCAGCAACCTTTTTTAACCCATATCGATCTGCTTGTGCTTTCATATGATCAATCCATGAAGAATTACAGACAATGATTATAGAATCAATATCAATACATGTTTCAAATTTTTCAAGTGTATATATAATAATTGGCTTACCAAAGACATTTAAAAATTGCTTCGGAAGTCCTGAACTCCTCATTCTCTGTCCCACTCCACCTGCAAGAATCATTCCGTAATTCATTATATTATCTCTCCATTCAGTAGTACTTTCCTTTAAACTTTGTATATGGTTCTGTCACACTGAAATATACAAACTCATGATGAGGTACTTGCTTCTCTTTCGGCGGCAACTGCATATATGTAGTTCCATACTGTAATTCACAATATTTTTTAATATCTCCCGGGCATGGTACAATCATATCTTCAAACTGCATATAAACCGGATTCTCAAACCACATTCTTGGATAAACAATAGATTTTGTCAGAGTAACATCCTTACCAAAATATGTGGCCACATAATTCTTACCACCATTTCTCTTGTACTCATTTTCTATCTGATTAATTTTCTTTTTCCGTCTCTTTCCTCTATACATATTCAGAACTATTTTTCCAATAGTATTTGCGATTCTTCCATGATTCCGGGGACCATCTCCTGCAACCAAGATACGATACAGGAAAGAGTCCAAAATTATTTTATGTGCAAGTATTTTGCTGTCCGGATATGGATAATAAATATAAATATCTATAAAAATTCCGTGATTACAATTTAACATTTCCATATCTTTTAAAAAACATGATGTGGATGAATCGCAAAGACGATAATGTGTAGACTGAAAACCAGGATCTGTTTTGTAAGTCTGAATAAAAAAATGTTCCTGAAAGTCATTTTGACATTTTATTAATTTTTCGGCATCGTTCCACGACATATAAACATCTATATCATCATCCCAAGGTATAAAACCCTTATGGCGTAATGCTCCCAGGCATGTTCCACTTGAGAGACAATAATTTAAACTATTTTTTTTACATATGCGATCTAATTCATACAGTATTTCTAATTGTTTTTTCTGCATTGCTGCAAGAATATTTTCATTATCTTCTATCATTATCACCTCTCTACTATGTCAGAACTTAATCATACATTGCAGAACTGAATTAACCTTAGGCATACCTTCATATATATTAACTAGGTCTTTGTAAATTCCATCCGCATTTTCAAAATATATGCCCTCCATTCCCAACTGACGTACCGCTTGAAAATCTTTTTTCGGATTATCCCCTACATAAATCAATTGTTCATATGGGATTCTCCAGCGACACTGCATAATACGGAATGCAATGTCATTTGGCTTTCTGAATTGTAATCCTCCAAGTTCATCTGTAATAATGATATCTTCAATCAGCTTATCAAGCCCTAAAGCCGCTATTTTATTTCTCTGTCCTTCAGGCCTTCCATCTGTTATAATTCCAACCTTAATTCCATTATTCTTCAAATATTTAATAAGTTCTAAGACGCCTTCATAGAGATGAATCTCTGGTTTATGAGAACGATAAATTTTTAAAAACTCTGTTTTCAATTCTAAACTTCCAATTTGCTCTAAATACTCATCAAACATTGGCAGCCCATTTATAAAATTTGACCAAAATCGATCAGCTACTTCCTCTTTTCCTATATAGCTTGCCACTGCCTTGCATCCACTTTTGACATAATCTTTTTCTGAATATAGCGTATCATCCAAGTCAAATATCATACCTCTAATAATCTTTGAACGTCCTTCGCTATCCACACAAACACTTTGATCAAAACGACTATAAACTACATTATTTAAAGTCCCCTTTAGCTGTCTCTCTACTTTTTGCCCTGACAATAATCTGAGAAGTGCTTCAGCAGATTTTGCTCCCGCTTTCATACTAAGCGGAACCCCTCCGCCAAATCTTGGATTAATTTCTATGTAATAATCAACATTCGTTTTTTTCTCTCTAATTAGTTGAATTGTTATAGGACCACATGGTCTGAATTTATCTACTAACTTCTCGACCTCTTCTATTATTTTTTCTTCAAGTTCAATCTTTGTTTTAAGTACTTCCCCTGCTCGAACCGCAATCCGTTGTCTAGGTGTTATGGTTATAGGATTTCCACAAAAATCACAAAAAACATCGACCGTATATTCTTTTCCTTCCACAAACGGCTGTATTACATAATCTTTTATAGATTCTGCGTGTACTTTCAACTGTTCCTTATTCTTAATTTTAAATGCATTGATGCTGCTTCCATCACTGGGCTTTATAAAACATGGATACCCACCAGTGTATTTCTTATAATCATTTATCGTTTCTGGCGTTCTCAATCCACATGATTTAAAAAAGTCTGCCGTACAGTTCTTATCCCTGCATACTGCAATCATTTCGGGCGTACTGATAAGCACCTTTGTCCCTGCGGATTCAATCTTTCCTTTATTTTTACTGAGAATCATTAAATCCGTATCTATTGTTGGAATTAAAAGATCAATCTTATCTTCTCTGCAAATTTCCAGTAACTGTGGAATATACTCTTCATCATTCATCCTACATATTTTTCTGTAAAAATCGCAAAATAAAAGAGCCGGTGCAGTCATATCTGTATCCGCTCCATATATTTTTACTTCAATATCTAACCTTAACCCGGCATCTCTAAATGCCTGTATTAATTCTACTCTTCGCCCTACGCCTGTGAATAATATTCTCATCTTATCTCCAATATTATTATAGATGTCTTTTTCTGTCTTCTATGCCCCAACATCCCTATACACCTGTACAATTTTTTCTGCCATAACCTTTACTGTAAAATTCTCCATAGCATACAAATATGCCTCTTGCACATATTTATAGTATTTCTCCACCCCATTTTGATAAATATCTCTCATTATTGCAGTAGTAATCTCCGGATCATCCATACTAATTGGAAAGCAATATTTCTGATCTCTAAACCCGGCTGTTTCTGTCCGAAATACAGGAATTTTCATAAAAAATGCTTCCACAGAAGTAAGCAGAAATCCCTCGTTCCGGCTTGGACATATCAAAAAATCAGAGATTCCTAATACCTCCCTTGTATCGGCCCAACCTATAAATCGAAAGTACTCCTTCAATTTGTAGTTTTCGATAGTATCCATTACTTTTTTATAATATTCACCGGTTTTAACTCCACTGCATAGGATAATCACTTTTTTCCGTTCTTCTTTGTCCAATCTTTTCACAGCTTCTACAATAAGTAGCTGGTTCTTTACCTCTTCAATCCGTGAATGGAGCGAAAAAACTATACTGCCTTCTGGTATATCCCATTTTTTACGAACTATTCTCTTTTCTTCCACAATTAATGGAGTCAACCCCCCCGGTTCCACACCATTAAAAACTGTTACAACCTTATCTTTCGGTACTTTCAATTTATCAACCAAAAAAATACTAACTTCTGAAGATACACCCATGGCTTTATCGCCAACAAACGTCATCTTCCTATAGATATAGTTACAAGGTACATCTGCCAAATGTAATGTATATACGATGGGTATATGATAAAATGAATTATATAGTCTCATATAGAAGGCAGCCATCCTATGATGACAATGTACAATATCTATATGATGCGTCATAATTATTTTTCGTAAATGTTTGATATTTTTTATTATATCTATTGGTTTTTTTGAAAGATTATCCAGTTTTTCAAATATAATTCTCTCAGTTCCACCTATCTCCATTTCATTATTCGTAGAAACGACTACAACATAATGCCCTTGCCGAGCCAATTCATTAGATAACAGTTTCATGTAGTTACCCACACCTGATTTAGCTATTATCCGCGAAAAGAGCATAACATTCATAAAATTCTCCTTTTCTCTTTTGAAGGTTATCTACAAATGTCTTTACCATATTGACATATCATGGACAGACTTACAAAAACCTATAATTTCTACCAAGTGGCACAAATAGATTGATACATTAGCCAAAACAGTTATTTTTTAATGTTAATTTCCCATAAATTCCGGCATTGTAACTTTTTCTCCTGCATTAATTCCTTCTTTCTTTAACACAGTAAAAATCGTCTTTATCACAATGGCCAAATCGTCTAAAAATGTGATACGGTCCACATACTTTAAGTCATCCAGAAATTTTTCATCCCATGATAATCCATTGCGTCCTGATACCTGGGCCAGCCCTGTTAGCCCCGGCCTGACCTCATGCCGCCGTGCCTGTGTTTCATTATATCTTGGAAGATATTCCACTAATAGCGGCCTGGGGCCAACAATGGACATGTCTCCTGACAGAATATTGTATAATTCCGGAAGCTCGTCAAGACTTGTACTCCGCAGCATTTTTCCAAAAGGAGTCAGCCTTTCTTCATCGGGAAGCAATTCTCCTTTGGAGTTCTTTTTATCATTCATTGTCCGGAATTTAAAGATGGTAAATATCTTTCCATTTCGTCCCGGTCGTTTTTGTTTAAACAGAACCGGGGAACCCAGTTTAATTTTTACCAGCAATGCTGTTACTGCCATTAACGGACTAAAGACAATAAATGCTGTTACTGCCAGAGCAATATCAAGAGTCCGTTTTACCGCAGCTTCATAAACACCATAGGGAATATGCCCTCCTGTTTCCTCTGCTTTTTTCCTCTCCTTTTTGAACTTCCCATATGCTCCCATTGCCATCCCGATACCAGCGGTTAATGATAACAATATAATCCTTTTCTTTCTGCTTAATCTTTTCATATGATTCCTTTTTTTATTTAAAGCACTGACATACTATATGAATGATTGCATTCTGAGTTGAACAGCTCATCTTAATATCAGACGGCAGACACAAGCCTCTTTGGAAAATATCTTCCCCCACATCTATCGGCTTCCCATCTCTCCCAGCCATTCCTCCATTTATATAAGCATTCGTCCTTCCTCTCCCATTCCCTTCTCTGGTAACAAATCCATTCATTCGGTAAATGGGCTGCATGTGCATAGGCTTCCAGATCGGTCTGCCTTCTGCCCCAAATGCATTCAATACCTCTAAAATCTCAGTCGGGCAGGTTTTTCCCGGCTCACTTATGTAAAGGGCTTCACGCTCTCCTCTTACCTGTCTGCACATACCATCTGGTTCGATTGTCATGCAGCTCAGCCAGAAATTGGGCGAACTGTTTTCACTGTCAAAGGGATTCATCCTTACAGGCAGGTCTTTTAAACCATCCCGGTATCTCTTATATACAGCTTTCTTCTTTCTGATATGCTCCTCCAGATACCCCATCTGCCCTCTTGCCACACCAGCGATCACATTGCTCATCCGGTAGTTATAGCCAGGCTCTTCATGTTGGTACCAGGGTGCTGCTTCCCGGGACTGGGTTGACCACTTGCGGACTTTATTGCCGTCTTCTTCACTATTTGTCAAAAACATCCCTCCAGAACTTCCGGTGATGATCTTATTTCCGTTAAAGCTGATAACCCCGCAGTCTCCAAAACAT
>Ga0137297_11440_pt1 | contig 13697 bp, 10 predicted proteins | sample RamsorincwithD2O_FD_97191 | JGI IMG/M metagenome (GOLD analysis project Ga0137297, IMG submission 97191) | Mouse cecal microbial communities from Vienna, Austria - Mucin amended with D2O | ecosystem: Host-associated > Mammals > Digestive system > Large intestine > Cecum | place: Austria: Vienna... | reverse complement strand
AAAGGTATCTTCAAATCCATTGAGGTTTTCCGGAAACTCGACTCCATCAAAGCACGATCTTCTGGTCAGCTTGCCCCATGGATAGTTATTTAAATACCTTCCATTGGATAACGCATGCAGCGCCTGCATCTTTTCCATGATTCTTCTTCCGCTTGACGGCCGATACAAAGTAAAATATTTATAATCCATGCGAAATCCGCATTGAACCAGATCGAGATCATGCTTTTTCAAAGTTTCCATCATCACAGTTACTGTATCTGGATCGATATAATCATCGCTGTCGACAAACATGACAAATTCTCCGCTCGCATGTTTTAACAATCGATTTCTGGTTTTGGAAATCCCAGAATTGGGATAACTGTATATATGAATATTCGAGTGCTTTTTCTGATAATCCTTTGCGATGGCTAAAGAATGATCCTTGCTGCCATCGTTGACTAAAATAATCTCGATATTGGGATAGGTCTGAGCGAGAAGACAGTCCAGACATTTTCCCAGATAATTTTCTACGTTGTATACCGGAACTAAAAAACTGACCAGATCCATCCGATCTTCCCTTCTAAGAAGCCAGGCTTCCTTGCTGAAACAAATCTTTACTAAAACAAATCTTTTATCTGATTTCCTGTTTGAATTGTTCTGAAAGCTAATTTCGAAAGCTGTTTCCAAAAAAAACACTTCAGGCTAGATCGAATTTGATCTTTCTTCCAACCAGGCAAACAGCGCATTCCAGCCCTGTTCTAAAAGCAGTGAAATCAGCATCAGCCATAATACCCAGCCAAGAACACCTGCAAAATTTAGATTCAGTCTTGCCGACTGCAGCTGCCGACCAATCCCATTAGAAACCGAGGCCAGAATCTCAGCCATAACGACGGCTTTTAAACCTAAAGAACCTGCACTTTTCAAGGAAGAGCGCATCATCGGTTCAAGCATGGGCAGGGCAGCTTTTTTAAGTTTTTCAACTAGAGGCTGCGGATATAAAACAAAAACTTCATGGTAGGTTCTGGCAATATCCTTCAAACCTTCATGAAGCTCACGAAAGATCATCGGAGTTAAAAGCAGAATCTGAACAATAACCACCGCTTCATTCCGTCCTGTCCAGAACAGAAGCAAAATAATAAAGGCAACATTTGGAATGCTTTGTAAAAGTGCGCACAGCTGATCACAGACCCATCCGATTTTCTGATTCCAGAAACTGAAAGCTCCTGCAAGAAGAGCCAGAATAAAAGAAAGGAAAAGTCCAATGACGCACCTTGCAAGAGTCATTCCGAGCGCCTGATAGAATACAGGTGAAGAAGCCTGTCCGATCATTTGGGCGATGATTTCAAAAATCGAAGGACAGATCAGCGAATTATCGGTTATAAGACTGGCAATTTGCCATATGGAAATGAGTACAGCAGATAATGCTATCCATCTGATCCACTTTTTCACAGGAATGCTCTCCATTTCTGCAGTTCAGTATAACATAGGCATTTTCCATTCATTTCAAAAAAACGGCTGACGCCAGGATAAACCAGGCTTTCAGCCGTTTTAGCATTTGGTTTTTGCTTGTACAAATCAAAGTGTAATCCATCGTTTCCTTTATAAAATATAAAAAAACAGCGATAGGACTTCTGCAGATCAAAACAAAATTGATTCGGTGCAAACTCAGTTAAGCATTCCATGAATATAGAGATCGAAATCATCTTCATCCTCGTCGTCGTCATCATCGCTATATCTTGAATTTCCATCCAGAATGCGCTCTGAATAACTCCTTAAGGGATCTGAAAGGCCCTCTTTGTTTTTATTTGGACCTGCAAGCGAATCATCTGAATCAATGGATTGCTTTCTGTTCGATTCTGAATCAGACGTTTCATTTTCTTTATCATCGATTGGATACATATCGAGATTGGAGTGAATCTGTTTCAACAGTTCCCTGGCTTCTTCTTCACTCTGAGGCAGATCCGGATTTTGGATTGTGCTTTGCATATCGCCTTCAAAGCCCTGTTCAGTGGCTGCCTTGACAATCTCATCGAGCATTCGATGAATTTCATTCAGGATATTTTCCTGTTCGTTTTCGAAAAAAGGATGCTGACCATATTTTGGGTCCTGCTTTTTAAACTCCTGATCGATGTGTTCAATCACTGCCTTTAAGATCTCTGCGCCTGCATCATACAGATTCCGGTAGTTGTTGGACATGATGATCTGTTCAAGCTGCTGATATCCCTGGGGAAATACGATTCCATCACGGGCTAAGAACATCAGAATCAATCCTAAATCGATGTTCATCTGTGGTTCCTGGATCTTTACCTGCCTGCGAGTTTCATCAATGAAATGCGGATCCGTCAGAATCACCGGAAAAAGTGTTCTCAATTCAGCCGGAACAATATCACTGAAAATGAGTTCATGGACATCCTTATACAGTTTCTCTTCTCTGTTGGACATTTCTTCCATCGTATCCTGCAGGTGAGTAATCTCATCCCAATCGAGTCCGGATTCATTGAGCATTTTTTCAAAGCTGCTGATGGGCCTATCAAAATCTAAAAAGTTTTCCTCTGACATATCCTCTTGATAGTCTTCTGGAACAACTTCCCATGGAAAGATTTTTTCGAGATCAGCCGGACCATAGGCCACTTGTTCATTGCATGGCGTCTTGTTATCAGTCATGGAGATTCCCTGGGCACTATCAATTATAAATGGATACGGATCGGCAAATTCTCTTGCCTTAGAATACTTGCCTGTCATAAAGTAGTCTACACATGGATCGACGTCCATTCGGACATGTTCCTGAAGAAGAACATCTCTTGTCGCCGTTCCGGCCGGTCCATATCTTCCAACCAGCATTTTATAGGTGAGATTATCTCGGTATTTTTGTCTGGTTGAATCATCGAGCAGAATGCAAAGAACCCGGGCATAATCATCAAATAACCCGAATGCCTCATACAACTCAAGCATGATTTGAATGATTTCAGGATCCGGCAAAAATTCTTCAGTCAGACGATCAAACCGTTTCATATCCGGATCAAAATACATGTAGTATTCAAGCAAATCAGTCAGATTATCATAGCCTGCATGATGGCGGTATTTATAGATCAATTCAGCGGCTTCTTCTCCCATCCCTTCCCATGTTTCCGTGGCTTCTGCAAAAAGCGAAAGGGCGCGGGGCAGTTGATCTTCCGGAACCTGTTCAAAATCAATATTTAAAATCATCTGATCCCTGAAGTCGGAAAATTCATACTCAGCCGCTTCTCTGATCAGAAGATCCACTGATTCAAAGTCATTTCTGTTATAACTATAGAGTCTTTTCAGATGCTTTTTTACCGTTGATTTGGAATAGTCCAGTTCATGGAGGGCATAAAGCTGTCCAATCAGATCGAGTTTTGCCAGTTCAGCCGATTTTGGAGTATAATTCAAAATTTTTCGAAGCGTCTTTATGCGCAACGATTCCTGATTGAGCTTTTCGTAACAAATCGCGATGAAAACCAGAAGAGGCGGGATCTCTCCCTGTCCCTTGACAAGGCCCTCTAAGAGCAGCAGGGCCTCTTTTGGATCTTCTTCAATTCTTTCCCTCATGAACTGATCAAAATCCGGATGCTCTTCTTCATTGGCCGCAGCGGCATAATCGAAAATATCGAAAGCAAATCTGGCCAGACGATCGAACAGGAATTCCGCCTGATCAAGTACCTGCTTCTCGTTATGAATATCAATCGAATCCTTGTTTGGCATGATGGATTGAAACATCGTATCGACTTCTTCATCCTGATCGAGGGCGTTCATAAAGATTTCCAGACCTCTGTCTTCTGAACCATCGAGTATGTAACAAAGTCCAAGAACAAGGGATCCAGTGATGTCATAGTTTTCGAGCATGGCATCTTCAAGCATGGAAATTGCCGTTGGATAATCCTTCATCATTGCCTTAAGAGTCCCCTTGATAATCAAAGAAGAAGGCTCCATCTCTCCTAAAAGCGATTCTTCTTCATTAAATCCTTCTTCAGGAACATTCTGCCGGTAAATATTTTCCATACGCTCCATCAACTCGTAAGCCTGATCGTATTTTCCATAATAAATCAGGATCCGGAACATCTGGCTTCCTAATTGAGCTTCCTGAAATCCTTCCTGATAAGCCTGTTCAAGAAGAGTTCTTGCCTGATCGAATTCTCTCATTCCAAGCAGAGCATCGATTTTCTGAACGTAAAAAAACTCATCACATCCATATTTTTTTTCATATTCAAACAACCAGGATAATGCCTGAGGATACCGCCAACTTTCATTCATTCGACAGATATCTGTACGCAGGACGGACTGGCGGATCAGAGAGCGGGTTTTCTCATTGAGATTGATCATAATCAAATCCCCTTTCAATCTTATAATCTTATAAATGGAAACAGGATATCCAATCTGGATATCCCATTTATGCTTTGCTTGTGAAATTCTATTTCAGGATGAATATCCCAGAATCAGATTCAGGTCATCTGAAGATTTTCAAGTCCCGGCTTTTGCATAATTTTATAAACCGGAACCCCGTTGAGATCACGTGTTGTAATGTCCAGGAAGTTGCAGGCTTCATCCCATCCCTGATGATCTAATGAGTTCATCAGAAAACTTTCTTCGAAGGTTTTCCGTACCCTTCGAACAAAAGCACTCTGTATAAATACCGTATCAAAGCCATGCTCATGAGCGATCAGTAATGGATAAATGCTCTGATGAACGTCGACACCAATCAGAAGATTGATCGCCTGTGGACTTTCCATTTCTGAAAGAACATGACTAAAGGAAAGCGGATAATCTAAAGTTTCCAGAGCAGGTTTATACGGAAGGGCACCAATCCAGGCCACAGAATAAACCGGATGTTCGGTACGCTTAACCCGGGTATGGAGTAAAAACGCATTTGCTGCATCCTGCCATATGTCTGCGGGCATTGTCCGGGATGAAAATCCAGGATGATTAAATCGAATCGTTTGCCACAAAGGATAAGGATAAGTCTGTTTCTGACAGGCAGGATCAAGCGCTTCATATGTAAATGAAGGAACGATCAGTGTTCCACGCGGTCCAATGATCGATATCAATGTTTCAATAAGGGTTGTGGCGTGTCCCACAAGCTGCGGCATGGCTTTCAGGTCTGCCTGAAGCAGAACCGTTGAGCCCTGGCGAATTCCAAGGTTTTTTAAAAAGGCTTCCAGCCTTGCTTTGGTAATGATCTTTTCCGGCATACTCCAATAATAACCGAATTTACGCCATTTTTCCGCTAGTTTTCGTTCTGGTTATGGCAAAACCCTGAATTTTTTTGAATGCTTTCTTTCAATAGTTCCAGGATTGTAAATTGACTTGAGTCAAAATTGTTTTTTAAAGAATCCGATTAAGGATAATTTTTATGACTTTCTTGAAAAAGAACAGGAATTCTCCGTCAGTCATGATGAATTTTCAGATGAATCGGGATTCTGGCATGAAAACCTGGCAGGTTTTCGATTACAGAAAAAAGCCATTCAGGAACAGTCTGTTTTATGTTCTGAATGGCTTATTTGTTTATAAATTCGGACTCTAAATCATCTGATCAAATTTCGGATCATAAAGATCTCGAAATTATCCGCGTAAAGTCGCTTTGGTTTTCTTTTCAATTTCAGCCAGAATCCTGTCGGTTGCTTCATTAATATCCGCTTCAGAAAGAGTGCGTGAATCGGACTGGAAAGTAATATTTACCGCAAGTGAAACTTCATCTTCCTTGACGTGTTCTCCGGAATAGACATCAAAGATTTCGGCATCACGGACAATATTTTCCTTACCCGCTTTACCGGAGCAGAAAATGATGTTTGTAATCATGCCAGCAGGAACATCCTTTTTCATGACAAGCGCGAGATCTCTCGAAACGGATGGATAGCGTGAAATTGGCGAGAATCGGATTTTCGATTTTTTCGCTTTCAGAATTGTTGAAAGATTCAGTTCGGCCATTACGACAGCCCCTGTTTTCATCTTTTCACCATAGGTTGGATGAATTTCTCCCATCATACCGATCTTTTCTTTTCCCATGTAAATTTCAGCCGAACGATACGGATGGAAGTGTTCCTGATCAGACTGGTTTGCTTTAAAGGAAATTCGGTTGAGATTGATTCCTAAACGTTCAATGATTTCTTCAATCAAACCTTTTAAAGTATAGAAATCAGCATTCTTTTCATATCCTGCCCAGCGCAGATGTTCCAGCGTTCCCTTCATAACAATCGCAAGATGCCTTTGCGGGTTGTTCCTGCTTGATAGATCAGAAATTTCAAACAGCGCAGCATCTTTCATGTTTCTCGAAAGATTATAAGCAGCTGTTTCAAGTAATGAAGGCAGGATGGAAGTGCGAATGATCTTTCTTTCTTCTGAAAGAGGAGTTGAAAGAACATAAGCCTCTCCTGCGCTTAAAATGGCATCCTGATGTTTATCATCGCTGATCAGAGTATAAGTCACTGTATCCTGAAGACCGTTTTCCAACAGGATATCTGCTACCTTCCGTTTCATCTTCTGTGCTTCATCGAGTTTTCCTTCTGTCATTTCCATTAATGGCAGTGTAGAAGGAAGACGATCATATCCGGCGATACGGATGACTTCTTCAGAAAGATCAGCCAGACCTTCCATATCCGGACGATAAGAAGGGATGGTTACAGTGATGGTTCCATTTTCTTCTTTGGGTTCAAAGTGAAGACGATCGAAGATATCCACGATTTCACTCACTTCAAAATCTGTACCTAAACGTTTATTAATTCTTTCGGCATCTACTGTAATAACTGTTGGCGAGTACTGATCAGAACCAAATTCAACAGTCTTTTCAATATCTTTGGCATCGGCGTATTCGATTAATAAATCGACTGCGCGGTCGAGGGCTTTTCTGGCGGCCAGAGGCTCAATTCCCTTCTGATAACGAATCGAAGATTCAGTGCTCAGCGAAAGTCTTCTTGCGGTGGTTCGGATACAGATCGGATCAAAAGAAGCGCATTCAATAATCAGGGATGTTGTATCGTCTTCGATTTTGGAGTCATCTCCACCCATGATGCCCGCAATACCGATGGGCTTGCCCTGATTGGTGATCACCAGATCATTTTCCCTGAGCTGATATTCTTCACCATCTAAAGCGGTGTATCCTTCATTAAAGCCCTGCTTTACGGTAATTTCATCATTATGAATGGCTCTAGCATCATAGAAATGCATGGGCTGTCCGGTTTCAAGCATCACAATATTCGAAATATCAACGACATTATTAATAGAATGCATGCCCGAAGCCCGCAGAAGTTCCTTCATCCATTTCGGAGATTCCTTAATGACTACAGAACCGATCTTCTTGCCGTAAAAATGAGGGCAGCCTTCAGTCTCAGAAACAATTTTCAGATTGGTTGGTGTATCACTTCCAGCATCAGCCGCTCCTTCATATTCAGGCAGATGAACTTCACGGTCTAAGATGGCACCAGTTTCAAGAGCCATATTGAAGGCCGCCTGACAATCGGCACGGTTTGGAGTCAGCCCGACATCCAGAACCACATCATCATAACCAAGATATCCTAAGGGATCTGTATTTCCAATGGGGGCATCTTCAGGCAGAATTTCAATGCCGTCAAGCTGCTGCTGAGTCAGCAGATGCTTATCAACGCCCAGTTCAAACAAGGCACAGATCATTCCATTCGATTCCTGATTGCGAATCATTCCGCGCTTGATTTCTCCACCAGGCAGCCTGGCGCCAGCCTTCGCGACAATTACTTTCTGGCCGGCCGCGACATTTGGTGCGCCGCAGACAATATTTAAAACTTCATCCCCAACATTCACTGTTGTGATATGAAGGTGATCCGAATCTGGATGAGGTTGGCAGGTTTCAACCTGACCTATGACCAGATTGGTCGCACTGGACATTGGAGTCACTTCTTCGACCTCAAAACCAGCATCTGTAATTCGATTTGCGATCTCATTCATTGAGAGATCGGAAAGATCCATGTACTGTTCAAGCCATTTTTTAGATATTTTCATGTTCCATCCTCTCTCTTTCTAGTCAAACCTGTCAAAGGTTTCATTGAACCGGCGATCATTGGTATAGAAGTGTCGAATATCATCAATTCCATACTTAAGCATGGCAATTCGCTCAAGACCAACTCCAAATGCAAAACCATTCATCTTGTCTGGATCATAGCCAGCCATTCGCAATACATTCGGATGAACTTCACCAGCTCCCAAAATTTCAATCCATCCCGTTCCCTTACAGGTTGGACAGCCCTTTCCATTACACATATGGCAGGTAACATCCACTTCAACGGATGGTTCTGTAAAAGGAAAGTAAGAAGGACGGAAACGAATTTCACGATCCTTACCAAACATCTTGCGGGCTACAAATTCAAGAGTTCCCTTTAAATCGGATAATGGGACGTTTTCACCGATAACCAACCCTTCCATCTGCATGAACTGATGAGAATGAGTGGCATCATCATCGTCACGACGATACACCTTACCCGGACAGACAACTTTGATTGGGTTTGGAGCCGATTCTTCAAGAACCTGCATCTGAATGGCCGTGGTATGAGTTCTCAATAATTTTTCATTATCGATAAATAAGGAATCCTGCATATCGCGGGCTGGATGACCCTGGGGGATATTGGCCCGTTCAAAGCAATAGAAGTCTGTTGTCACTTCATCTCCTTCAATAACAGAATACCCCAGTCCCACAAACAGGTCTTCAAGTTCTCGTTCCACCAGATTGAGCGGATTGAGATTTCCATGGGATGGACGAAGTCCTGGTAACGTAATATCAATCTTTTCGCTTTCGATCTTTTCATTCAGTGCTTTTTGGGCCAGAACTTCTTTCTGCTTTTCAATCGCTTCAGATACACTCTGTTTAAGCTCATTGACAGCTGCCCCAAAAGCCGGCTTTTCTTCCTTTGGAAGATTTTTCATTTCTTTCATCAGAGACTGGATGCTTCCCCTTTTTCCCAGCAGACTGACGCGTAAAGCATCCAGTTCGCCAAGAGAATCGCTTGCATCAATCTGCTTTAAAGCATCTTCTCTGATCTGATTCATATCAACCATCGTTACTTCCTTTCCGGTTTTCAACCAAGCAATAAAAAAAGACGAATGCAGAAACGGGAAAACCCGCGGTACCATTCTGCTTCGTCTGTCAGACACACTTTCAACCATGATAACCGTATGGTGACGGAAGGAGATTAATCCTTTGCTCCAGGATGAATTCACAGGTTTCCAGCCGCTTCCGTTTCACCAGTTTCAGAAGCTCTCTAAGACTTTATCTCCTGCTACGGTCCTTTCATTGCTAAAAAACATTGTAATCACACAGGATGGACAAATCAAGAAGCGGCAAAGGATGATTTGTGACATCCACCTATTCAGATCAGGTATTAAACCATGTGAATCTCAAAATAGTCATCTTATAAACCATAAGTTTGGACAAGCTTGTTCGACCATTCCCAATATTATTTTCTTCTGTTTATTTGTTGATGAATAATTCATTCACTGTTTGAATACAACAATGTAATAAAGAAAACTCTATCATCCCTAACCTAACATCTTTTCCATTCCGCTGCCTGTTTCGTTAACAGACATTGTTTGAAAGCCAAGACTGTGATAAAACTCCTCCTGTCCTTTAGAAGATCGCAGATTTATGCAGATCTTCCAGTTTTCTTTCAAAGTGCTTTTAATGAAATTCTCCGAAAACCTGTAAAGAAGAGTTCCTATCATATGTCCTTGAAATTTTTGGTTTACAATAAATTCCTTCATAAACCAGTGCATACCATAATCCCCAAGCCAGTTTATTGTCGCCACCGCTTTTCCTTTATAGCGCAAAACAAAGGATTTTGTACTGTTATGGATAGCAAGGCTCATCTGTTCCTGCGCGGGACAATTCCAGCCTACAGAAGCGAATAATTCTGAAAATTCTGCAGCTTTCATATCTTGGCTGATCGTATAATAATCAATGTCAAGGCCCTGTAAAATCTTTAATTCCCTGACTTTCCTATCTTCCAAACATTGAATATATCCCTCAAAACCGAAAAGGTTCTTCTCTTTTCCGTATCCCTGTTTGGTATGGTAATCGATAACAGCATTCAGCCAATCATTTCCTCGTTCATCAATTACATGATCGATCGACTCTTTGACATCTGGCTGGTCTATGTAAATAACAATGGGTTTCAGCGGCTTGATAATTTCAAATATTTCGAAAATGTATTTTTGAGATGCTGCTTCATCCATGCCAAACCTCATCATCGTTTCACACATTGGATTCTGCAAAAAGATACAGTTAAAAACGTATACCGAATCTTTGTCGGAATTCTTTGTAAAAGATCGCCACTTTTCAAGTATCTTCATCCGCTCTGTTTCAAAATCGGGGAAATCATAATTGGTATAATCAGCCGGATGCTCTCCAACACCTTCATCAACACAAATTACCTTTTTCCCTTTTTTATTCAGTTCATCTGCAATCATTGCCGCTGTTGTACTTTTCCCACTGCCTGGAAGTCCTTCTACTATGATTAAATTTGTCTTCATATATCTTTTCCTTCCTGTTTCTTCAATACCTGTCCTTATACCTTCAGTGCATCGGATTATTTAATGATATGTTATTCTTCCTGATCAATGAAGTTTTTGTTAAGCTATGCCTTCAAAAAACAAGTACACTGTACTTATGGAAAATAACATGGAAAAACTCATTCGCCGGCTGCCGTCAATGAATGAAGAAGTGATCGCTTCAGCTTCCAATCAGACTATTAAGACCCTGGCCAGGCTGCTGTTAAAAAAATATCGGGATGAATCAGATTATTTCCTGGCCGAAGGGGCTCACATGCTTCAGGAAGCCAGTGAGGCTGGACTGTTAAAAGCTATTTTTGTTTTATGGGAAGACCAGGAGGCCCGATCTTCCATTTTACAGGTCATTGAAAACCATCCGGAAATCCCCGTAATCAACTGTTCAAAATCCGCTCTTGGAAAACTCTCCTCTTTAAAAAGCGAATCGAGACTGATTGGACTTTGTCAGAAAGTTCAATTCGATGCAAAGAGTGCCTCTCGAATTCTGATGCTTGAAAATGTTCAGGATCCAGGCAACGTCGGAACATTGATTCGTTCCGCTTATTCCTTTGGAGCTGATTGTGTCGTTTTATCTGAAGGGTGTGCCGATGGATATAATCCCAAAGTTCTGCAGGCTACTCAGGGCGCTTTGTTTTACATCCCTCTGATTTCCAAAGAGATCCATAAAGCCATTTCTTCCTGCAAAGATCATGATATTCCCGTTTTTGCCGCTGCTCTTCATCATGATTCAATTGCCTTATCCAAAGTTGAACATCCCGAAAAATTCGCGTTGCTCATAGGAAATGAAGGTCAGGGACTAACCAAAGAAACGATTGAATCTGCCGATTATGTCATTCATATCGAGATGAGCGCCTTCGAATCCTTAAACGCTGCGATTGCAGGAAGTATTATTCTCTATCAGTTTCAACCGGGTCTCTAGTTTCAGAGCTGGATTCATTCACCGTTATTAAAAAGGACAGGCCAGGCCTGTCCTTTTATAATTACGTTCCAATTGTTTTTCTGTTCAATCTCAATCAAAAAGCGTGAATCGTTTCTACTCCCTGCTTGTCGTAAATCAAAGCAGTCACTGGTAATCCGGTGAATAAAGATGTTGCGTAAATGCCAGGAATATCAGAAAGCTCATTATTGAGCGAAGCCAGATCTTTATTCCAGCGAATTTTCGCCGAAAGAATGTAATTGGCATTTGAACTCAGAGCTGGGATACGGTCTTCAGCTGAATCTTCTGCCACGATGGCTCCCATTTCCTTTAATCGTCCATTGACATACCCCAGGGCTTCTTTTTCCACTTCGACCTGGAACGGGATTGCTTCTTCTTCAATGACTCCAAAGTTGTCTCTTGAAACCATAAAGATCAGTTGTTTTGCCATGCTGGCTAAAATCTTATTCTGTACGACTGGTTCTGAGTTTTTCATACCGCCAGAAAGATCCTTCACTAAATAATCCAGGGTATCAAAAGTATAATCCAGTGATGCATTCATCCAGGATGGGACAATGGTTAGTCCCCTCTTTTTTGCAAGAAGAGCAGTATGCATATTGTTGGTGACAATTTTTAAATTTGAGTAGTTTTCCATTGAAATAAACTCGATTAGATAATCAACCGCTTTTCCGCTTCCCAGGCCAATTGTCATATCATCTCGAATGTAAGCTAATGCAGCTTGTGCAGCATGTCTTTCCATACTAATTCTGTCCGCAGTTTTAACATGAATTCCAACGGCCGATTTGATTTTGATGCAGCAGACTCAATGAAGAAAACGACTCAATAGTTCGCGAACATTTGCCTGTTGACAAAAAGAAATCTATGAATCTGAAAATCGAAACTTCGCGGACTCTCCTTTTCTAGATCTTCTTAACTTTCTGATTTTAAGACTGGTTTCGTCTTCAACCGATTCTTTTGGCCGTGTCTGTTTGATTTCATTATATCGTCAGGTTGATTTTCGCTGGTTTGGAGCGCTCAGAGCATTTGATTGCATGAAAAAGTGACTCCGAACAACTGTCCTTAAATCCAGAAAAATCTGAGAAAAGTTAGACAAAAACAAAAATACTAAGACCTTCGATGATCAAATTCGATCTTTGAAAGTCTTAGTACGAAATGGTTATCTATCGTTTGTTAATAATTTTGGCTATCATTTTTCTGATCTTGGTTAGAACCGCTTTGAGCTCAGGTGGCTGAAACAATGAAAGCTCGTATCTTTTAACAAGTCAGATCCCGCAGATAAATATTATTGATGCGGTCTGGTCCCACGCTGACCATGGAAACAGGAACGCCGGTGAATTCTTCGATAAATTGGATATAGTTTTTTGCGTTTTCTGGAAGCTCATCATAAGTGCTCATTTTCGAAATGTCTTCACTCCAGCCTGGAAGTTCTGTATAAACTGGTTTTGCTTTAGCCACATCCGCCTGATCGCTTGGAATATAATCGTAAACTTCACCATCAATTTCATAACCGGTGCACACTTTTAATGTATCCAATCCGGTTAATACATCTAATTTTGTTAAAACAATATCCGTTAGACCGTTAATCAGATCCGCATGTTTTACTACAAGCAGATCAAGCCATCCGCAGCGGCGGGGTCTGCCAGTTGTTGCCCCAAATTCGAAGCCATTGGTGCGCAGATATTTTCCGGTTTCATCTTCAAGCTCTGTTACAAATGGTCCGTCCCCAACCCGGGTCGAATACGCTTTTACAACGCCAATCACCTTCTGAATTTTGCCCGGAGCAATTCCCGCACCTGTTGTCACGCCAGCAGCAGTTGGTGAAGATGAAGTAACATAGGGATAAGTTCCATAGTTGATATCAAGCATAGCCGCCTGGGCGCCTTCGAAAAGAATGTTCTTATTTTCTTTTCTGGCATTTTCAACCATGTGAGTCGTTTCCTTGATCATCGGTTTGATCTGGTCATAAATTTTACGAAAATCCTCCACCATCGAATCAACATCCATCGCTTTTCCATCATAGACATTGGTAAACATCTTATTTTTAAGTTCCATGTTTTCGCGCAGGCGTTTTTCAAAATGCTCGAAGTCTCTGAATTCGTGATAGCGAATTCCGCGTCTTGCATATTTATCTTCGTAACATGGACCAATTCCGCGCTTGGTGGTTCCAATTTTGTTAGCTTTGGATTTTTCTTCAAGTTCATCCTGATAGCAATGGTATGGCATCAGAATCTGAGCACGA
>Ga0137297_11438_pt1 | contig 13708 bp, 11 predicted proteins | sample RamsorincwithD2O_FD_97191 | JGI IMG/M metagenome (GOLD analysis project Ga0137297, IMG submission 97191) | Mouse cecal microbial communities from Vienna, Austria - Mucin amended with D2O | ecosystem: Host-associated > Mammals > Digestive system > Large intestine > Cecum | place: Austria: Vienna... | reverse complement strand
TTTCAGCATTTTAATCTGTTGATGCAGAAAAATGTGATTGATAATATTTGTTTTCCGCTGGTGATTGGCGGCATGAAAAAGAGGGATGCCAGGAATCGTGCGGAGGAGTTGTTAGAGATTGTGGGGCTGACGGAGAAGGCAAAGGCCTATCCGGCACAGCTTTCCGGCGGGCAGAAGCAGAGAGTGGCGATTGCGAGGGCACTGGCGGCCAATCCGAAGATTTTGTTGTGCGATGAAGCTACCAGTGCCTTGGATCCACGCACCACACAATCTATTTTACAGCTTTTGAAAGAGATTAACAGGGAGTATGGCATTACCATAGTGATCATTACCCATGAGATGTCGGTGGTCAGGGAGATTTGCTCGCATGTGGCGATTATCGGCGAGGGACATCTGGTGGAACAGGGTCGGGTCTTTGATATCTTTTCCCATCCGAAAACTGCGGAGGCAAAGGAATTGATCCTTAAGGGCGGCGGGACAGAGCGGCGCACGCTGGAAGGACATCAGAAGGAGCTGATGAAGGGCAAATGCTGTATCCGTATCGTCTTTTCTGTAAATTCTTCTTTCGAGCCGGTTATTGCCAACATGGTCTTAAAGTTTGGACAGCCAATCAATATTCTGAAGGCGGATACCAAGAACGTGGAAGGCATCGCCAGGGGAGAGATGATTTTAAGTCTTCCCGATGATAGGGACATGCAGGAAGATATGAAGGCATATCTGACGGAGCGCGGCCTGGCGGTGGAGGAGGTGAACGGCTATGTGGACTAGTGATCTTACGATGATGATGCTGGAAGGCATCCGGGACACTTTACTTATGACACTTATGTCAACTCTGTTCGGTTATCTCTTTGGGCTTCCCATGGGGATTGCCCTGGCAGTGACGGATAAGACAGGAATCAGACCTAACGCGGTGGTGTATAAGGTGTTGGATGTGATTGTGAATATTGTGAGAAGTGTGCCGTTTTTGATTCTCTTGATTCTGGTCATGCCGCTTACCAGAGCCATTGTTGGTAAAACAACGGGATCTGTGGCTACGATTGTACCGCTTACGCTGGCGGCAGCGCCCTTTATTGGACGAATGATAGAATCTTCTTTAAAAGAAGTAGATCATGGAGTGATAGAGGCAGCCCAGAGTATGGGCGCCAGTAACCTTACGATTATCTGGAAAGTCCTGCTGGTGGAGGCAAGGACATCCATCCTGGTGGGTGTGACCATTGCTATCGGCACGATTCTGGGATATTCTGCCATGGCAGGTGTGGTCGGCGGCAAAATCTTCTTACCCTCGCACACAACACCGTTGATCAGATCGGCAAACCTTTCGGGGTCACAAAGATACCCCTTTTTCTGCAAGTCCCTTTCCATATTTTCCTCCCTTGTGCAGGAGGTTTCCGGAAATCTCCTGCGCTTCGTAATTTGTGGATAAAAGCATAGATTTCCGAAAATGTAGTAAACAGCATAGCAAATTTCTGCTTCCGGTTCCTGCAAAAGCCCTATACAAAAGCTTTTGCAAGACCGAAAGCGAAAATTCTAATGTCATTAACTATAAAAGAAAATTTAGACGGCTTTCGCCGGAATCATAGAATATATGCTTTGAAAAAATGATAACATTAAACAGAAAATATAGCAAGAAAAAATCCTTGCCGTAAACTAAATTATGCCAATCATCACCTTATTGGTGAAAACAGCTTTATCCTGCATAACGGCTAATCCGTCATGGAGACTGTCAAATGAAAATCTCTGCGTAATCTGCGCTGACGGACGAATCTTTCCTTCCTGAATCGCTCTGACTGCCGTATGCCAGTCATCCTTTTCGTCTTTCGTAAACGAAGAGTTCCAGGTGCCATATATAATAAGCTGCTGACGCAGGATTTTCCAATAAATCTGTTTGTCAAACACTATGTCTCCCGCAGGATTTCCCACAAATACCACCTGCCCGCCCGCTCTGGCCAGGCTCACGGAAGAATTGATACTGTCCTTTACCCCCACACACTCGAAAACAGCGTCCACGCCTGCACCGCCAGTCTGTTGTCTGATAAAATCAACCGGATCATTCTTGCGGCAATTACAGAACGTACAGTCTGTTACTCCTGCCGCTAATTCCTGTTGTTCCTTTCTTGTCCCCACGGCGTATATCTTCTTAACTCCCATAGCTGTCAGCCATTGCAGTATCAGTATCCCGATTGTCCCACAGCCATAAACCGCCGCTGAGTGAACGTTTGCCAGATCTGCCTGCCTGATTGCATGCAGGGCAACGCATGCAGGTTCTAACATAGCAGCATCTTCCAAACTGACTTCTGGCGGCAGTTCAATCAGATTCCAAACAGGAACCGCCACATACTCGGCAAACCCGCCGTCCGTTCTGGATCCCAGATAATTATAGGACTGACACATTTCATATGTCTTCCCGTTACAGGGTTCACACTTCATACAGGGAATCAAAGGGAATACCCCCACCCTTTTCCCCACCAGATGTTCATTTTCCTCTGCCGCTGCCTGCCTTACAATGCCTGCAAATTCGTGTCCCGGAATGGTGGGAAAATGATATGTTCCCGTTTTAAAAATACGCGGAATATCGGAGCCGCATATGCCCGCATTGGTCACTTCCACAAGTACTTCATCCGCTTTCAGCCGGGGCGTCGGAACATCCTTATAGGTAAGCTGTCCTATTTCTTCCAATACATATGCTTTCATTGTCTTTCCCTTCATTCCAGAATATTTTAATCCTAGGCCTATGTTCAATCTGCCGCCAGCTATGTAACTTATGCCATCACAGCCTTGAACCGCTCTAAATCCGCCTGTGTGGTAATCTTAAAATTCCCTTCCTCTCCCGGAATCATGGCAATGTCCATCCCCGCCATGATAGCCGGTTCCGTGGAACCGTTAATCTGCCCAATCCGGTCCGGCAGCAGACGTTCATTTGCCTCATAATATTTCCCCAGTACAAAGGCTTCCGGCGCCTGCCCCGCATAGACCTTTTCCCGCTCTAACAGAGACGTGATCTGTCTGCCGTCTCCCAGATAAACCGTATCCTTCATCGGCAGGACCGGCAGCACTCCATCATGCTCCTTACACATATTCACACAGGAAGTCAGTAAAGATGCGGATACCAGCGGCCTGGCCGCATCATGGACAATGACAACATCTGTCTTTTTGGCGTACTGTACGATGTCCCGAAGACCATGAAAGATGGAATACTGCCTGTTACTGCCGGGAGCAGAAAATCCCATAAATTTGTCCAGAATCGTTTTGGTCATCTGTTTCGATATGCTCTCGCGCCACTCCTCATGCGCGACAATCTGTATCGCATCCACAGATGGATGCGCACCAAACACCTCGAGACAATACGTGATCACCGTTTTGCCTTTCACCTCAATATACTGTTTCGGGACATCGGCGCCAAGTCTGACGCCGCTTCCTCCCGCCAATATCAGCGCTATGTTCATACATATCTGCTCCTTCTGAAATATAACAGTCCGGCCTTCCGCTTCGCGCAATCCCATATCTGACTGCGTCAGGTTCCACCGTTCTTCTAAAACTTCAATTCCCTGATATCAGCCAGCGTTTCCCCATATGACCTTTCCTGCCCAAACAGAAGTGTGGTACCCAATACAAAACCATCCACTCCTTTAGGGGCATATTCTATAATCTTATCCGCACCGCAGGCTCCATCCCAGTAAATCTGGAAATTCATATCCTCTTTTAACGCCAGCAGTTTGGTTATCTTCTTACCCACATAAGGCATATACATCTGACCCGCATTGCCAGGATTCACCGTCATCACCAGCACCTTCTTGACAATCCGCAACATCTCCATGACTGTCTCCACACTGGTGCCCGGATTGATTGCAATGCCAGGTGTAATACCTGCATTGATAATCTTCTGTAATGTAGTGGAAGGGTGGTACTCGGCTTCCGGATGGATATAGATGGTATCCCCTTCACGTAAATGTTTGATAAACAGTTCCACCGTATGGTTGGGATGCTCCACCATAAGGTGAACGTCCAGTGCCTTTTTCGTTGCAGACGCAATATAGGCCATATCATTTAATGACATGGCAAAATTTGGCACGTAACGCCCGTCCATAATATCTATGTGGAAGGAGTCGATGCCACCCTCTTCCAAGTCTCTTACTTCTTTTTCCAGATTTCCGTAATTGGCACACATCATGGAGGCCATTAATTCAAATTTCATATGATTCACCTTTATTGTTCAATTTTTTCTTACCAGAGACACACAGTCTAAATCTTTTACGCTCCAGTCTATCACTTGCTGTTCCACCACTTCAAATCCCGCACGATAAGCCAGATAAGCAAATAAATCTTTACTCATATAATTCCGTCCGCTGGCCGCATTATAAAATGAATTTTTATAATCAGAGGTATTATTTGAATGATGAAATAAAGCCATACCGCCTTTTCGCAATACACGATGAATATCTTTCAGATATTCAAAAACATCCATCATTTCAAAATGCACCATCGCATCATAAGTAAATAACGCGGAATATTCGTTATCGTTCAGTTCATTTAGATTATATCCGTTATTGCAATAATAAGCAATCTTTTCATTTCCTTTAAATCTTTCTTTGCAAAAATCTATATTTTTCTGAAGAATATCAACTAATACAATATGGTTCGCTTTTGCCTCATACATCTGGACATGACGCCCGCGTCCCACGGCCAATTCTATCACATTATCCAGGTCCAGTTTACAGAACATCTTATAAATAACAGACTCTTTATTCCAAAATACATTCATGGAGCTAGTGGATTCTGCAATGTCAAAATAGTTTTCCATTCCATCAATATGATGCCATGCACAGGAAACCCGGTTCCATTCCACCCTGTCAAAATCCTGCTGTGCCGCCCATTCATCAATATTGGCAAAATACTCCTTATGATCGTCTTGCAGAAGCTTTTCTATTTCTGCTGCAAATGCCACACTGGTGATAACAAACTTATTGTCTTTTTCTTTACATGCTTCATAACTGCAAACCTCGGCATCCCCAATTTTCTGTCCCCATAAGTCCGCATTATTATCACAAAAACATGCCACAATCTCGCTCTCGCCTCTTTGTTGTAAAAACTCATAGAGCGACTTTCCCATTTTACCCGCACCAAATAATATAATCTTTTCCATTTTCATCTCTCCATTCCGCTCTGATATCCGCAGACTTTTCTTAGATACTCACTACAAATTATTTTTTCTTACCAAAGATACACAATCCAAATCCTTCACGCCCCAGTCAATCACCTGTTGTTCTACTACCTCGAAGCCGGCACGGTAAGCCAGATAGGCAAATAGGTCTTTGCTCATATAACTGCGTCCGTCAACAGCGGTAAAAAAGGAATTCTTATAATCCGAAGTATTATTTGAATGATGGAACAGCGCCATGCCGCCTTTTCTCAGCACACGGTGAATATCTTTCAAGTATGCAAAGATATCCATCATTTCAAAGTGCACCATCGCATCATAGGTAAACAATGCCGAATATTCATTGTCATGCAGCTCACTCAGATTATAACCGTTATTACAGTAGTAATCAATTTTCTGACTGTCCTTAAATCTTTCTTTACAAAAATCAATATTCTTCTGTAAAATATCCACCAAAACGATATGGTCAGCTTTATCTTCATACATGGGAACATGCCGTCCACGCCCCACTGCTAACTCAATCACATTACTTAAATCCAGTTTGCAGAACATCTTATAAAATACTGTATCCTCATTCCAAAATACATTCATGCCACAATCCAGTTCCGCTTTGTCAAAATAATTATCCATGGAATGAATATGAAACCATGCGCAATAATCCCGATTCCACTTTACCATGTCAATCTCCTGTGAAAGAGCCCATTCACTGATATCCATATAATAAGCCATGTTATCTTCCAACAGTAGATTTTTTATCTCTTCTGCATATCTGGTACTTGCTATCACAAATTTCTCCTGCTTCTTTTTGCATGCCTCATAGCTGTACACCTCTGCATCGCCTATCTTCATTCCCCACAAATCTTTATTATTATCACAAAAGCATACTACGAGATTCCCTTCCCCTCTCTGTTGTAAGAATTCATAAACAGACTTACCGTCTTTTCCCGCACCAAATAATATTATCTTCTCCATTTTGCAACTATAATCCTTTCTCCTCATGTAAATCTGGTGTCAAAAATTTTTCGTCTCACCCACAGAATTTCCTATTTGGGTAAGATATGCAGTTCCTCCAATATTCTTTGACAATTGCAATCGTCACAATATTTATGCATCCTTTTTATGAGCGTCCGCCTTTTGTCCCTTGTAATATCATGCCTGTCTGCAATTTCTTCCACAAAATCACATACATCCTCAAACGTAAATACTTCCTTTCCGGGAAGCCACTCCCTGATATTCTCAAAGACAAATCCCCTGCTCCTCTCATATTCCTCCACATCCTCCAGCATAAACGCAATAGGCCTGTCTAACAGCATAAAGTCAACAGCTGCCGAGGAATAATCGCTGATCAGGGCGTCTGCCTGCCCCAACAAGCGATTGATCGGAATGTCCCGTTCCACCAGATCTTCATTTTCAATCAGCTGGATGTTACCGCACCCTTCACAAAAAACCTCACTTCTATCCTGGAAAGGATGTAACTTCACCACCAAAACAATATTTTTCTCTGTCAGAAAAGCATTCAGCATATCCAACTGCTTTCTTGTATTGACAACCGGCAAACCAGTTTCCGACTTCAATGTATATTCGTTTAACTGCGCCAGCTTACGTTCCGTAGAGCGGAACGTGGGCAGCCAGAATATGTATTTTTCTGCTACTGGTAACTGCAGCCTGATGATATCCTCTTTCTCCGGATGAAAAAGCCAGTCCTGTTTCGCGTAACCGGTCACCAGCACCTGATCCTTTCGCAGTCCATAAATATCCGCATGAATATCTGCATACAGGTCACTGATCACTGTCGTGTATTCATATCTTTTCTCACACCGTACGAAATTGACTCTTGTCTTAAAGCCGCAGCCATGCCATAACTGTATCCTGATCTGATCCTTTCTGCAGTTTCTGGCAAATCCATAAGCATCTGTAAAAAAGATATATTTTGCAAGGCATAACGCATCATAGTAGGCATCACGCTGTTCCTCTTCCTCAGAAACCGACCAGTCATATGACACAAACTTAACATTCTCTATCAAATCATACTGCCGGAACTCTTCCGGATTTTTCACTAACCATACCAATTCATATGTACGATTTAATCCCACCTGCAAAGCACACTCAAATAACGCCCTGGCGTTGTCCGCAAAATCCATTCCTTTTACATAGGAAGACGCATGAGGACCGCTGCGGAAAACAATCATACTTTTTAATGACTCATCTGCGTACTTCTTCCGATAATATTCCTCATACTCAGTTTCGTGATTAGCAAAATAATAAATGATGATATCCTGAAAATCTTCTTTCAATACTTCACATACTGCTTCAAAAACTTCCTGTATGTAATCACTCGTAATTAATAGTACGTTTTCTTCAAAATCAATATTTGTTAAATATGATATATATACTACATTAATTTCTTTCCCGTGAAAGATAAATCGTCCCAGATTTCTTTGATTTACGTCTGTGATACAATCAATCTGGTTAAGAATATCGTACTTTTGGCATAACTCTTCCAAATAGGGAACTGATTTTTCCACGCAGCAGATTTTCCTGCCTGTCAACGCACTGATATTATTTTCTGTCAGTTTACACAATTTCATTACAAACTGCCTCCGCAATCATTCTGCCTGCACAAACCTCCAGAAGAATTCTGTCTGGTCAAACCACAGTATCTTATCCTCCGGAACTCCCGCTTTCTCTAAATCTTTTCTGACCCCCTGCGCTTTCTGAAAGTTTTTAATCGTAATCACAACATAATCATAATCATAACCATGCACCACATTGGGAGATTCCACCTCAAATTCCTCACTGCCTAAACGCTCATAAGAAAAGTCCACACAGGTTATGTAATGTAAATCCGCTCGGCTCCGTAACTGCTTTCTGTATTTTTTCCCCAGTTCTCCGGCCCCATAGAGAATAATCTTCGATCCTGCCGGAATCCTGTCCAGCCAATAGGGATCTACCCATAAAAGATTCTTATTCTCAAACCCCAACAGCGTATTGATTCCTTTATACAATAATTCTGTAATATAAATCTCCGCCTGCCTGCGCATGTCCTTCGTAAAGAGTGCATCCGCATATAATTCTTTCAGGTACTTATAGACCGCATAAACTTTTAAAAGATACTCCTCACTTCCACTGTTCACCATGGAGTTAGCCCGGATTCTATAGTGATAAAATGGCTTGTGGAAAACATAGACGGAACGACACTTTAAAAGCGCCGTCAACAGACACATTTTATCTTCCGCCATCGTAATCTCATCTGGAATCCTGCACTGCACACCCTGAATCAGTTCTTTCCGAAAGAGTTTATAGCACAGACTGGCCTTTAACCCTGAGGAATGCTCTGCCAGATTATAAATGGCCTTATCCCGCAATTCATACATGCCCTGATCTTCATATTTACCCTGCGGAACGGTATCCATATGTATAGTCGTATAATTTCCTTCCAGGAAAAAACCACAGGTTACCATATCAACCTGATGTCCTTCGGCTGTTTGATATAAATGCTCATACATATCTGCCTCTATCCAGTCATCACTGTCTACAAAGGCCACATACTTTCCTGCTGCCGCCAGGACACCTGTTTTCCTTGCCGCTACCAGACCACCGTTTTCCTTATGAATGATCCTGATCCGTTCATCCTTCAGGGCATACTCTGCTAATATATGCGGCGAATCATCTGTGGATCCATCATTGACACAGATAATCTCAATCTCCCGCAAAGTCTGATTCATCACACTTTCCAGACATTGCGGCAGATACTCTGCCGTATTATAAACTGGTATAACCACTGATACTTTTAAACCATTATCTGCCATCTTCTCCCTCACTGCACACTTCTATCATTTCCATCCACTCCAAAAATCCCTGCTCTTGCAGCTTTTTATGGATTTCACTGTAATATCGGGGGACTGTCCCAATTAAAACCAGACACTTCTCTCTGATTTCATGATATTCCTGTAATTCTCTGATTGGATTTCCCAACAGGCTTTTCTTATTTCCATGCAAGTCAGAAACTGCAATACCATAAACGGCGATATCATATTGATCCAAAATCTCTATTGTGCTTCTTGCAATATCCCCGGCTCCATATAGAATTACATATTGATACTGCCGTATTTTTTCCACCTGTTCCGGGCTGATATAAAGTGGTTTGCCTGCATGAATAAACAGCTCCGAAAAAGTTCTGTATAGTTTCAGATATTTGGGGTTGTCCTGTAACAGTACCGGTGTAAATTCCTGGTCTGCCCATTTGCGATAGACACTGATATACTCCCTGCCCACCTTTCTTATATATCTTTCGACAGCCCTGTTCATCTCCCCGCTAAAATCATTATTCAGATATAATTTCATTAATTCGCAGATGGATATGATGTAACTTTCTATATTTTTCCCATTGACTCCTGCGGTCATAATCGAGGTTTCCCTGATCCGGTAATCATATAGTTTACGATTCAGACTGTATATCTTTTTCGCCTTCATAAAGCACTGAAAACTAAACAGCATATCCTCATATAAAATACCCTCATAAAATCGAATCTGGTTTTCCATCAGAAATCTTCGGTTGAAAAATTTAGACCATGCGGAAAAAATGATGCTTTCTGTACGAACCGCTTCCGTGAAGTAATCTTCTGCTGCATATAAACCATCTTTCATCTTATAAGCATACTGCCTGTCGATTACATTCTGACCAGAGGTCACCTGCCGGTAATCAAAGCACACCATATCACTGTCAGCTGCCACTTTCATACAGCTTTCCACCAGATCAGAGGCAATCACATCATCAGAATCCACAAACAGAATATATTCCCCTGCTGCCTTCCCAAATCCCACATTCCGTGTGTGAGCCAGTCCGCCGTTTTTCTCATTATCCAGAATGATCACGCGGGCATCTTTCTGCTGGTATTCCTTTAAAACAACCCGTGAATTATCTGTGGAGCAGTCATTGATACATAAAATTTCCAGGTCTGTGTATGTCTGGTTTGTGATGCTTTCCAGACATGCTGCCAGATACTCTTCCACATTATAAACCGGTACAACTACAGATACTTTTGCCATTGAAGACAACCCTCACTTTTCCCTTAATATATCGGTCTGGCCCACAATATTTTGCTTTCAGGAATCCCTCTTTGACACAGATTCCTGCGGATTTCCTTCGATACCTTCTCTGCCATCACTGCAATGAGAACCACATCATACTCTGCCTGAAAGATTGTTTCTATATCTTTCACTTCTTTTCCTGCACTCCTGTATTTCTCTGCTGCGGCATCCACCCATGCAGCCACCTGACAGATTCCCGTTTCCTGTATGTACCGGCAGTAATCGGTTCCCACATCACCTGCCCCATATATAATCACTCTGCTGTCCTTTGGAATCAGCCCCTTGGGGAAACGATAATAATACTTCCTGTCTTCCAATTTTTCCCGGCTCTCTGTGCCATTCCACGCTGCTGTGTTCTCCAATACAGGCTCTGCTTCCAACGCCTCATCCAATAACTTTTCAATCCTGTTAATGTATGCATCCAACGTAAACCGGCTGATGGACTCCCTGCATTCGCGTTCCCGCACTTCCTCCGGCATTTCCAGAATTCCTAAAACTGCCTCTGCTCCTTCTTCTTCCGTGACATACACCTTTCCACATCGTCCGTCATTTGACAATACCCTTGCTCCGCCAACTTCCGTTGACACAAACGGCACGCCCAGTGCGACGCTTTCCAGTAAACTTAATGGAAATCCCTCTGATTTTGATGTCATGCAACATACATCCGCCTGCTTCATCACCGGAAAAGGATTCTCCAGATACCCCAGAACATGTACCCGATTACTCAATCCATACGCACTGGCTTTTTCCCGTATCTGTGCCTCCAGCTCTCCTTTTCCCAGATAATATAAATGTGCCAGACCATTCTTCCCGGCAATTATATGAAAAATATCCAATGCCCGCAGAGGATCTTTATTCTCATCTAACCGCCCCACAAAGAGTACCGTCGGACGCTTTAACTGAATCTCCGTAAAACAGTCTGCTTTCTCCCTGATTATCCCGACATCTACCGCATTATATATTTCCACAAGTTTATCCGCATGCTCCGGAAACAACTCTCGTATGGAACATGCGGTAATATCACTGATGGCAACAATTTTACCGGCTTTCTCAAATGCCGCGCCCTGCAGACGCCGATACTCTTCCATGCCGCTTTTGGCCAGATCATATACCGCCCCATGTATCCATGCGATATTCCTGCTCCCTTTGGGCAATAAAAAGGAGGGTATCTGATAATTAAAAGAAATATACAGATCATAGCCTGCCGGAACATAGTTCCTGATCATTTGATCCGGCTCATGATAGGTATAATACATTTTTTTCTGATAGTCCCTGTCCCCTGCAAAGGTGACTGGATCATAAATCTTAATATGGGAATCTACCGGTTCTTTCTTCGTAGAACTATGATAAAATTCAAGAATCCCAATCTGGTATTTGTGCGGATCCAAACGATTCACAATGGTCGTAAGCAATGCCTCAGCGCCGCCTCCAAGAGAATAAGACCAGATAACAAACAATATTTTTTTCATATAAGACTCATCATTCCCTGTTTATCTTTACAATTTGTCTATAATATCCTGCTTTAACCATATACTGGCTTGACGATTTTACATTCAAAATTACATCTCATCACACTCACATACTGTAATCCGTGTTTTGATACGCTCGTATAAATATCTCTTCTTCTGCTCATTCTCTATAATACACTGATTCTCCGCCAATTCCGTATACCCATTATCATAGACAGCCAGACTGCTCCCATCTTCAAAAAGAAAGACCTCATAGGCCCTCAGTCCCTGCTCCTGTCCGCATTTTTTATATAAATACTGAAAATCCGGATTATATATGGCAGAACGCTGCGCTTTGACTATTCCCGGCTGTTTTGGCACGAATCTCTTTTGTTCCATCAGACAGACAAGTATCTCATTAATCTCCATCAGCGATATATTTCTGTCATCCTCACCCGTGCCCATCTCCGGCGAGCTGATGATAAATGGTATATGTAGCAAATCATCCTGATAAGTAAAACAAAGAGAGGAAATCTCTTCGAGTTTCCTGTCCTGATCAAATATAATATTTCCATGGTCTGCAAAGATAAACATCCTGCACTTTATCCGATTCAAAAAGGGAGTCAGAATATCATCCAGATACCGCAGGGCATCACTGTGCTGTCCCACATAATCTGCCCGCAGCCTGCCGCCGTTTCTGGAAAGGAAATCAAACATAATGCTCGTTCCTTCCGCTATCAATCCCGCTTTTGCATAGGGACTTGGATAGGAGTAATGGCTCTCATACAATACATGCACATAAAACAAACCGTTGGTCTCAGCCGCCGCATCCAGTATGAAATTCCATAACTTCTCTGTCACTGTCTCATAAGTTCCTCTGCGTATGATATCTTCCCCATCCACATACTTAATAAAATCCGTATAAAAATATATGTTCCTTTCCTGTTGTTCGGCCTTTTGTATAAAACGGCATTCCTGTTTTGACACACAATTTCTCTCATAATACCGAGTCCTCATGTCCGTTATTTCCCCGTAAGCCGGAACCAGACTCTCATAAGTGGAAGTGGACACTGCATAGGCATTTGTATATTGAAAACAATTATCCTGTACAAATGTATGGAATCCTGGCATATCGCCGCTGGAAATATCTTTATGCCTCATACCGTCAAGGCAGAGCATGAACACATTATTTTCATCAATCTGCTCCATAGCCCTGCATTCCAGCTCATATAGTTCCTTTAACTGATGCAACAGATTGTGACATCTTTCACAATCAGCCAATCTGCATAATGCCTCCGCAGATTTCGCCGCAAGTAAGAAATCTTTGATTTCTACAAAGCTTTTAATCAGCTCGAGTAACAGTTCCTCTTTCTTCCCTACCTCCTGTTCCTCTTCCAGCAATATCCTTAGTCTGTTGATTTTCGCATACTTTCTGTAGGGATGAGCAAACAGATAATACTCTTTTCTTAAAATAACGCCGTTCTTCTCAAAGTAATCATAAATGTCAAGACATTTCACGGATGGATGCTCTTTTTCTATCAAGGCTCTTATTTCATGTCTATATTTGAAAGATGATATGATAACGCCGTCAATGCCGTAAAGTTCCACTTCCTGGCTATGGATTACTTTGAATCCCGAATCATCAGAATATTTCTCCGCATGGGCGTCCACAATAAATTTTACTTGCTTCAATTCATTCATAAAATCCGACATGAGCATCTTGGTATGTTCACCATAGCACCAGATGGCCGGCTTCTTGCAATCACGCAAAAAGCCAGCCAGGACTTCCTGTAACATGTCATTGACATTGTTCGCTTCATTTTCTGTTTGGAAGCCGTATTCTGACAGCAGACGATCATACTTTTCCCTGATTATCATATTTCATTCTCCCGCTTTATTATCTTGTCAGATATCAGAAAAGGAATACACTTGCATTAAATAATCCACCAGCATCTTCCTGCATACATGTTCCAGTTCTTTATAAAAATCGGCTTTCTGCTTTGCCTGAACCAAT
>Ga0137297_11434_pt1 | contig 13723 bp, 11 predicted proteins | sample RamsorincwithD2O_FD_97191 | JGI IMG/M metagenome (GOLD analysis project Ga0137297, IMG submission 97191) | Mouse cecal microbial communities from Vienna, Austria - Mucin amended with D2O | ecosystem: Host-associated > Mammals > Digestive system > Large intestine > Cecum | place: Austria: Vienna... | reverse complement strand
GAAGCAGAACAGGCAATCTATGCGCACGCGCAGGGAATTGTTGCCGAGATAACCAATGACAGCATGTCGAAGCAACAGAAAGCGGCGGCCATATATAACTGGGTGCGGGCCAATACCACTTATACTACCAGTGGACCTATCGGAGATCCAGTGGAGGCGGCTGTCTATGGTTTTCGCAGACATTCCGGTTGCTGTTATGAATATTATGCGATGTCCCATTACATGCTGATGGCGGCCGGGATGCCAAACATAGAGGTGGTGCGGGCCAGTGACAATCACCATTACTGGAATCTGGTGGATGTAGACGGGACTTGGTATCATTTTGACGCGACTCCCCGTAGATTGGGCGGTAACTGGTGCTTGGTACCTACCTCGTATTTGCAACAGGTGAGCTGGCGTTCTCATAACTATAATATTGAAGCCTATCCGAAGACGCCATGAGGAAATACAGAAAGGGAAAATGGAGTCGATACGGGATTTTGGCTGGCAGTTTGGCAATATTTTTGTGTGTTGTGTTTTTCCTGCAGATGCTTCTGACTCCTAAGTATATGGGTACTGTGATCGAAGGGAATTTCACCGAGGAATATTATCGGGATTCTACCAGGCATGAATTGCTGATCCTCGGTAATTGTGAGTCTTATGAAAATATTTCTCCTATGAAATTGTGGGAGGAGTATGGAATCACCAGTTATATCCGGGGAAATTCCAATCAGTTAATTTCCCAATCGTATTATTTACTGCGGGAGGCACTGCGATATGAACAGCCAAAGGTGGTACTTCTCAACATACAGGCAATGACTGTGGCAGAGCAAAGCTCAGAGGAATATAACCGGATGGTTTTTGACGGTATGAAGTGGTCAAAGGACAAACTGGAAGGAATCCTAAACAGCAAGCGAGAGGAAGAGTCTCTGGCAGAATATCTCTTTCCGATTCTTCGCTATCACAGCAGATGGAGTGAGCTTTCTGGAGACGATTTTCGGTTTGTATTTCAGGAAAAACCATTAAAGAGCTATCAAGGTTATTATCTGCGGGCGGACATCCGGCCTTACACCGAGTTTCCAACGGAACGAAGACGAAGTGATTATACATTTCCAGAACAAAACATGAGATATTTGCAGGAAATTGTTACACTGTGCCAGGAGAATGGGATCGAACTGATGCTGATGAAGGCACCAAGTATGTATCCGGTGTGGGTGGAACCCTATGAGGAGCAAATCACCGAGTTTGCAGAAAAAAAAGGAATTTATTATGTCAATACTCTGTTATATGCAGATGAGATAGGGATTGATATGTCCACGGATACGTACGATGAAGGATTGCATCTGAATGTTTATGGGGCAGAGAAACTGTCTGTATGGTTGGGGGAAAAACTGAGGGAACGATACGATCTGACCGATTTTCGTGGTGAGGAAGGATTGGCTCAGGCATATAACCAGCGCCTAGAGGAATATAAAAAAGAGAAGATAGAACAAAAGGAAGAGTTTGAACGATTTGGCTATATCAGTAAATATACCATGCAGGAGGAATAAGAGGATGAGAACAAGAAAAGGAACAGGAAGAAAAACAGTCGCAACGGCTCTGGCAATTTTGATGGCATGGAGTGTTTCTTTTAGTTCATTGGCAGCAGAACAAAAGACGAAATATGCCTTTGTCTATCAGGAACAGCAGGTAGAGGTTGGGATGGCGGCCGATGCTGCTTTTAAGATTCTAGGTAAGGAGAAAAGTTCTAAGATACTGGTAAACTGTGCAGATGACAGTGGATCGGAGAAAGCATATATTTACGATAATTTTGAGATCGTTACGACGAAACAGGGGAAGAAGGAAGTAGTGAAGGAGATTCTGCTGACTGGCGGCGAGGTAAGCACAGAGGAAGGGATCAAAGTAGGAGATCTGCCGTCTGCGGTAAAGAAGGCATATCCGGAAGCCAAGGGAGAGATGGGACTTTATACAGTGACTCTTGGCGAGACGCAGTTGCTTATTGATTGTGGTCTCAAGGATGACAAGGTAGTGACGATCACCTATCTGGCAGCTGAGAAGAAGTGATGAGTTATACATCGTATGGTTTTCTCATTCTGACCGTGGTGGGGCTTGTGATCAGCAGGATGGTGAGGCCGTCAGGAAAAAAGTGGATTTTGCTGGTGATGAGCCTGATTTTCATGGTAGCAGCCGGCGGATATGGGACGATAGTGTTTTGGTTTATCAGCACGGCGGCGGGATTTGCCGCCGCGCTTTTGCTTGCAAATGTTGCAGATACCAAAGAAAAGAAAAAAAGAATAATTTTATTAGCCGCCGTGGCTTTTCAGTTGGGACTGTTGGCGTATTTTAAATATGCGAATCTCCCGGCTTATACAAAGGAAGCGTTTTATGAGCTGGCAGGCCGGGTATATGAATTTGAGGAGAAGGAGCGGTTGGCGCTAGCAGGAATCTCCTTTTATATATTGATGATTATTGGGTATGACATTGATGTGTATCGGGGAGAGACGTTGGCAATTCGCTCTTTTCCGGCATTTTCTCTGTTTACGGGATACTTTGGACATTTTGTTCAGGGGCCGATCGATTCGTGGCAAGGGGCAGGAAAAAGTCTGGGAGTCCCCTCACCCGTTTCATTTACTGATTTTCAGGATGGTTGTCTGAGGATTTTATCGGGATTGTTTAAAAAGTTGGTGCTTTCGGAGCGTTTGGCGATTATGGTAGATACCATATACGGAGATTATGCTTCTTATGGTGGATGGTATTTGGTGATGGCGGCCGCTGCCTTTACCTTACAGCTATATACCGATTTTTGTGGTTGTATGGATTTGGTTTTGGGAGTGTCACAATTGTTTGGCGTTCGATTGGCTGAGAATTTCCGGCAACCTTTCTTTTCCGAATCGGTGTCAGAATTCTGGCGCAGATGGCATATTACGCTGGGAGCATTTCTGCGAAAATATGTCTATATCCCTTTGGGAGGAAACCGGAAAGGAACGCTGCGAAAGTATCTCAATACGATAGTGGTATTTTTGCTGAGTGGACTATGGCATGGAGGCAAATGGACTTTTATCATTGGCACGGGGCTTTTGCAATGCGTCTATATGATTGCTGGAGCGATGTCAGAGCCGTTGACGGAGCAATGTTACCGGATGCTTCGAATAAAGCGGACAGCGCCGGTTTTGCGGTTTTTGCGAAAAGTTCGCACTTTTATACTGATTATGATTGGATTTGTACTGTTTCGGTCGGATTCCCTGACTATGGCAGGAGAGATCTTAAAAGGAATGTTTCAGCGAGGGCTGCATCCAGAATATGCAGAAGGGATATTTTATTCCGGGTTGGGAACGGCAGATTTTGTGATTTTGCTAATTGGCTTGCTACTGCTTTTTTTGATTTCCCTGTGGCGGGAGAAGAAAGGAGAACAAAAAATTCTAAGTACAGAAGGAATGCGGACGATGGCATGTTTTGCAATATTACTGGTGATTCTGGTATTTGGCTGTTATGGGAAGGGATATGATATATCTTCCTTTATCTATTCGCAGTTTTAAGGCAGAGGGCGGAACCAAGGAGACAGAAATGCTGTATCAGATCAACGATGGAACCGTGTCCCTGGGCGGACATCCGATTTTGTCACATATTCATTTTGAAATCAAGGGAAAAGAAAAAATTGCTGTTGTAGGGAGAAATGGAGCGGGCAAGACTACGCTTCTTCGCCTGATCGCCGGAGAGCTCGAGCTGGATCGGGAGGATCGCAGAAATGGCCCAGGAATCGAACAGTCCCGCCGTCTCACAATAGGCATGTTGAAGCAACAGGCTTTTTCAGACAGCAGCAGAACCGTAGAAGAAGAACTTTTAGAGCATTGTCCGGGCGGAGCCGAATATGAGCGGGAGCGTTTTGCATACGAACGGGAATACGATATGCTTTTTACTGGCTTTGGGTTTTGTAAAAAGGATAAAAAAAGACGGTTGACAGAATTTTCGGGAGGCGAGCAGACGCGAATTGCGCTGATTCGTCTGTTGTTGCAGAAGCCAGATATTTTATTATTGGACGAGCCTACCAACCATCTGGACATGGAGACGGTTCAGTGGCTGGAAGCGTATTTAAAGCAGTATGAGCATGCAGTGGTGATGGTTTCTCATGATCGGTTTTTTTTGGATCAGGTGGCGAATGTCGTTTGGGAACTGGAGAGAGGAGCAATGGTTCGCTATCCAGGGAATTATACCCAGTATCGGGAACAGAAAAGAAAGAATGCCCGTCTGCAAATAAAAGCCTGGGAGCGGCAACAGCAGGAGATTGCCCGTTTGGAACAGGTGATTGAACGTTTCAAACATAAGCCAACCAAGGCCGCTTTTGCTCGTGCGAAAAGAAAGCAATTGGAGCGAATGGAAAAGGTGAATTTGCCCATGTTGGATGAAGCGCATCTGTTTATGGAGGAGATTCATCCGCTGATTTTTGGTGGAAAATGGGTGCTGGAGGCAGAACATCTAAAGTTGGGATACGATCGGCTTTTACTGGAGCTGTCGTTGCGGATTCGGCGGGGGCAAAAAATCGGGCTTTTGGGACCAAATGGTGTGGGAAAAAGTACTTTTTTGAAGACAGTAGCCGGATGCCTGCCAGCACTGGAAGGAAAGTGGAAGTTAGGGAATCAGGTGACGATCGGTTATTTTGATCAACATTCGTCGCAGATTCAGTCAGAGAAAAGTGTGCTGGAACATTTTCATGGCTGTTTTCCGGTATTGACGGAAAAGGAGGCCCGTTCGATTTTGGGTGCTTATCTTTTTCGGGGAAAAGAGGTTTCCCGGCGGGTTCAGGATTTGTCTGGCGGAGAAAAAGCCAGGCTGGTACTGGCAGAGCTTTTACAAAATCGGCCTAATTTTTTGATTTTGGATGAGCCTACCAATCATATGGATGTTACGGCGAAGGAAACGATGGAATCTTTGTTTCGCGCCTATAAAGGGACGATTCTTTTTGTGTCCCATGATCGTTATTTTATTCGGCAAGTGGCAGAGTCCATACTGATTTTTGAAAAGGGACAGGCTTTTTTTTATCCTTTTGACTATGAACATTATCTGGAGAGACGCAGACGAGAAAGCCAGGGGTCAGATCTGTCAGCTGGGGTACGGGCAGAGGATCAGGCATTGATCGAATCTTTACGTGCCGTTCCCCGAAAGGAACATCACTGCTTGAGAGAGATTCCGGAAGAAGAAGCCTATGAAGATTGGCGTCTGCGGCCAGGGAAAGAACAAATGGAGGCGGCCAGGGAGGATTATGAAAAGAAACAAGCCATGGCTGAAAAATGGCAGAGGAAATGGCAGGAAAGCCGAGAATACTGGGAATTGGCTGATGGTTGTGGCGGATGGGAACGTGCGGATATAACGGGGATGAGTGAGAGACAAAGCGGGGCAAACAAAGATAGGGAAGAGTATGAACGGTTACAGGCAGAAGCACAAGAGGCATGGAAGAAGTGGCATGAAAGCTGCCTGGAATGGGGGGCTATCTGGGAAGAGATTTTCTTTTCCGATGAGTGTTAAAAGGTAAAAGAAGGAATCAGAGACCGCATTTGGAGAGAAAAAACAGTTGAAAATTAAATATCTATGTGGTATTATTTGAACATTAAGGTAAAGTTCCGACATACATGCGCAGGCGCAAAGGTGCAACCCAAGGTGGAATTGCACCATTTTTTATCATATCCGATACAATACCGCTCTCTTTTATTCAAGAGAGTATCCTATAAAAATCCGGCGTTTTAGCAGGTATGACGAAGAGAATGAGGAGGATGGAAATTATGAAAAAGAAATGGAGCCTAGCGCTTGCCACAGCGATGACTCTGGGGCTGGTGTTGTCTGGCTGCGGAGGCGGCAACGATTCTAATGATACAGGCAAAGCGGATACAGAGCCTGCTTCAGGAACTGCTACAGAGACGACAGAAACTGTGGCGGCTGGAGATTCGGCGGTGGATACCACAGGATTTATGATTGATGTGTTGAATGCCGATATTCAGACAGCAGATGTGCAGAAGACGACAAAGGACTATACATTGCCGCAGAATATTTATGACCGTTTGTTGGATATTGAAGTGGAAGATGGGGGCGTTTCTAAGATTGTACCCAGTCTGGCAGAGGATTGGGAGATTTCTGGAGACGGCTTGGAATATACCTTTCACTTGCGTCAGGGAGTCAAATTCCATAATGGCAATGATTTTACGGCTGACGATGTGGTTTATACCTTCCATCGCTTGCTGACAGTGGAAAATGGTGTGAACACAGAGCTGTTAGATCAGGTGAAAGGTGCGGCGGAAGTGATTGAAGGCAGTGCGGACACGTTGGAAGGCGTGGAGAAAATAGATGATTATACGGTTAAGATTACGCTGAAGGAGCCTTTTGCTGCATTCCTTTCCTGCCTGACTGCCCCAGGATTGTCGATCTATGACAGTGAGGCGACGGAAACAGCAGGAGATCAGTTCGGTATGGATCCGGCAGTTACAGTAGGTACGGGCCCCTTCCGCTTTGCTGGCTGGACGTTTAATGACCAGCTGGTACTGGTGAAAAATGAAGACTATTGGAGAGGGACTCCGGAATTGCCGGGAGTGGTGATCAAGATCATTCCGGATACCGAGACTCAGACGATGATGTTTGAGAGCGGGGAGTTGGATCTGTTAGATCTGGATTTTGTGACCGATGCGGCCGATCGCTTCTTGGAGACTTATCCGGATCAGATTGTACAGGGGCCTCGGGTGGGCATCACCTATTTTACTTTGAATTTTAATATTGAGCCATTCCAGGATGTGAAGGTACGTAAGGCAATGCAGATGGCCATTGACCGTCAGGCGATTCTGGATGCTTTGTACGGCGGACGCGGACAGGTGGAGCAGGGGATTTATCCTTATGGTCTGATTGGTTTTAATGAAGGACAGACCAAGATCAGCTATGATCCTGAGGGAGCAAAAGCATTGTTGGCAGAAGCCGGCTATGCCAATGGTTTTACTATGGAACTGGCAGCAGATGCTTCGGCTTCGGATACGGTGACGATGGCGTTAGAGATCATCAAAGAGCAGCTGGTGGCCGTGGGAATTAATGCTGAAATTAAAAATTATGATGAGTCTACCTGGCTGGAAACCCGTAAAGCTGGCGAGTTGGGATCCTTTATGTCCACCTGGACAGCAGATTTTAATGACCCGGAGAATTTTATTTATACCTTTTTTGGCAATGCAGAGAAGACAAAAATCCGCTCAATCAATTATCCAGATACAGCGGTTATGGAGCGGGTCAGCGGGGCGCGAGGAATTGTCAATGAGGATGAAAGATTAGCAGAGTATCAGGCATTGGAAGAGAAACTGATCCATGAGGATGCCGCCTGGGTGCCGATGTATTCCCGGATGCATCTGTGGGCAGTGAGCAAACGGGTGCAGAATTTCAAACCTGTTTGGAGCGGAGTCAGCGATCGGTCATATTATGGAATTTCTCTGAGCGAGTAAGAGACTTTTGGACAAAAATGCAATCATGAGGAGTGAATGCCGCAGAATGGAGAAATCGATTTTGCGGCATTTTTTCATGATAGGAAAAGGCAGGTATCTGCAGAAGAAATATTTCTGATAGCAGAGTTTCTGAGACAGAAGGGGGAAAAACAGGTGTTGAGCAGAATACTGAAACGAATTGCCATATCCATTCCTGTGCTGATCGGGGTAGTGTTGGCAATTTTCATCATGCTGCGGATTGTGCCAGGAGATCCGGTCACTACGATGATGGGAGAACATGTGAATCCGGCAGTGATAGAGAAGATTAGCCGGGAGATGGGCCTAGATCAACCGTTGTTTGTCCAGTTTTTCCGGTATGTGGCAAATGCCTTGAAGGGGGATTTTGGCACTTCCTATCGGCTAAACCGGAATGTAACTCAGATTATCCTGGATGCATTTCCCAATACGGTGCGTCTATCGCTGCTGGCGGCAGCTGTGGCGTGGGTGATCGGAATCGTGGCCGGGATTGTAGCGGCAATTCAACAAAATAAGTTGTTAGATCGACTGTTCATGGGAAGTGCGCTGCTGGGAGTTTCTATGCCAGTGTTTATGACAGCGCTGGTGCTCCAGTATGTATTTGCCTTCCGTCTGAAATGGTTTCCGGTATCGGGATTTGATTCTTTGCGGGCGATGATTTTGCCGGCGATTGCGTTGGGATGGAACTCGGCAGGTAGTATCGCCCGGATGACTCGTTCCAATTTGGTGGAGGTTATGCAGAATGATTTTATTCGGACAGCGCGGGCCAAGGGGCTTCGGGAGAATGGGGTGATTGTAGGACATGCGTTAAAGAATGCCATGTTGCCAGTAGTCACTATGATGGCTTTGCAGCTTTCCAGTATGCTTTCTGGGGCCGTATTGACAGAAAGCGTATTTGGGGTACCTGGGATTGGACGGCTGGCCGTTAATGGCATTGAAACTCGGGATATGCCGCTTTTGCAGGGAACGGTGGTATTCACCACGATTTTGATTATATTAGGAAATTTGATCGCCGATCTGCTCTACAGCGTCTTGGATCCAAGGATTCGGGAAGGGGCATAAAAATATGGCAATGGCAGAAGACAATAGCTGGCAGATGAAAAAGCCGGGAGGATGAGAATATGACAGATGAGAGAGCACGGTTGACAGGGAAGAGCCGGGAAAAGAAAAAAGAGGCGACGGCTGTGGGAGTCGGAGGAATGGCCAGGGCTGGTATGCCGGATCGGGAAGAGACCAGTGCACAGTTGGGCGAGTCCGATACCTGGGCGGATAAGTTGAGGACGCTGATGCGACAAAATAAAATGGCGGCGTTCTCAGCATTGGTGATTGTGCTGATGCTCTTGGCGGCAGTGTATGCGCCGCTGGTAGCGCCCTATGATCATCTGGCACAAAGTTTGACTGACCGGCTGCAAGATCCCAGCATGGCTCATTGGCTGGGGACGGACGAATTAGGGCGCGATGTGCTGAGCAGAATTATTTTTGGTGCGCGGATTTCGCTGACGGTAGGACTGGTTCCGACCTTGATTTCCATGATAATCGGTACGATATTGGGACTTTGTGCCGGATTTTATGGGGGAAAGACAGATTTTATTATTATGCGTTTAGCCGATGTGATGTTGGCTTTTCCGTCTTTGTTGTTGGCGATGGTGGTCATGTATACGATGGGAGGCGGCTTAATCAATATTTTTATTGCTTTAAGTCTGGTGAACTGGGCAGGAACAGCCCGGATTGTACGTTCACAGACGCTATCGTTGAAAGAAAAGGAGTTTGTGGAAGCAGCGCGCTCGATCGGAGTGAAGAAATGGACGATCATGTTCCGGCATATTCTGCCAAATTGTCTGCCTTCGCTGATTGTTCTGTTTACCTTAAATATTCCGTCGGCGATTTTGTCGGAGGCGTCATTAAGTTTTCTGGGAATCGGGGCCCAACCGCCTTCGGCGAGCTGGGGACTGATGGTGGTTCGGGGCAAAAAGTACTTATTTTCAGAACCGTGGCTTTCCATTGCCCCCAGTGTGGCGATCATGATTGTGGTATTGGCGTTTAATTTTTTGGGAGATGGCCTGCGGGATGTGCTAGATCCCTATTTGAAGGAGCAGTAGGGGAGGAGAACGGATGAGGGAAGCAATGGTATTGGACATCAGGAATTTGCGGTCTCATTTCTTTACGGCCAAAGGTGAAGTGCCGGCAGTGGATGGAGTCAGCATTCAGGTACCGCCAGGGAAGATCGTCGGTATTGTGGGAGAATCCGGTTGCGGAAAAAGTATGACGGCAATGTCGGTGATGGGACTTTTGCGCTATCCGGGCCGGGTGGTAGGAGGAAACATCATTCTAAATGGACGAGATATTACTCATTTGACGCGAAAAGAACTTTCACAAGTGCGTGGAAATGAGATTTCAATGATTTTTCAGGAGCCGATGACTTCTTTAAATCCGGTCTATCCGGTGGGAAAGCAGGTGCAAGAAGCGATTTTGTTGCACCAGAAGGTGACTAAGAATGAAGCAAGAGAGCGGGTACTTGATATTTTCCAGGCAGTAGGAATTCCGGAGCCAGAGAAGCGCTATTATAGTTACCCGCATCAGTTATCCGGTGGGCTGCGCCAACGGGTGATGATCGGCATGGCAATGGTTTGCCGGCCGAAGGTGATGATCGCGGACGAGCCGACGACAGCGCTGGATGTGACGATTGAAGCGCAGATTTTGCGGCTGATGAAAAAGTTGTGTGAGGAGCAGGGAACGTCGATCATTCTTATCACGCACAACATGGGGGTGGTGGCGGAGGTTTGTGATTATGTGTATGTGATGTATGCTGGGAAGGTTATGGAGCAGGCAGAGACGTTTGCTCTCTTTGAACATCCCAGCCATCCTTATACGCAAGGTTTGCTGAAATCCATTCCGAAACTTGATGAGAAAGCAGAGAGACTTTATACTATCGAGGGCGTGGTGCCAAACCTTTTGCATCTGCCAAAAGGATGCAGCTTTTGCACTCGTTGTGATCAGGCGCAAGAGAGATGTTTTGTGGAGAAGCCTTGTCTGTATGAGGCGAAAAATGACCATGAGACAGACAGCCATGGAGTGAGATGTTTCCAGTATGAAAGTGGAGGACAGTTGGATGAGTAGCAAAGACAGGGAGAGCCGGGTGCTTTTGGAGGCAAAGAAGCTGGTGAAGGAATTCCCAGTTGGCGGGAGTAGAAAAAATCCTCAGGTGGTACATGCAGTGACTGATGTCAACCTGAAGATTTATGAGGGAGAGACACTGGCCTTAGTCGGGGAATCCGGTTGTGGAAAAAGCACTTTGGGACGAGTACTGATTCGACTGTTGGCGTCGACGGCTGGCGAGATTTTATATCAGGGACAGGAAATTGTCGGGATGAGCGAGGCGGAGTTTTCCAGGATTCACAGAGAGATGCAGATTATTTTTCAGGATCCGTACGCGTCGCTAAATCCGCGGATGAGTGTGGGACAGATCATTGGCGAGCCGCTTTTGACTTATGGCATGAGAGATAAGAAGGAGCGGGAGGCGCGGGTGCGGGAGCTGATGCAAGAGGTGGGAATTGCTCAGGAATTTTACAACCGTTATCCCCATCAGTTTTCCGGTGGCCAGCGGCAGCGGATTGGAATAGCCCGGGCAATTGCGCTAAATCCACGACTGATTATTTGTGATGAACCAGTATCCGCGTTGGATGTGTCGATCCAGTCGCAGGTGCTAAATCTTTTGAAGGATCTGCAGGCAAGATATGGTCTGACCTATCTGTTTATCTCCCATGATCTGAGTGTGGTGAAATTTATTGCCGATCGGGTATGTGTCATGTTTTTGGGAAGTATATGCGAGATTGGAAATACAGAAGAGTTATATGAACAGCCGTTACATCCTTATACCCGCTTTTTACTGAATGCGATTCCCAAAGCGGATCCGCGGTTGCGCAGCCAGGAGAAAGAACTATTGTCCGGAGAGATTCCTTCACCAGTGAATCCGCCTTCCGGTTGCCGCTTTCATACCCGATGCCCATACGCAAAGGACATTTGCTGCCAGAAGGTACCGGGGTGTCGGGAAGTAAAAGAGCGACAAGTATTTTGTCATTTCCCATTGGGGCAAGGAGAATGACTAATACAAAAATGTAACAAAAGAGAATCTGTGAAGTGGCAGAGAGGATTGGGAAGAGGATGACAGCCAGAAAATGTCAGAAAATTTTAAAATTTGAGATAAAGCTGTTTTGGAGGGCGGCAGGATTCCTGCTGCTTTTTCTGATGCCGCTGTTCTCTTACATAATATTTGAAACCATTACTGGTAATCTGCAAGAAATCGGGGAATCGCGGGCGCTTTTGAATATTTTGTGGATTGGCGCTTTCTATTTATTTTTCTTTGCTTTCAGTGGCACCAGCCGTATTGCCGTACCAGTGGTTTCTTCGATGCTATTTTTGCTGGCGGTGGCAGAGGCATTGGTGGAAGAATTTCGTGGTACGCCGATCATGGTGTGGGATATGTTGGCAATTGGAACGGCCATGACTGTGGCAGAGAATTATGTGATTGAGCTGACCGATGTTATGCGGGAGGCAGGTATTGCTATGCTATGGTTGAACTTGTTGGTAATGCTTTTTCCTGCGAGATTGCGGTGGTGGAAAGAATGGCTGATTGGTGGGATTGGATTTGCCGGAATAGCGGTAGGATTTGTGTTTTATTTTTATCTGTCTATCGTGCCAGGACAGGGTTTGGAAATCAATATGTGGGAAATGAAAGATACTTACCAGCACCAGGGATATATCTTAGTGACGGCAATTTCTATGAAATATATGGTAAAGTCACCGCCCGAGGGCTATTCGATGGCACGATTGGAGGAGATCTATGAGCAGGTGGTGGGAGAAGAAGCATTCAAAAACGAAGCAGATACCCAAAAAAACGCGCGCGAGTATCCAGGGAAGGAAATAGAAAGGATTTTACAGGAAGTCTTTAGAGAAAATGAAGAGTCCTGGGAAATGGTTAAAGAAGAGGGGAAGACGGAAGAGAAGGGAAAGAGAAAATCCACACAAGACCAGATACAACCGGTAAATCTGATCTGTATTATGAATGAAAGTCTTTCGGATCTGCGGGTTGTGGGAGATTTTTCCACGAATCAGGAATATTTTCCCTATTTGAAAAGCTTGAAAAAGAATACTGTCCGGGGCAATCTGTGCGTACCAGTGTTTGGCGCCTGGACCAGTAACTCTGAGTTTGAATTTTTGACCGGAGATTCCATAGCGCTACTGCCCTCGGGAGTGATTGCTTATCAGTTCTATGTCAAACCCGATACGAATTCTTTGGTCAGCACATTAAAGAGTCAGGGTTATGAAACCGTGGCTATGCATCCTTATCCAGCAGAAAACTGGAATCGTGATCGGTGTTATACCAATCTGAACCGCGTCAATGTCTGGGTGGGCAAATAATGTCTCCATACAATAAGCACAAATCCGTTTGTCGCCTGCTATAATATACTGTTTGGGGATATCGGAGCCCATCCGACTCCCGGTTCCCCCGGATAATAATAAAGCAATGTTCATCGTTCGTTTCGCCTCTTTCTTCTTTATTTCCAAAATCAGTTGCTATACATCCATTCTCAACTGCTATTCTTCCTAGTAAAACAAGTTTACATCTTCTTTCATTTTTCACTATGGTAACGTAAACAATTCTTTCTTCTCTTTGGTCTTCGCCTCCATACTATGATTATACACCAGACATTCATAATCTTCTATCAGCTTCTGGTAAGGGCATGTCTCGGATCGGGCCTCTTCCCAGCTATAAAAGTCTCCGTTCTTTTCCAGACATCCTATGGGGTGCACTACCGGAATGCTCTCCGACATTTTCAGCAAGAATTGTTGAAAAGGCGTCATTTCCAGATTGGCCAGATCCAACACATGTGAAGACAAAAACACAGCTCCTAACCGTCCCATTTCTCTTTCTGGTTGTTCATAATTCGTCCAGATCACAAAGGGGGTTTCATACCACATCAGGCGCTTTGCCGCCGGTACTTCTTCACTGGGAATCCCATAAATCTCATCAAAAAACGCATCCTCCACTCCTGGCTGGTGATCCCCAAACATAACAATCATCGTTGGTTCTTTACAGGCTGAAAAATATTCCGTAAGCTCTCGAAACGCCTCATCCGACCGCCTGACCAGAGAAAGATACTGATCCGTCTTGGGATACTTTCCTCTCAGAGGGCCGGTCAGCCATACCTCTTCCTGAAAATTGTCATAAGTGCCTTCATACCCCCCATGATTCTGCATGGTAACAT
>Ga0137297_11432_pt1 | contig 13733 bp, 16 predicted proteins | sample RamsorincwithD2O_FD_97191 | JGI IMG/M metagenome (GOLD analysis project Ga0137297, IMG submission 97191) | Mouse cecal microbial communities from Vienna, Austria - Mucin amended with D2O | ecosystem: Host-associated > Mammals > Digestive system > Large intestine > Cecum | place: Austria: Vienna... | reverse complement strand
CCAAATGAATCGTTTTTCGCTTCAAGAAATCGCAACGATCGCAAGATGTCCGATTGAAAAGATTCTAGAGATCCAAGAAGAATTAGAACAATAAAAATAACAGTCTGGTAAGTGACCGGGCTGTTATTTTTATGGCTTTTGTTCTGGAGAATTGGTGTGCAAGTTCCAGCATGAATCTCGAACGATGATTTGATAGGGCACGATCGTGCGGCTTGCCATCAAGCTAGGATTTTCTAAATGATTGATCGCTTGACTGGCGGCGACATCATCAACTTTATCATCGCCTGTCTTGTATTCTTAGCGATCGGTTATTTTGTATCGTACTGGATGATCGGAAAATTCAATTACGCTACACCAGGCCGCAATGGAAACTATTCAAACGATGAAGAAGAAGACGTGAAAGAACGGAAAACTGGCGATGGAAATTCACAACCAGAAAGAATCATCGCGCTTCTTGGAGGACGAGACAACATTACTCTAGTCGACGCCTGCATGACTCGCCTAAGAGTCACGGGCAAAGATCCAGAAAAAGTCGCGGACGTGGCAGAACGGAAAAAAGAAGGCGCCATGGGATTGATGAAAAAAAACAATGGCATTCAAGCCGTCTATGGACCAAAAGCCGATGTTCTTAAATCGACATCAACGACATTTTGTAGGCCGCATACGTCTTCTTACTTGAAATACACACTCGCTTGAAGAGAAGTACATGCTTTCAAAACAACAAGTGTTCGTGGAAGCGATCGCCAATTTGCAGCCCGATGTATTCTGTCTGCAAGAAGTCAATCAAAGTTGGCTATGGAAAGTATGATGAAGGGGTCGCTATCTTTTCAAAGAAACCGATCTTGGAAGTGGAAGATCTTCTTGTTTCTCAAAACAAAAGCTATTCAAACTATCGGACGAGACGGCTTCTAGGGATCCGCAATGAAGATGGCTGGTTCTACAGCGTCCATTTCTCATGGTGGGCTGATCCAGAAGAACCTTTCGCCAATCAATGGAAGAAGGCAAATCAAAGCATCTCCCAAAAGAAGAAGGAACCCGTTTTCTTGCTTGGAGACTTCAATGGAGACGCAGCGATCCGAAACGAAAACTATGACACGATTCGACAGGTTGGATTTTACGACACGTATCTTTTAGCCAAAGAGAAAGATGATGGCTATACGATTTCAGGACAAATCGATGGCTGGCGGGAAAATGAGCCGATCCCGCAAAGACGAATCGCCCAAATTTGGACGAATCGCCCTCTTTCCGTTAGAAGTTCGCAAGTGATTTTCAATAATAAAAATTGGCCTGTGATTTCGGATCATTTCGGGATCATGGTCGAATTTCAATGATCAGACGAGTCAATTGACTCGTCTTTTTTGTTTCATCTTTTCTGTTTTTTGTTAGAATGATATTCAAGGAGTGAAGAAAAATGAAGGATCATACGAAGGCTGTCTTGTTCGATTTAGATGGCACTCTATGGGATTCGGGGAAATCGGTTGTGGATGCGTGGAACGTGATCTTGGCTCAAGAAGATCTTCCCCAAATCAGTGCGGAACAAATGCGAAGCGTAATGGGTTTTTCAATGGATGACATATGGCAGACGTTATTTCCAACGTGTGAAAAGGCACGCGGCAAACAGGTGATGAAACGATGCGAATGTTTTGAAAACGCCTATATTCGAAGTCACGGGGGAATCTTGTTCGAACATGTTCGGGAAGTGCTTTCTCAAATGAGCGAGCAGTATATGGTCGGGATCATATCCAATTGTCAGGCAGGCTATATCGAAGCGTTCTTGGCCTATTACGGACTCGAAGACTATGTAGACTTTACAAGGGCGTTTGGCGACTTTCATAAACAGAAGGCAGAAAACATCCAAGATATCATTCGAGAAAACAAGATCAAAGAAGCGATCTATATTGGAGATATCGAAAACGATTATCTTTCAGCAAAAAAAGCGAATGTGCCTTTTTTATTGGCGAAATATGGGTTTGGCCCATTTCCTTACGCCCCCTATGTGGAATCGGTCAAAGAGATTCCCGCCTGTGTAGAATTGTATTTTGAGAAAGGAAGAGAAGCATGAATTTTCAAGAAGTGTTGAATAAAAGCCGGCCGCTTGTTGGTCCTCACTGCAAAGCGTGTTTGATTTGCGACGGAAGAGCGTGTTGCAACCAGATCCCAGGACCAGGAAGTAAAGGGAGCGGACGCGTGGCGACGCGCAATTATGAAGGCTGGCAAGATGTATTCGTGAAGATGGATACGATCGTTCCCAAGGGAAAGATCGATACGACATTGACTCTCTTTGGAAAAACGTTCAAATATCCAATTTTTGCAGGACCTGTGGGCGCGGTAGCCATGCACTACAGCGACCTTTATTCAGATCAGACGTTCTATAAGACGTTGTTGGCTGGAGCGAAGAAAGCGGGCATCTGCGCCTTTACGGGCGATGGAATGGATCCAGCCATCATGATCGACGCATGTCAAGAAATCAAAAACCAAGATGGCTTAGGCGTGCCCACGATCAAACCTTGGCCAAAAGAAATCGTGCTCGAAAAGCTAGAGCTTGTCAAAAATAGCAAAGCCTTTATGGTAGCGATGGACATCGATGCGGCAGGACTCCCTTTTTTAAAGAGCTTCACCCCGCCAGCGGGAAGAAAGAGTGTGCAAGAACTCAAAGAGATCATCGACGCTTCTCCTGTTCCGTTTATGCTCAAAGGGATCATGAGCGAAGAAGGAGCGATCAAAGCGCTAGAGGCCGGTGCGAAAGCGATCGTCGTAAGCAACCATGGAGGGCGAGTCTTGGATGGAACGCCTTCGAGCGCTTCCGTGCTGGAGAAGATCGCAAAGGTCGTCGACGGAAGAATGAAGATCTTCGTGGATGGAGGTCTTCGCAGCGGCGTGGATATTTTTAAAGCGCTCGCGATGGGAGCGGATGCTGTTCTTGTCGCTCGTCCTTTCGTGAACGCGGTCTATGGCGCTGGGGAAGAAGGCGTCGAGGTGCTTGTGGAAACCCTCGGCCAAGAATTGAAAGATACGATGGAAATGTGCGGAGCATCCGATCTTGCTTCGATCGATAAAACGATGATTGCACGCTAAGCGTTCTTTTTTTAAGGAATTGGAAACGGCGTTACGGATTGTAAGCCCTCTCTTTTTTTTGATTTCGGATCCAATATAATGGAATCAAGAAAGAGAGGGCTATTTATATGGCAAAAGATGGAGTTAAAATTGCGACAATTGGCGGCGGAAGTTCTTATACACCCGAATTGATGGAAGGATTCATCAAACGATATGATGAATTGCCGATCAAAGAGATCTGGCTAGTGGATATTGAAGAGGGACGCGAAAAGTTGGAGATCGTGGGCGCTATGGCTCAACGGATGTGGGACGCGACACCGTACGATGTCAAGGTCCACTTGACGCTTGATCGAAAAGAAGCGCTCAAAGATGCGGATTTTGTCACGACCCAATTTCGTGTAGGTTTGCTCAATGCCCGCATCAAAGACGAGCGGATCCCGCTTTCTTATGGGATCATGGGTCAAGAAACAAATGGTCCTGGAGGAATTTTTAAGGCACTTAGAACGATTCCTGTCATTCTCGATATCGTAGAGGATATGAAGGAACTTTGTCCAAATGCCTGGTTGATCAACTTTACCAATCCAAGTGGCATGGTCACAGAAGCGATCATGAAGTATGGACATTGGGACAAGGTGATCGGCCTTTGTAATGTGCCGATCGGGGCGATGATGAAAGAGCCAGAAACGATCGATAAGACATTAGATGAATTGATCTACAAGTTCGCGGGATTGAATCATTTCCATTGGCATCGTGTTTGGGACAATGAAGGAAATGAAGTCACGAAAGGCTTGATCGAAGCCATGTATGATCCAAAAAAAGACAGTGGCATTCCGGCCAATATTTTTGATATGCCATTCATGAAGGAGCAACTGCTTGAAATGAACATGATCCCTTGCGGATATCATCGGTATTATTATCGGCAAGAAGAAATGCTCAACCATATGTTGGAAGAGTACGCTTCTGAAGAGGGTGTGCGCGCGCAGCAAGTGAAAGCGACCGAAGCCGCTTTGTTTGAATTGTATAAAGATCCGAATTTGAACTATAAGCCAGAAGAGCTGGCAAAACGAGGCGGAGCACATTATTCAGATGCGGCGTGTGATACGATCGCATCGATCTACGCGAATAAGAATGCCCACATTGTCGTGACGACTCGAAACAATGGAGCCATTCCAGATCTTCCTGAAGATGTAGCGGTGGAAGTTTCTTCTTTCATTGGCGCGACAGGGGCAAAACCGATCGCATTTGGTAAGTTGCCAACAGCAGAGCGTGGATGGCTGCAGATTATGAAGGCGATGGAGCAAGTGACCGAAGAAGCGGCGGTGACGGGTGATTATGCAAAATTGCTGACGGCCTTCTATTTGAATCCACAAATTCCTAGTGGCGCGACTGCTAAGAGAGTGATGGATGAGCTGTTGGTGGCGCATGAAAAATACTTGCCTCAATTTGCCGAAGATATCGCTCGCCTGAAGGCGGAAGGTGTCACGATCAAAGATGATGTGGCTCGAGAATTGTATGAGAAAGGACTTTGATCCTTCATGGCGCTGATCCAGGTTGATTATTTTTCCAAAGCTTTATTGCGGCAAGTGCATTTTCAAGCGATCTTGCCCTTTGATAAAGTATATTTTGATGATGTGGTTCGAGAACAAAAACCATTCAAGACTTTGTATTTGCTGCATGGTGTGTTTGGCGATGAGACCGATTGGGTCAATGGGACAAGGATCGTTCGTTGGGCGCAAGATCGAAATTTGGCTGTGATCATGCCGGCAGGTGAAAACAAGTTTTATGTCGATCATGACAAATCAACGGATCAATTTTCTCAATATATCGAAGAGCTCGTTGTTCAAACGCGAAAGATCTTCCCACTTTCCGAAAATAGAGAAGATACGTATATTGCGGGCTTGAGCATGGGTGGTTATGGCGCTATCGTGAATGGGTTGAAATACAACGCGTTGTTTTCACGCATTGCGGGCTTGAGCGCCGCGCTTCATATTGAGACGTTCGTGAACGCGAGCGAAGAAGCGCTACTTCCTATTATGCGGCGTTCGTATTTAGAAAGCGTGTTTGGCGATCTAGATAAGCTGCTCGGCTCGAACAAGGATTTTCATTTTTTAGCTAAGAAGCTTGTCGAAAAAGAAGCAGATCTTCCAAAAGTCTATTTGGCTTGTGGAACGGAAGATGATTTATACAAGTGGGATCATGCGTTTTATGAAGAGCTTCAAGAACTTGGTTACGAGGTGACTTGGAAAGAAATTCCAGGCGGTCATGATTGGGATTTTTGGGATCGAATGATCTTGGATGTGTTGAATTGGCTTCCGTTGGATGATCAAGAAGAAGCGCTTTCGAGTGGTCAGATTATAAATTCCTAGTTCAATCTACTTTTATTATGTTAAATGACATAGCAGTTAATAGCATAGAACAGCTTCACTCAACCTAATAGAATAACCAGTCAACAAACAGATCAAGTGAATAATCTGCTCTCGTGGACAACTTTACAATTCGTTTGGCAGTCGTGTTTTCTGTTCGGAATATTTTATCGAGCCAACCTGACTTAAAAGCTCAGATTTAGCTTGATTGGGGATAATCCAATCCCCTCTATCCCATTGGCATAGGCTGTTGGGACTACTTTCTTCAGGATCTGCAATGCGGCATTGATATCCGCGTTGATGAGTCTGTTTGTATCTGAACGATACAGGCCACGTTTTATTCGGCGTCTGGCAGGGGACTTTCCCTGCTTTTTTCTCATCTTGTCGCCGTTTTCCCTGACAGGCATCTCATGATCGAGGAAGGATGTCTGGCTTGTGTAGGACTCTTCCGTTTCGACAACAACGATCCCTTCGAGGTTTGCCTTGTATCGGATCATATTCACCATCACCTGATGGGGGATGCCGATAAAGTTCTGATTGATCCTCTTTCCCATATGGCAGGAACGCTTCTGGCCTTTGTTCTTCCCGATAACGATCGTCGCGATATCATGGCTTAACGCTATATCAACGATGCGTCTGCTTGCTTCATGTGCAAAGCGATCGATCTTCTGGTCCCGGAAGAACTCAAGCCTCTCAAGACGTCTGCTTGATCGGGGCTGATTCGAGAAATCATGGGCCTGATACAGTCTGGCACGCTCCTTGTTGTAATACTGATTGAGTGCCTTGATGGGGCGGCCGTTGATCAGAACGGGCTGGAAGCCGTCGACATTGGAAGCCAGGGCAAATGCATTGTCCAGCCCGGGATCGATGCTCAGGTACCGGCCGTTATCCGGTTTGTAGGTGATTTCTTTATTTGTCCTGTAGACCACTTCAACAATGAATCGGCCATGCTGGGGGATGATCCTCACCTGCTGGATGGCGGTTGTATCCTTATGCTGGAGTTCGATACGGAAGTTGTCCAGCACGGGGATCTCGACATATCCGCCCTTGCGCAGTTTTGCCGTCTGATTGTCGATGAAAATCGTGGACCTTCCGCCTTTCTTGTGATATCCGGGCAGTTTCGGCCGTCCAGTGAATTTGTGAGGGGCTTTCCGATAAGCGTCTCTTGCCTTTTTCCAGGAGGTCATGTTCTGAGCGACAAGACGAAGGATCTGCTGGACAAGATGGACGCTGTTCATGGACGAGTAGATCATGCAGTCCTTCTGGTCTCTCGACTTCTTGAGACTCTTGTCCAGCTGGGAATAGGTCATCCATCTTCCGTCGAACAGTGCCTGGCGGACTCTGTACAAGGCCTGGTTGTAGACGTTGTTCGCTTTATGGGCGTACTCGTCCAGCACTTTGTAATGGCTGTTAGAAGGACGGATGACATGCCGTTCGACAAGATGTTCGTACTGGATTTCCGTCAGTTTTTGGCGACGTTGGGCATAGCTTTCTTCACGATTCCTGTTGGACTTCTGTCTTTTTGCCATCGCATTCACTTCCTTCTTCTATTCCGTCAGCCAAAGCCTCTTTGATCTTTTTCCTTCGTCCGGAATCCATCCTCATCGAAAAAGCGTGGAGCAGGCTGATGATCTCTTCGAATATTTCCTGCTGATCAGTCTTCTTGTCTTTCAGTTCAGACATGACGACGATATCGACATGGTATTTGGCGAACAGATATTTGAACAGATCGAACCCAACCCGGCTCAATCGATCTTTATAGGTAATGATCACAGTCGATACTTTCCCTCCGATCACCAGGTCGAGCAGTTCAAAGAACTCTTTCCTTTTCTCAAAAGATATGCCGCTGGCTATGTCCTGAAAAGCACCGGCTACCGCATACCCCTGCTTCATCGCGAAATTCTGCAGGTTTTCCATCTGATTTTCCAGATCATGTTTCTGTTTAGGCGTAGATACCCGTGCATAGAGATATACTCCCCGTTTTTCGCCTTTGTTGATCAGTGCATAAACAGAATCTTCATCCCAATCATACTGGCCGGAAGGAAGCTTGTTTGCTTTCAGGATTCCGTCTTTCCTCCATCTGAGCAGGGTGGAGCGGCTGATCTGGAGAATCTTCATTACTTCATTAGCTTTCATGTAAATATTATATCAGATAGTATAAGATAGATATATTAAATTTAAATAATTATTCTATATACAAGAAGATGCGCAATGATGCGTCTTCTTTTTTTTTAAGGTAATTGGCTTTTTAATATCGATTATTTTATTTATAATGGCTTCGTTAAATGCATTTAATCAAATTTTATAGTTGAGGTAAAAAATATGAAAACAGAGACAACGACAAATCCGTCAACATACTCGAAGGTTTGGCGTATTGTTCTTTGCGTCGCCATTCCTCTTGCGTTTGGTGGGATTGCTGCAGCCTTGACGGGCAGCGCGATGAAATCTTTTCAGCAAATGAATCAGCCTCAACTCTCTCCGCCTGCGTGGTTGTTCCCGGTAGTATGGACGATTCTATATGTCTTGATGGGACTAGCCAGCTATATGATTTGGTCCGCAGAGCATTCTGTATTTCGGAATCATTCCAACGTTCGGAATTGGCTGATCGTGTATGGACTTTCTTAGGTCTTTAACTTCTGTTGGTCGCAAGTTTTCTTTAATATGAACTGGTTCTGGTTCGCTTTTGTTTGGCTGTTGGCGCTATGGGGGATGATCATTTATTTGGTGATCAAGGCTAGTTCAATCAGCATGGCGGCTATGTGGATGATGGTGGTCTATTTGTTGGGGTGACTTTCGCCGCCTATTTAAATGCAGGTATCGCAATTCTTAATTAAGAGCAAAGGATAAGCGCAGGAATCTCCTGCGCTTTTTAGATCGAGAGCTTTGCTAGGTCGACTTTCCAAATCAAAGATTCTTGATTGCGTACGTTCCCAAAAAACAAGATCATATAGTAAGGCAAATATAAAATATTATCGACTTCTTCTAATGGGAATTTCGAAAATACGATCCCTTGAGTTAGATTCCAATTCGAAGCAAGCGCCTTATTTAATGAAGGGTGTTTTTTATAGTCAGAGCCCGATTTGATTTCGATGATCTGAATTTTTTTATCTTCTTCCAATAAGAAATCGAGCTCTATCGTTTTTGAATCATAATAATATAAAGAGCGATTTTTCGAAGCAAAGCATTGGGCAAACATATTTTCAAGGATACTTCCTTGGTTGATCGAGGTATTTCCTTGAAGAAGTTCAAACTGAATGTTTCCAAGCATGGAACAAAGAAGACCGGTATCATTTAAATAAAGCTTGAATAGATTTCTCTTCGTGTTTAGTTTCAGCGGATAAACGGGCGCCTTAGTGTTCAAGCAAGCCAAAGCCACTCCTGCTTCTTGGAGCCAAAGAAATGCATTCTCATAACGGTTCATACGTCCATTTTTATCGAGCTTCGAAAGTTTGAAACGTCTATTTTTTTGATCAAGCTGAGAAGGAATCGAATCAAAAATATCTTTAATCTTTATTTTTTCATTTCCTTGCGCATATTTCGAGATATCTTGTCGATACAATTGAATAATATCTGTTTGAAGCATCTTGACTCGTGCTAGATCATAGTGATTTATATAGTCTTGAACGACTTCAGGCATTCCTCCCACGATCATATAGGAAAAAAATAGTTGCATCATCGTTTCGTGGATTGCGGAAGTTGGCGCCATTCTTTTTTCATAACAAGTGCGCAGAACATCGATTGTTTCTAGTGGAACACCAACGGCCCATAAAAACTCTTCAAAATCAAGTGGATACATGTTGATTATTTTTTCAAATCCTACGGGATAGGAACGAACTTCTTTATAGCGGACACCTAACAAAGAACCTGTCTCAGCGATATCAATTGTCCCCCCTTCAACCAAAAATTTGATTGCTGTTCTAGCATTTGGACATTCCTGGATTTCATCAAGAATCAATAATGTATTTTGTCGCACGATCGTTTTTTGGGTATAAGCCGTAATATTTTCCAGTAAAGTCCGCTCATTTAATTTTCCTTCAAAAATTGTTGTAGCTTTAGGATCTTCAATAAAATTGATTTCGATTACTTGTTGGTAATTTTGTTTACCAAATTCACGAATCGATGTCGATTTTCCGATTTGCCGAGCACCTAGGATGCAACAGGCTTTCTTATGCTTGTCGTTCTTCCATCGATTCAGCGAATCAACAATTTTGCGCTTTAGCATGTAACGTTTTTCTCCTTTTTTTTACCTATATTGTAACGTTTATCGCGAAAAAGTTGATCAATTTGTAACGTTTTTTTATTTTCAACTTGTTTTCGATTAGAGACTGATTTTCCGATATCGTTTCTTGGTATAATGAAAAAAGCGCGAAAAGCGCTTTCTGTTTTATTAGTCGCTGATTTCTCGATCGATCGTCACGTTGATAAAATAATCAGGAAAGAGCGTCTTGACTTGTTTGCTGATTTCGTTTCTTTTTTTGTTGGCGTCTTTTTCCTTAAAGTCTAAGACGACATCAAACTGGATCTTCTTTTTAGAAGGATCGATATAAAAGCCGTGCATGTTTTTGATGAGCGGGTCTTGTTCGATCTTTTGGCGAATTTTCGTTTGAATCGATTGAACAAATGTATTTTCTGTATTTTTCGTATAGAGCCCAATACCTGTCAAAAAGATGTTGTATCTCTCATACACTTGATTGGCGATCGTTCTTTCGAGTGTATCGAGCTCGTTCATGCTCATGGTGTCGTTGACTTCGATATGGACCGATCCAATCACTGTATTGGGGCCATAATTCGAGAGGACAAGATCGTATACGCCTTTTACACCCGGAATCTGGGCGATCGTCTCTTTGATCTGTTTGGATAAGGTGGCAGAAACGCGTTCTCCAAGAAGCTTGGAGATCGAGTCGTTTAAAATCTCAATGCCCGATTTGATGATCAAAAATGAAATGATGAGGCCTAGCCACCCGCTCAAATGGATCTTGAAAAAGATAAACAAAAGGGCGGATACGACAGTCGACAAAGTGAAAAGAGAGTCCATGCGGCTATCTTTTCCAGAAGCGATCAGGGCGTTGGATTGGAGCGTGTCGCCTCTTTTTTCAGTCCAATAGCCTAAGGCGAATTTGGCGATGATCGTCGTGCTGATCAAAGCAAGACCCCACGTCGTATAGACAGGCTTTTTGGGATCGAGGATCGATTTGACCGATTCGATCAAAGATTCTCCGTCCGCATACAAAAGACGAAGGCGGCGACGATCAACGAAGTCAAATATTCGATCCTGCCATAACCGAGGGGATGTTTTTGATCAGGCGCTTTTAAAGAATGCTTCGTTCCGATGATCGTGATGAGGGAAGAGAGCGTGTCGGATAAGTTGTTGATGGCATCGAGAATGAAGTCGATGGAGTTGGACAACAAGCCAATACTTGCTTTCAAGACGACAAGGACTAGATTGACGACAGCTCCGATCAAGCTCGTTTGAATGATTTTCTTTTCTCTGGTCATGTCTTGAGTATAGTCCGTTTTTCTGTTTGACTAAAGATATATACTAAGAGAATTCTTTTTGAAAACATTGCGTGAAATTCGAAAGTAGGTGATCAAGAATGAATGCGAAAGGACCATGGCTTTTAGGATGCCTATGGCTTGTCTTATCCTTTTTGATGTTCGCAATAGACAACAAAGCGCTTGGTTCAGTTTGGCTAGGCGCTTCCATCCTGGAGCTGATCATAGAATGGAGAAAGGAGAACAAATAAAAAGATTTTGATTCATTTCATCACTCGACTGGATATTGATCAAAGAGTGCGACGATCCTCGATCTGTTTTCCGCTTCTTCGCGTAAAGAACAGACGTTCGCTACGCTTCTAGAAGAAGAATTTTGAATATCCGTTGTTTCGATCGTCAAAACGACGCCTTCTTGCGTCATGGTCCAAGAATGGATGCATTGGCTGCTTGTAGAAAAACCCGACTTTGTAAAACGTGATCCGCTCAGCTTGTCATAAAGCGCGTCAGGATCTAGCGCCATCCAAGTAATTGTCCATTCGTTCTCGCTCTGGTTCAGACTGCCTGAAAACTGATCTGGAAATGATCGAAGGATCTCGATCCCCTCGGCGGAGAGCACGTCGACTAGCGGACATCTTTGATAAGTCGAATCGACTGTACTCCAGTATGGGTCGCGCTCAAACGAATTCGATGAGATGACTCCATTCACATCCAGAGAAAGATTGATATTCGTTTGTGTTTTCCCGTCGGTACGCGCCAGTGAGACTGCCTCGCTAATTGGTTGTTCCGGCCCGTTCTGTAAATCTTGAACATAGTAAATCCATCCATCCTGTTGAAAACACCAGATTGTCTGGAAACCAAGGAGTCCTTTGTCGATGTCGATCGCATATCCTTCCGGATTGGCTGTGATGGTGGCTTGCGCCACGCAATCCATCCAACGAGCAAGAGCAGTCCCATCGAGATGGTCTTTGGTTTCGAACTCTTTCAGAAGCTTCGCCACCGGTTCCGGCTTTGATTTTTCACCACCAGAACATCCACTCAGTATAGTTGCGATGGTCAAAACGGCAAGTAGAAATCGAATTCTTTTCATTCTGTATTCCTTTCTCTTTCTTCTGCTTTTGGTAAAATAATTTCCTTATTAAATAATTATAACCGAAGAGTGTTAAATAGAAAAACCCATTTCGCTGTTGTTGTGTTCATCATCGATGACAGAACCGCTCAATGGGTTTAAAAGAATTTGTATTTTGCTTTCTACTGTTTTGCTTTTCCTTGGTTGGCGACTGCATCCATCTTCGCTTGAAGCTCTTTCTCGTCCGCTAGATAGTAGTGGTCTTTAAGCTTCATGTCATCATCGAATTCAAAGACAAGCGGGATCCCTGTAGGAATGTTGACTTTCATGATCTCTTCATCGCTCAAGTTTTCTAAGTACTTCAACAACGCCCGCAAGGAATTGCCGTGCGCGACGATCAATACATTCTCGCCACCTTCGATATGCGGTTTGATCGTCTCCTCATAATAAGGAATGACGCGCTCGATGGTCGTCTTTAAACTTTCTCCTAAAGGAAGCTCGTCCTTTGGCACGTTCCGATATGGTTTTTCATTGCGAGGCGCTCTTTCATCTGTTTCTTTTAAAAGCGGAGGAAGAACGTCGAATGAACGCCGCCAGATCAAGACTTGCTCGTCTCCATATTTTTTGGCGGTATCGGCTTTATTCAAACCTTGCAAAGCGCCATAATGGCGTTCGTTGAGCTTCCAGCTTTTTTCTACTGGAATATAATCGAGATCCAATCCATCCAATACGTGATTGAGTGTGTGGATCGCTCGCTTCAAATACGAAGTATAGGCGATATCAAAATCATAGCCTTTATCTTTTAAGATCTTTCCGGCTTGTTTCGCTTCTTTGTGTCCTTTTTCGCTTAGATCGACATCGCTCCAGCCCGTGAAGCGATTTTCTTTATTCCATTCGCTTTCTCCATGACGAATGCATACGAGTTTTTTCATAGTTTGTTTTTCTCCTCTTTTTGTTTGGCTTTATCATACATGCCTTTGACTTGGATCAAATTAATGCCCACGACGACAAGAATTGCGCCATTGAGCCAAGACGGGGAACGATACATTTGAACCGCAAACGCAATAAGCAAGATCACATCAACAAGTGCGATCACATAAATTTGATTTTTCTGCATGGGATTTCCTTTCTGTGAACTAACTTTATTGTAGTCGGAAAAACTTGGATTTCCTATTCAGACACTTAGAACATCTTGCGTGCGATAATAATTGCGACATCTTGTAAGTTCAAATTGAATTAGCTAAACTAAAAATAGAATTGAGCGCTTGGTTCAATGGGTGTGAGAGTCCATGTGGGGTGGATTCTCATTTTTTGTTGTATCAATAATATTTTTTTCATAAAATAAAAGCATGAAGGAATTTGCTGAAGTATATGAAGAAGTGAGCCAAGGAAAATCGGTCCGCGTATATGAAATGGCGGACTTTTGTCAAATCGCTCTTCAAAGCCTCTATCAAATCTTAAATGGAAAACGAAAGCCGACTTCTCGCGATCTTGTGCTACGGATCGCCGAATATTTGCAGCTGCGCCCAAAAGAACGAGAAAAACTAGTCAACAGCTATTTTATGACGATCATCGGCAAAGACGTGTATATTCGAAGAAAAAGCGTGACGAATTTTTTTGATTCCTATAAAGAAGGAATCGGCGATTTGCGCTTTTTTCGAACGAGCACGATCGAAGAGCTCCCCAACTTAATGACGATCTCGAATACGCTTGATCTCGCGCAGCTTGTCTACAATATGTTTTTTGAAACCAAAAAA
>Ga0137297_11431_pt1 | contig 13751 bp, 12 predicted proteins | sample RamsorincwithD2O_FD_97191 | JGI IMG/M metagenome (GOLD analysis project Ga0137297, IMG submission 97191) | Mouse cecal microbial communities from Vienna, Austria - Mucin amended with D2O | ecosystem: Host-associated > Mammals > Digestive system > Large intestine > Cecum | place: Austria: Vienna... | reverse complement strand
GAGGCATTCCTGTGGGGATGCATGAAAAGGGCATCAGTGCGGAGCGTCTGGTATTTACCACCCTGCATGCAGGAGGCAAATTTGACAACGATGCCTATAAGACAAGCGGCGGTCTGCACGGTGTAGGTTCTTCCGTGGTCAATGCACTTTCTACATATCTGCATGTGACCGTCAAGACCGGCGGTGCCATCTATGAGGATCATTATGAACGAGGCATCCCCACCCTGGAATTGAAGGATGGACTGCTTCCCGTAGTGGGAAAGACAAGGGAATCCGGTACCACTATTAATTTTCTGCCGGATGACACGATTTTTGATAAAACCCGTTTCAAGGAGGATGATGTCAAGAGCAGACTTCACGAAACAGCCTATCTGAATCCGGCGCTCACGATTATCTATGAAGATAAACGGGGCGCGGAAGTGGAACATATTGAATACCATGAGCCGGAAGGCATCGTGGGCTTCATCAAAGATATGAACAAAAGCAGGGAAAGCATTCACGATGTCATTTACTTTAAGGGCGAAGCGGAAGGGATTACGGTGGAATGTGCTTTCCAGTATGTAAATGAATTTCATGAGAATGTGCTGGGTTTTTGTAACAATATTTATAATGCCGAAGGCGGTACCCATCTGACCGGATTTAAGACCATGTTCACAAATGTGATCAATACCTATGCCAGAGGCCTGAATATCCTGAAAGAAAAGGACGTGAACTTCACCGGCGCCGATGTGAGAAATGGTATGACGGCGGTAATTTCCATCAAACATCCGGATCCCCGTTTTGAAGGTCAGACCAAGACGAAACTGGATAACCAGGATGCTTCCAAAGTGGTCAGCAAAGTGACGGGAGATGAGATTGTCCGCTATTTTGACCGTAATCTGGAAACCTTAAAAAGCATTATCGGCTGTGCGGAAAAAGCGGCAAAGATTCGGAAAACAGAGGAAAAAGCCAAGACCAACCTTTTGACGAAGCAGAAATTCTCTTTTGATTCCAACGGCAAACTGGCAAACTGTGAGTCCAAAGATGCCTCCAAGTGCGAGATTTTTATCGTGGAGGGTGATTCTGCAGGCGGCAGTGCCAAAACTGCCAGAAACCGCATGTATCAGGCAATTTTACCGATTCGCGGTAAAATCCTGAATGTAGAGAAGGCCAGTATTGACAAAGTCCTCGCCAACGCGGAGATCAAGACCATGATCAATGCCTTTGGCTGCGGTTTTTCAGAAGGCTATGGAAATGATTTCGATATCAGTAAACTCCGCTATGACAAGATTATCATCATGGCCGATGCGGACGTGGACGGTGCCCATATTTCCACATTGTTGCTCACGTTATTCTACCGCTTTATGCCGGAACTCATCTACGAGGGACATGTGTACATCGCCATGCCGCCCTTATATAAAGCCATGCCCTCCAAGGGGCAGGAGGAATACCTCTATGACGACAAGGCATTGGAGAAATACCGCAAACGCCACAAAGGCCCCTTTACGCTGCAGCGTTATAAAGGGCTTGGTGAGATGGATGCGGATCAGCTCTGGGAGACCACACTTGATCCGGATACCAGACTGTTAAAACAGGTGGAGATTGAGGATGCGCGTATGGCATCGGAAGTAACGGAAATGCTGATGGGTACGGAAGTACCGCCTCGAAAAGCATTTATTTACCGCCATGCGAAGGAGGCGGAACTGGACGTCTGACAAAAAGGACGTTATAGGGGCAAAGTTTCAAGGATAAAGAGGAAATGCTTTTATGGAAGATAACAGAATCATCAAAACGGAATACTCAGAGGTGATGCAGAAATCTTATGTGGACTACGCCATGAGCGTCATCATCGCCAGGGCCCTGCCGGATGTGCGGGACGGTTTAAAACCGGTGCAGAGAAGAACCCTCTATGATATGTATGAACTGGGTATCCGCTATGACAGACCCTACCGTAAGTCGGCCCGCATCGTGGGAGATACCATGGGTAAATATCATCCTCATGGCGACAGTTCCATCTATGAGGCGCTGGTGGTTATGTCCCAGGATTTTAAAAAAGGGCTGCCTTTGATCGACGGCCATGGTAACTTCGGCAATATTGAGGGAGACGGCGCGGCTGCCATGCGTTATACCGAGGCACGTCTGGAACGCATTACACAGGAGGCGTTTCTTTCTGATCTGGACAAGGATGTTGTGGACTTTATCCCTAATTTCGATGAGACAGAACGGGAACCCAGCGTTTTGCCGGTAAAGGTTCCCAATCTTTTGATCAACGGCTCCGAGGGGATTGCCGTTGGAATGGCGACAAGCATACCGCCACATAATCTGGCGGAAGTGATCGATGCCACCAAAGCCTATATGCTGGATGAGAATATCACCACCAGGGAACTGATGCGTTACATCAAAGGACCGGATTTCCCTACCGGAGGCATTGTCATCAACGAGGATGATATGCTGGATATCTATGAAACGGGATCCGGTAAAATAAAACTGCGGGGCAAAGTTGAGATAGAGAAAGCCAAAGGCGGAAAAACAAACCTTGTCATCACCGAGATTCCCTATACCATGATCGGCGCCAATATCGGCAAGTTTCTGATGGATGTGGCCTCTCTGGCAGAGACCAAAAAGACCCAGGATATCTTGGATATCACAAACCAGTCTTCCAAAGAAGGCATCCGTATCGTGATTGAACTGCGCAAAGACGCAGATGTGGAAAATTTCAAAAATATGCTCTTTAAAAAGACCCGTCTGGAAGATACCTTCGGCGTCAATATGCTGGCAATCTGTGATGGCCGTCCGGAAACCATGGGCTTAAAGCAGATTATCAGCGAGAGTGTCAGGTTCCAGTATGAGGTGGCGGCCCGCAAATATAAGAATCTTCTGGAAAAGGAATTAGACCGTAAGGAAATTCAGGAAGGACTCATCAAAGCATGTAATGTGATCGACCTGATCATCGAGATATTGCGTGGTTCCAAGGATCGGACCATGGCCAGGACCTGTCTGGTAGAAGGAAAGACAGAAGGTATTAAATTTAAATCTAAGGAATCTAAAGTCATGGCAGCCCAGCTTTGCTTCAGTGAGAAGCAGGCCAATGCCATTCTGGATATGCGCCTCTATAAATTGATAGGACTGGAAATCGAGGCACTCATCAATGAACATGAGGAGACAATGGCTAATATCTATCGTTATGAAGATATTCTGGCAAGACGGGATTCCATGGCCCAGGTCATCATCAATGAACTGGACAAGATCAAGGATCAATATCAAAAGAAGAGAAAGACACAGATTACCAATGCCGGTGAGGCCGTTTATGTGGAAAAAAAGATAGAAGAGATGGATATCGTCTTCCTGATGGATCGGTTTGGTTATGCCAGAACCATAGATATGCCTACCTATGAGCGTAATAAGGAAGCTGCCGATACGGAGAACCGGTATGTGTTCCAATGTAAGAACACCGGTAAGATATGTCTCTTTACCAATACAGGACAGCTTCATACCCTGAAAGTGATGGATCTTCCCTTTGGTAAATTCCGCGATAAGGGTGTTCCGGTGGACAATGTCAGCAATTATGATTCTGCCAAAGAAACACTTATCTATGCGGCAAGCCAGAGTGAATTGAATCTCTACCGTGTGATTTTTGCCACCAGACAGGCCATGCTCAAAGTGGTGGATGGCGGGGAATTTGATGTGGCCAAGCGCACTGTGGCGGCTACCAAGCTGCTGGACGGCGATGAAGTGGTAAGTGTTGTGGCATATAAAGAGCAGCGCAATATCATTTTACAGTCCAAAGCCGGTTATTTCCTTCGCTTTGCAGTGGAAGAGATACCCGAGAAAAAGAAAGGCGCCATCGGGGTTCGGGGTATGCGGCTCAATGCCACAGATGAAATAGAAGCCGTATACTATTCACAGAATGCGGTAGAACAGTCCATCCCCTATGGCAATAAGGAACTGGAATTAAACAAAATCAAACTGGGCAAACGGGATGGCAAAGGTGTCAAAGTCCGCCAAAGCTAAACGCAATTCGTGAGAAAATACCATGACCTGCTCCGCTTGGCAGTCTGGAAAAGAGAGGAAAAATAAAATATGAGAGTGATTGCGGGAACAGCAAGAAGCCTGCCTTTGAAAACCCCTGCCGGCTTGGACACAAGACCGACCACAGACCGGATTAAGGAAACCCTTTTTAATATGCTGCAGCCTTATCTATGCGATGCGGTGTTTGTGGATTTATTCAGCGGCAGTGGGGGCATTGGCATAGAAGCTTTAAGCCGCGGTGCGAGACATGCTTATTTTGTGGAAAATGATAAGAGGGCCCTTGCCTGTATTGTGGACAATCTGCAATTTACCAGGTTCACACAAAAGGCCACTGTGTTACGGCAGGATGCCGTCAGTGCTTTATATGGCATTCATGAACGCGGGGCAGATGTAATCTACATGGATCCGCCCTATGACCGGGACTATGAGAAGCAAATACTGCAGGCTTTACGGGAACTTCCCTGGGTGACATCTGAGACCTTGATTGTCATAGAAGCATCCCTGACCTGTGATTTTTCCTATCTGGACGAAATGGGATACTTTCTGGAAAAAGAGAAGTGTTACAAGACGAACAAACATGTTTTTTGTCGAAGAGTGTAAAATTGGCACTAAATTTTTCAAAAAAATTTTAAAATAACTAAAGACATTTTGGACAAAGTGTTTTAATATGATTACAGGGATATGGATAAAAGTATGTGAGGATATACTATGAGGGCAGCTATCTATCCGGGAAGTTTTGATCCGGTAACTTATGGACATCTGGATATTATCAGACGGGCATCCAGTATTTTTGATGAATTGACAGTAAGTGTGTTAAATAATAATACAAAGACTCCATTGTTTTCTGTGGAAGAACGTGTTAGAATGTTAGAAGAAGCGACCAAAGATCTGCCCAACGTGACCGTGGATTCATTCAGCGGTCTGTTAATTGACTATGCAGACAGAAAAGGGGTTCATGTTGCAATCAGGGGACTTCGCGCAATTACGGATTTTGAATATGAATTGCAGATTGCACAGACCAATCGAAAGTTTTCCGACGGAAATCTTGATACAGTGTTTTTGACCACAAGTCTTGAATACGCCTATTTGAGTTCGTCAACTGTCAAGGAAATTGCCAGTTTTAATGGAGATATCTCGAAATGTGTACCGGAATTTGTTGCCGGACTGATTTATGAAAAATATGGTTTTAGCAGATAGGAGTAAGCATGAGCAGTAGAATCGAACAACTTATTGACGAGATTGAAGATTACATTGATGGCTGCAAATACCAGCCTCTATCCAAGACAAACATAATCGTAAATAAAGAAGAAATCGACGAGCTGCTTAGAGAGCTCCGCATGAAGACACCGGATGAGATTAAGCGTTATCAGAAGATTATTTCCAACAAAGAAGCCATTTTAAACGATGCCAGGGCTAAAGCTGAGGCATTGATTAAAGATGCTACCGTACAGACCACGGAACTGATCAATGAGCATGAGATAATGCAGCAGGCTTACGCCCAGGCCAACGAAGTTGTGCGGATGGCGACGACACAGGCTCAGGAGATTTTAAATAACGCCACCATGGAAGCCAATGGCGTGAGAACTTCTGCCATGCAATATTTAGATGATATGTTATCCAATCTGGAAAGCGCCATGACAGCCACATTGACGGCCACCACCGAGCATTATGAGAGTTTCTTCAATACAATCAACGGCTATAATGAGATTGTAAAAGCAAACCGTGCGGAACTTCGTCCGGTGGAAGTGGAGAAGATGTTAAAAGAAGCTGAGGGGGACACCGATTCCGGTCCTGAATTGAACCTGATGTAAATACATAAAATATATGGCCAGAATAAATGAGCCGGTTTCCAGGGAAGCCGGCTTTTGGCCGTTCATAGGGAGAGTATGATTAATCATAAAGGAAATCGTAACATAGTAAAGCTTTGTTTTGCGCTGATGTTTATCTTGGCAGGAGCATTTCTTTTACCATTCTCAAATATACATGCACAGGAAGAAATTCCTTTGCCTTCCCAGGCAGAGGGGGATTCCCTTGTCATTGTGCTGGATCCCGGACATGGCGGGGAAGAGGAAGGCGGTCTGTATGAAAACTTTATTGAGAAAGACATGAATCTGATCGTGGCCAATGCCATGAAGGAAGAACTGGAAAAGTACGAAGGGGTCACGGTCTATCTGACCCGAACCGGGGATCAGAAATTGTCTTTGGCAGAACGCAGTGCCTTTGCCAAGAGTGTGAATGCTGATTTTATGTTCTGTCTCCACTTTAATCTTTCTATAGATCATACCCTGTTTGGCGCAGAGTGCTGGGTATCCGCATTCGGGGAAGCGTACAGCAAAGGATATAGCTTTGCCGATGTTGAAATCAAGATGCTGGAAGAAGCCGGCCTTTATGCCAGAGGCATCAAGACAAGACTGCAGGAAAACGGCACGGATTATTATGGAATCATCCGCACTGCCGCTGAGCTGGATGTGCCCTGTGTTCTCATTGAGCACTGCCACATGGATCATGAGAATGACCGTTCGTTTTGTGAGGGCCGAAAGCAGTGGGAGGCCTTTGGCCGACTGGATGCCACTGCAGCCGCAAAATATTTTAATCTGAAATCGGATACCCTGGGGGTGGACTACACTGATTACCAGAATGTAGAGGTGCCAATCCCTGATTATGTGGTAAAGCCGGACACTACACCGCCTGATATCTGCATGATAGAACTGGCTGCACAGGATCTGTCAAAGGGTGAGGTTACGATACAGGTTTCTGCGGCGGATTATGACAGCAGCATGCTGTACTATTCTTATAGTTATGACGGGGGACAAACGTTCTCCGCTCTGCAGCCATGGGGTGACAAATCACAGGATACCATCACCTTTACCATGCAGATACCGCCCCACATCGTCCCGGAGATTGTTGTCAATGGTTACAACAATTATGATCTTTATACACAAAGCAACCAGCTCTCCCTTCCCGCCATGGATTATAAGACGGAAGAGGAAATTGCCGCACAAAAAGAGCAGGAGAGTATCATGGACTCTGCTATCCAGGAACCCGGCCTTTCCGCGGATGAGGCGCCTTTGCCGGAAGAACCGGCTTTGAAAAAATCTGTCTCGGTCAGCCGGCAGACTGCGGTGGAAGAGAACAAGCCGGTATCCTTTGAATATTTTCTGTCTGTGTGCCTTGTTTGTGCGCTTTTGGTACTGGGAATGGCGCTTTCCATGATGCTGTTTATGCGAAGCCGCCGGAACCGCAGGCGCAGGAGACGTAAAAAGCGATAATGGCTTTGGCAGCAAGCATATCAAATCCTTTCAGCCTACATCAAAATGGATGCCAAAGCAGATAACAAAGGGCTGTGAGTCCGGTCTGTGCCAGCTTATGGAACAGGTAAGGACGCAGAGACAGATTTGTGTGCTGAATCATGCTGTAAGTCTGTGCAAAGCAGGAAAATCCTCCGAAAGGAAGTAAGATAAGTACCAGGTAAGGATTGGAGTGACCGCATCGGTCAATCCCGCTTGTGATTTCCAGAATACAGTTATAAAAGCGCAGCAGCACAGGCGGCAGCGTTTCAAAGGGGACAAAGGCGATATTGAGCAGGTTAAAAAATACCATATAACCGCCAAGCTTTCCTATTCCTGTCAGACCGGAGATAACAGAAGCGTCCACAGCTGCCGCAAGAGGCATGCCTGGGGCTGGCGCCCCGTCTTTTACAGATGATATGTTTCCGGGATTTCGCTTTACCAGGCGCATGACCGCCAGGCCATACAGCAAAGGAATGCCATACATAATGCCAAAAGGCAGGAGCGGTCTGCGTAAACCAAGTACTGGCACAACGAAACTCAGGAAATAGATGGGACCGATATTATTGCAAAAAGACAGAAGAAGACTTCCTTCCCTGCGGGTAATCTTTCCTGCTTCCAGCAATTCTCCAACAATGCGCGCCCCCATGGGAAATCCGCACAGAAATCCCATCAAAATAGTATAGGTGCCATTGGGAGATGTTCCATAAAGAAAGTGAAACAGCGGATGAAACACACCTGCACATTTATGGGTGAGATTCATGCGGATCATAATGCCAGATAGAATCATGAAGGGGAGCAAGGTTGGAATCATCTTCTCAAACCACAGGACAAGTCCTTTGGAGGCATATTCTAAAGACAGTGCCGGAAAGGCCAGCAGTACTATGATCAGATAGATTCCCACTGCCGTATAAACACCTTGCTTTACTCGGTTTATGAAAATATTTGGTTTCACTATACAGGTTCCTTATAATTCCAGTTATTTATATATATTCAACAGAGGAAAACAAAAATGATAAAAGCTGTAATATTTGATTTAGACGGTTCCATGGTGGATTCCATGTGGATCTGGCGGGCCATCGACATAGAGTATCTGGGACGGTTTAACATTGCGCTGCCAGAGAAACTGCAGGCAGATATTGAAGGCATGAGTTTCTCGGAGACCGCCGCCTATTTTAAAGAAAGATTTGCATTGCCGGACAGTCTGGAACAGATTAAGGCTGACTGGAACCGTATGGCCTGGCATAAGTATGAGCAGGATGTTCCTCTGAAAAAGGGGGTACTGGCGTTACTGGACTATTGTAAAGTACATAATATCCTGCTGGGTATTGCCACCAGCAACTCCAGAGAACTGGTGGAGACTGTAGTGCGGGCTCATCATCTGGAATCCTATTTTGACTGTATCATGACCGCCTGTGAAGTGGAGAAAGGCAAACCTGCGCCGGATATTTATCTGGCTGTTGCTAAGGCATTGCAGGTTTCCCCGGCGGATTGTCTGGTGTTTGAAGATATCATTCCGGGTATTCAGGCAGGGCTTGCGGCAGGAATGCGCGTGTGCGCGGTCTATGATCAATATTCTGCCTACCAGGATGAAGAGAAAAGACAGCTGGCAGATTATTACACCTATGATTTCAAGGAGTTGATGGAAGATGGGATTTTTACCGGTCAGTAAAGAAGATATGAAGAAAATGAGCTGTGAACAGCTTGATTTTGTCTATATCATTGGGGATGCCTATGTGGATCATCCCTCCTTTGGACATGCCATTATCAGCCGGGTCTTAGAAGCCCATGGCTATACAGTCGGTATCATTTCCCAGCCGGACTGGAAAGAGGAACGAAGCATCACCGTATTGGGAAAACCCCGGCTTGGGTTTCTGATTTCCGGGGGCAATATGGACTCCATGGTAAATCACTATTATGTCTCCGGGAAGCGCCGTCAGACAGACGCTTATACCCCCGGCGGGAAAATGGGCAAACGCCCTGACCATGCAACGGCAGTCTATGGCAATCTGATTCGGCGAGTCTATAAGAATACCCCCATTATCATAGGCGGCATTGAGGCAAGTTTAAGAAGAATGGCCCATTATGATTACTGGTCAGACAGCTTCAAGCGCTCTATTCTTTTGGACAGCCAGGCAGATCTTATCTCTTACGGCATGGGAGAGAAGTCCATCGTAGAGATTGCTGATGCGCTGGCAAGCGGCATTGCCGTACAGGACATTACCTTTATTCCGGGAACCATCTATAAAACACGTGATATCACAGGCATTTATGATGAGATTCTTCTGCCTTCCTATGAGAGGATGAAGACTGACCCGAAGGAATATGCCAGAAGCTTTGGACTCCAATACCAAAATACAGATCCCTTCACAGGCAAAACCCTGATTGAGCCCTATCCAAATGGCGTGTATGTGGTTCAGAATCCGCCCCAGACGCCGCTCACCGTGGAAGAGATGGACGATATCTATGATCTGCCATACATGCGGACTTATCATCCTTCCTATGAATCCCAGGGCGGTGTACCTGCGATTGCAGAGATTAAGTTTTCCCTGATCAGCAACAGAGGATGCTTTGGCGGCTGTAATTTCTGTGCCCTGACGTTCCACCAGGGCAGAACCATCCAGGTCAGAAGCCACGAATCGCTTCTGCAGGAAGCTTCGCTTATGACCGCAGATAAGGACTTTAAGGGCTATATTCACGATGTGGGCGGCCCGACAGCCAATTTCCGCCATCCCTCCTGTGAAAAGCAGATGACCCAGGGTGTCTGTAAGAATAAACAGTGTCTTTTCCCAAAGCCCTGTCCGAACCTGCGGGCAGATCATACAGATTACCTGACCCTGCTTCGGCGTCTGCGTACTCTGCCTGGTGTCAAAAAGGTATTTATCCGTTCCGGCATTCGTTTTGACTATCTGCTGGCAGATGCGGACGATACGTTCTTTCAGGAGTTAGTGGAGCACCATGTGAGCGGCCAGCTTAAAGTGGCACCGGAACATATCTGCGATTCGGTTCTGTCAAAGATGGGGAAACCCTCAAGAGCCGTTTATGAACAATTTGTCAAAAAATACACCCGCATAAATGAAACCCTTGGCAAAAAGCAGTTTCTGGTACCTTATCTGATGTCTTCCCACCCGGGATCCACCTTAAAAGAAGCCATAGAACTTGCAGAATATTTGCGCGACGCAGGGTATATGCCGGAACAGGTGCAGGATTTCTATCCCACGCCGTCCACCGTCTCTACCGTCATGTATTATACCGGCATAGATCCCAGAAACGGACAGAAAGTTTATGTCTGCCGAAACCCTCATGAAAAGGCCATGCAGCGGGCCCTGATTCAGTACCGGAATCCGAATAATTATGAACTGGTGCGGGAAGCCCTCATGAAAGCCGGCCGACAGGATCTGATCGGCTTTGGCCCTAAATGCCTCATTCGGCCCAGGAATCACAGTGGAGAAACCATAAAAAAGAAACGGCCTGAAAATTCTGTCAAAAAGAAGACCATTCGGAACGTACACAAGAAAAAGAAAAGTTGATCAGAAGTAACCTCTCAAGTGGAAGCAACACCCAATATTGCCTGGAAACGATAACCAGTGGAACATGCATAAAGGAATGATACGATATGAACATTGCCATTATCACCGGCGCTTCCTCCGGTCTTGGAAGTGAGTTTGCAAGACAACTGGATAAAGCCCTTGGACATACAGACGAGATCTGGCTTCTGGCCCGCAGAAAGCAGACTTTGGAGGCGTTGTCTTTGACCATGAAAAATAAGACACGGGCAATCGCCATCGATCTGACGGACGAAAAGGCTCTGCGGCAGTTTGAGGAAGTGCTTGCTATACAGAATCCTAATATCACAGTTCTGGTAAATTGTGCAGGCATCGGCAGCCACGGCACATTCTGCCGTCAGAGCAGGGAAGATATCGATGCCATGGTGCAGCTGAATATTGTTGCGTTAACCGCTATGACGAAAATATGCCTTCCTTATATGAGAAAGGGCAGTAAAATCATACAGTTTTCTTCTGGCGCGGCTTTCGTTCCCCAGGCAGCCTTTGCTGTCTATGCGGCTTCCAAAGCCTATGTATATTCCCTAAGCCAGGCGCTGAAACAGGAATTAAAAGGCCGCGGCATCACTGTCACAGCCGTATGTCCGGGCCCGGTCAATACGCCTTTTCTGGCGCACGCCTATGGTACAGCCTTCCACCTTCGCGGCATCAAGAGACTGACCATGATGGAAACCGGAAGTGTCGTGTCTAAAGCCATTGTGGATTGCAAACGTGGAAAGAGTGTCTCTGTCTGCGGTCTGCCCATAAAGATATTATATCTATCCACACAGAGTGTACAGAATGTCTTACAGAAATTTTTTCGGACACAATAGCTGAAGGGTCTGAACATAGCCTTCCTGTAAATATCTTTTTGTGGTATACTGAATGAAGGTTTAACAGCTCAGATCATGCTCCTCACAAAGGACACCGATTTGCAGCGCTTTAAACAAGCTGTATGATATCGCAGATGTCCCCAAAGAATACAAAACAGAGAGGAACCCCATTCCCTATGATGACATATATCAAAAAACTGCTGACGCCCAAAGGCGCCTATGGATATCTTGAGAACCGAAAAGTCTACACAGCACTCAGAACAGTGCTGTTCTTTTTGTTCTGTGTCGGTTTATATCTGATTGGCTGTCTGATTACCGGCACCAATCGCAACCTGCTTACTGTGGTGGCTATTTTACTATGTCTTCCGGCCTGTAAGAGTGCAGTGAACTTCATTATTTTTATTAAGACAAAAGGATGCAGCGCCTCTTTACGGGAAAGGGTACGCGGCTATGATGAAGCCCTTGAAACCATGTATGATATGTATTTCACTTCCTATCAAAGGAATTATCCCATCAGTCATCTGGCCGTGAAAGGCAATATTATCTGCGGTATCACAGAGAATCCCAAATGTGACTGTAGGGAGGCCGAAAAGCATTTAAGCCAGATGCTTACCCAGGAAGGCATTAAAAATGTGACGGTTAATATCTTTTCTGAAACGGATAAATATGTTGACCGACTTGGTCGGTTAAGTGATCTGGATGTGGATTCTGATAAAAACAAAGAGGGAATCCTTCGCTTATTATATTCTATCTCACTTTAGTGAAAGTATCGGTATGCCTTTCCAGTCTGAGACAGGAGGAGACCATGTATCTGAGACAAATTACAAATAGGGAGGCCGGACAGCGTCTGGATCGGTATCTGTGCAAGCTGTTACCCATGGCAGGCACAGGATTTCTGCACAAGATGCTTCGTAAAAAGAACATTACCTTAAATGGGAAGAAAGCCGAAGGGCATGAAAAACTTACCGCCGGCGATCAGATTGCCCTATATTTTGCACAAGAGACCCTGCATAAATTCATGGGACATCAGCCCTTAGAAGCCGCAGAAACTTCAGCCGCATCAAAAATATCGGCGACAGGAGAATACCTTGCGGCATACAAGGCTTATCCCGGCATAAAGATTATCTATGAGAATACCCACATACTGTTGGCGGACAAACCTGTTGGCATCCTGACCCAGAAGGCTGCACCTTCTGACCGTTCTTTGAATGAATGGCTGATTGGATATCTTCTGACACAGGGTGAAATCACAGAAGCGGAACTTGCCGCCTGCCGTCCTTCTGTCTGTAACCGCCTGGACCGCAATACCAGCGGGATTGTACTGTGTGCAAAATCTGTACAGGGCGCCCAGCTTTTCAGCAGCTTGTTGCAGAACAGGACGCTTCATAAATATTATCAGCTTTATGTCAAAGGCACCCTGCAGGATTCACAGTTAATAGAAGGATACCTGACGAAAGACAGCAGACATAATAGAGTGTCCATCCAACCTCATTCCCGGGCAAACGATTCGTCTTTGACCAAGGAGTCCTATATCAGAACCCATTACAGGCCCCTTAAAGCGGAGACCGATAAAACCCTTGTGGAAGTGGAACTGCTCACCGGCAAGCCACATCAGATCCGGGCACATCTGGCAGGTATAGGACATCCGCTTCTGGGCGATTATAAGTACGGGGATAAGAACTGGAATGACTATTATAAAAAGACCTGTCAGATTCGGTCTCAGCTTTTACATGCCTGCCGGGTAACATTTCCGGAACTGGGGCCGCCCTTTGATGATATCAGCGGTCGCACTTTCCAGTCCGGCCTGCCGGAAACTTTTGACAGGGTGTCCGCGCAGGCAGCAAGAATATGATACTATGGAGCGTCAACGACTATGGCAACCTGGAACTCCCGCGGACTGCGCGGTTCAACCTTAGAGGACTTGATCAACAGGACCAATGAGAAATACCTGGAGCATGGCCTTGCCCTGATTCAGAAAATCCCTACCCCCATTACACCCATTACGATTGATAAGGAAAGCCCCCATCTGTGTTGCTTCCTTTAATTTTCCCTGTAGGTTTGAGGTATTGGAAAAGGTGTTG
>Ga0137297_11425_pt1 | contig 13818 bp, 12 predicted proteins | sample RamsorincwithD2O_FD_97191 | JGI IMG/M metagenome (GOLD analysis project Ga0137297, IMG submission 97191) | Mouse cecal microbial communities from Vienna, Austria - Mucin amended with D2O | ecosystem: Host-associated > Mammals > Digestive system > Large intestine > Cecum | place: Austria: Vienna... | reverse complement strand
ACCTAAATAAATGCGATATGGTTGATGATCCAGAATTATTAGAATTAGTTGAAATGGAAGTTAGAGATCTACTTTCTAGCTACGACTTCCCAGGAGACGAGATTCCAATTATTAAAGGTTCTTCATTAAAAGTATTAGAGAGCTCTGCAACCGATCCAAATGCTCCAGAATATGCTTGCATGAAAGAGTTAATGGATGCAGTTGACTCCTATATCCCAACTCCAGACAGACCAACAGACCAACCGTTCTTAATGCCAGTTGAAGACGTATTCACAATTACTGGTAGAGGAACTGTTGCTACTGGTAGAGTAGAAAGAGGAGTTGTAAAACTACAAGACGAAGTTGAAATCGTAGGTCTTGGAAAAGAAGCAAAAACAGTTGTTACTGGTGTTGAAATGTTCCGTAAATTACTAGACCAAGCAGAAGCAGGAGACAACATTGGTGTTCTTCTAAGAGGAATTCAAAGAGAAGACATCGAAAGAGGTCAAGTTCTTGCAAAACCTGGAACAATTAAACCACATACAAAATTCAAATCACAAGTATACGTTCTAACCAAAGAAGAAGGTGGAAGACATACTCCATTCTTTAATGGATATAGACCACAATTCTATTTCAGAACAACAGACGTTACTGGTGTTATCGAGTTAGCTGCTGGAACCGAAATGGTTATGCCAGGAGATAACGTAGATATGACAATCGAACTTATTACTCCAATCGCTATCGAAAAAGGATTAAGATTCGCTATTCGTGAAGGTGGACGTACAGTAGGTTCAGGTGTTGTATCTGAAATTATTGAGTAATCTAAATTACGAAATAGAGAAATTACAAGATGTTACAGAAATGTAACATCTTGTTTTTGTATGTGGAAGAAATGTGGAAATCCGTAAGCAAATTTTTCCTCGTTCTTGACTTTTTTCCCATTTTTGGTATATACTAGAAGAGGAAAAAATCTAAAGGAGAAAGTTTTCGTATGAAAATAGGAGAAAAAGTAGCAATTACGTTCTTAATTGCTGTAACCATGATACTAATGATAAATACGAAAGTGCAAGCAGCACAAGGAAAAGTAACAACAGATACCTTAAAATTAAGAAAAGAGCCAAATACAACCTCTGGAATTGTCGCATTACTATCTCTTAACGACAAATTTGAAGTAATTGAAAAAGAGGGAGATTGGTACAAAGTTAAAATAAATGACAAAGAGGGTTATGTAAAAGGGGAATATGTTAGTGTTGAAGGTGAAGTAGCAGAACAAGAAAAGCCTACGGAAGCAGAGCCTACACCAGAACCAGAACCAGAACCGGAGCCAGAACCAACACAAGAAACCAGTGCACAACCAGAACAAACAAGTGAACCTTCTACAGAAAGACAAGCCAAAAAAGAAATGCCATTAAGAAGTTTACCACTTTTTAGTTCGGTAACCGTTAAGAATTTAGAAGAAAAAGAAAAAGTAACGATACTTTCTGAAAAAAATCGTTGGGCATATATTCAAACAGAAGACCAAAGTGGATGGGTGTTACGTGACGACTTAGAAGAGGTAACAGAACCAGAACCAGAGCCTGAACCAACACCAGAGCCTACACCAGCACCAAAGCCAACGAGCAAAACAGGATATATCAACAGTGATAGTGTCAACTTACGTCAAAAAGACTCTACCAGTAGTGATGTTATTCGCAAATTAAAAATTAACACTGAACTAAAAGTAGTATCTGAAGGAAGTAAATGGGCAAAAGTAGAAGTAAATGGAACCGTTGGCTATGTTGCAAAAGAATATATTTCAGATAAAAAGACAGAAGTAACCTCACGTTCTATGCAAACCGAAAGAACAACTGAGGAAACTAAAGAAGTGCCAAAAGCACAAGAACAATCTAAGAGTGGAGCAAGTAAAGCAGATGAACTAATTGCACTTGCTAAAACATTCTTAGGGAATAAATATATTTATGGAGCATCTGGACCAAAGAATTTTGATTGCTCTGGGTATACACAATATTTATTCAAACAATATGGGATATCTCTACCACGTACAGCTGCAGGACAAATCAAGAAAGGAACTGCGGTAGAAAAAAGTAATTTGAAAAAAGGTGATGCCGTATTCTTCCAAGACGGTCCAAGAACCAAAGTAGGACACGTTGGAATATATATTGGAGGCAATAACTTTATTCATAGTTCTAGTGGAAAAGGAGAAGTAACCATTACTTCACTTTCCCAAAACTATTATGTGGTACGTTATGTTGGAGCAAGAAGATTTTTAGATTAGGGGCTAAATGAGGAAGATAGGAGTAATATGGCAAAGCGACCAATTTGTGTGGTAAGCATAGGACTATCTCTTCGGAATATTAGGAGGACAATACTTAAACAGTATGGGTCCTCTTTTTTTCGTGTACGTAATTTGTGGGATAGGAAGTATATTTTTAGCATTGCAACCAAAAGAAAAAAGAGTAATCCAGATTTCCAAAGGAGTATGCATGCTTCTCTTGCTATCTGCTTTCGTTGGATTTTGTTACCGAAATTGGACTGAAAAGCAGAAATATACCGGGAAATTGGATGAGCAGGAAGTCCAATTTACAGGAAAAATCTTAAAACGAGAAAGCAAAAACGGACAAGAAAAATATGTTGTAAGAGTTACAAAATTAAATGGAAAGAAGCTGTATTCAGCCATACAAGTACAAATGCAGTGCAAAGAAAGTGGAAAACCAATACTGGATTATGGGAATAAGGTAGAAGGAAAAGGAACGTGGAAGGCGTTTTCCAAAGCACGCAATGAAGGAACCTTTGACGAGGAATTGTATCGTAAATCCCAAGGAATATCTGCCAAAATTACCATAGAAAGAGAAATGATAAAAGAAATCCAACAAGAAAAAACGTGGATTAGTTGGATTAAAAAAGAAAGAGAAGAATTTTGCAAATTTCTAGAAGATAGACTAAACCAAGAGGATAGTGCGCTTGCTAGTGCAATTTTCATACGGAGAAAAAAGTAAGTTAAGTAATGAAACCAAAACAATGTTTCAAAATAGTAGTCTTTCCCATATGATAGCCATTTCTGGAGCACATATTGGCATTATGCTTGGGGTTCTGCAAGTGATTGGAAAGAAATGCGCCAAACGATTATGGCAAATTGTTATCATTTTCTTTCTGGTGTGGTTTTCCATTTTAGTTGGTGGCTCGCCATCCGTTGTACGTGCTTGTGTTAGTGCAGAACTAAGCATTGTGGCTAGCCTTTGTTACCGAAGGGCAGATAAATTCAATAATTTAGGAATTAGTCTATGTGTGCTCCTTTTGCTCAATCCCTTCTGCATTTTAGATATTGGCTTACAACTTTCGTATTTACGGTGTATTTGCTATTTTACTGCAAGATACCAAACAAAGGAAAGATACAACATGGCTAGAAAAGGGAAAAGAGGCAGTAAAAGTGAGTTCTATCATTCAGATAATGCTATTTCCTATCTTAATTCATTCATTCCATCAGATTTCATTCGCATTTGTTTTTTCTACGATTGTAACAACACCAATTCTAACCATTTTGTTATTCTTTGGAATGTTCACTTTTTTCTTTTGGAAAATTCAACTCCCAATCGCTATTTTCCTAACAAAACCAATCCATTTTTGCTGTGCTGTTTTGGAAAAAATAGCAGAAGGGATAGCACATATCCCAGGAATTACTGCGTTTTGTATAACTCCAAAACCATACTGGATTTTTCTATATTATCTCTTCCTTTTTGGGTATATCTTGTTAAAAAAACAGAAGCGAAAGAGAGTAAAGGAAGTGCAAAAAAGAATTGGGAAAAAGATATTACTTTGTATTCTTGCTCTTAATCTTGTTTTGGAAGTAGGGACGATTGTAACACGAAAGTTTACCATACACTTTTTAGATGTAGGGCAGGGGGATGCGTGCCTTATCCAGACGAGGGCAGGAAAAACATTGCTAATTGACGGAGGCGGAAATGCAAAAGAAGAATATGACCCAGGAAAACAAGTTTTACTACCATTTTTAGCAGAACATCAAATTGGAAGATTGGATTGCTTATTTGTATCTCATGCGGATTTAGACCACATTGGCGGAACGATTGCTGTCTTAGAAAAGATACCCGTCAAGAAGATTATTTTAGGAAAACAATTTGAAGAAAATGCAAATTTGGAAAAATTGCTACAATTAGCAAAAAGACGAAAAATTACAGTAGAAATAGTGGAAGAAGGAATGGAGATAAAAGTAGAAAAAGATGTATCCTTATCCGTTATTTGGCCAAGTCGTGAAAACCGAATAACAGAAAATGGAGTGAATAACAATTCACTTGTGTTTCGCTTATCTTATGCTAATTTTTCAATGCTTTTTACAGGAGATATTGAGAAAATAGCGGAGGAAAAGATACTAGAACAAGTGGATAAAAACAGATTAAAAGCAGATGTCTTGAAAGTGGGGCATCATGGGTCAAAGACATCGAGTATATCTGAATGGGTAGAAGCTGTAAAACCCAAAATTGCACTTATTGGAGTAGGCGAGAACAACCGATTTGGACATCCAAATGGAGAGGTAGTTGAAAGATTGGAGAAAAGCGGTGCAAAGGTTTATCGAACAGATGAAGATGGAGAAATTTGCTTACAGATAGGTAGAAAGGGGAAAATACGAGTCAAAAAGTGGCTCGAGAAATAGTCAGAGATATGATAGAATAAAAAGCAAGGCTGAAAAAAGAAAGGAAAGGATGTGAGGAAAACAAATGGAAATTATGAGATATAAGGGATATTGGGCAGAAATTCGATATAGTGAGGAAGATAAGTGCTTTTATGGTGTTGTAGAAGGTCTAAACAATGATCGTATTTCTTTTGAAGGAAAAGACAAGGAAGAATTAAAAAAGGATTTTCAAGATGCTATCGAAGATTATCTACAACTATGTCGTGAACAAAAAAAGAAGCCAGAACGACAATTAGAGCAATAACAAGAATACTTTTTGTATAATTTTTACCAAACAAACCCATACTAGTAAAAAAAGGAAGGGTTTGGTAAAAAGCATGAAACGAACTTGGATTGTATGTGGACTAATTCTTGTTATGGGAACGGCTATCGTTTTTGGTATCTATTTAGCCAATCGAGATGCCATTGAACGCAAGCGAATTGATGCGCAGACACAGGCTAAATTTGAAAACCGAATAGAACGAGAAAACAGGGAAGAGAACTTGCTAGAGACTGCAAGCACAGAGGAGAAAATAAGTCCAAATGCGATGTTACAAAAAAGAGTTTACTATATGATGTGCGACCATTTAGTCCAAGAAGAAGAAAAAGTAACGCTCGGGGAAGTAAATTGTACGCGAGAAGAATTCGAGAAAAAATACACAGGATGGAAGATAGAAGTATTCTCACCAGAACGAGTTGAACTGTATCAAGAAGTTGCAAAGACTTGCCCACAACATTTCCGCTTGCGAGAAGCAGAGGGCGTAATTGTTATAGACCAAGCCAATGAAAAAGGTGTATACAAGGAGATTGAACAAACGGAAATTAATACCAAGTATTTATCCGAAGAAGACCAAGAAAAATTAGCGAAAGGTATTTTAATTGTAGGAGAAAATAAATTGAATAGTACCTTAGAAGATTACGAATAAAAAAGACCAGAGAAAAATCTCTGGTTTTTCGTTATTTTTCTTTTTTTTGCTTGTCCTTCTTTTTCGTACGAAGGTCTAAATTAGCACCTTTCACATTTTCCGTATTTACTTTCAAATAGCCATGACGGTAGAAAGCATTAAAATACATGAGAAGTGAAAATACTGTTGTAATTAAGGCAAGTACATAAAATGGTGTATCAGCAACAAGGAAAATCTTAGCAAAAACATTCTCGCTTGCAGTTAAGAAACTTGCAAATTGTTGTTGGCAAAGAGAAATCACGATGGCAATATAGAATAGAACAGTTGCTAATTTTCCCCACCATTTGCTGGATACAATGAGTTCTTTTCCATAAAGGAAAGAGGCACCAGCAATCATAATGGCTTCTTTTACGAAAACAACAACTAAAATCCAAATGGGAATAATTGAGCCAATGGTTAAGGCAGCCAATACAGCAATTTGAGTGGCTTTATCTGCTAACGGGTCGACTAATTTTCCAAAGTTTGAAATGCAGTCAAACTTGCGAGCAATGGTTCCATCTAAGATATCTGTAATAGCCGATACGGTTAATAGAATAAAAGCTAAGATATAGTTTTGTTGTAAGATTGCAACAACAATAAATGGTATCAATAAAAAACGTATAATAGTTAAGATATTTGGTACATGTTTTAACATAAGTTCCTCCCAATCTAATCCGTGATGAGAAAGACAAGTTGATCTGTTTCTTCATTTCGTGTGATTTCTACTTTTTGACCATCATTTAATTCAGCACGTAAAATACGGTCAGATAATTCGTCTTCGACATATCTTTGGATGGCTCTGCGAAGTGGGCGGGCTCCATAGGATAAGTCGGTTCCTTTGGTCAAAAGAAATTCTTTTGCTTCTTTTGAAAGACTAATTTGAATATTTTTATTGGCTAAAATGGCTTGTGTTTGACTGAGCATTAAATCAACAATTTGAAGTAATTGCTCTTTAGTTAGGCTATCGAATACAACAATTTCGTCAATTCGGTTTAAGAATTCTGGACGGAAATATTGTTTCAAATTTTCCAATACTTTTGCACGATTTTGGATGGTTTCATTTCCAAAGCCAATCATATGACGTGTTAAGTTAGAGCCTGCATTAGATGTCATAATGATAATGGTATTTTCAAAGCTTACGGTATTTCCTTGTGCATCGGTCAAGCGACCATCGTCTAAAACTTGTAATAGGATGTTGAAAACATCTGGATGTGCTTTCTCAATTTCATCAAAAAGTAAAATGGAATATGGTTTACGCTTTACCTTTTCTGTTAATTGTCCAGCGTCATCATAGCCTACATATCCTGGAGGAGAGCCAATAAGTTTTGAGGTAGAGTGGGACTCCATATATTCAGACATATCAATTCGGATAATATTTTCCTCACTGCCAAACATTTCATACGCAAGTGATTTGGCAAGTTCTGTTTTACCAACACCAGTTGGTCCAACAAAAATAAAAGATGGTGGACGTTTTGTGGATTGCAAACCTGCTCGGTTACGACGAATAGCACGAGATACCACAGTAACAGCATCTTCTTGTCCGATTAAACGCTTATGCAAATTGGCTTCTAAGTTTAATAACTTTTGTGTTTCTTTTTCTGTAATCTTTTTAACTGGGATTTTCGTCCAATTCTCAATGACTTGTGCAACATCCTGTAAAGTAAGGTTTTTCAATTTAATTTTCTTATTCAATTCTGCAATTTGGTCATTGATGGTACATTCACGCATTTTCAAGTCAGCGGCTTTTTTGTAGTCTTCTGTCGAGTCGGCAGAAGCGGCTTCTTCTTTTTGTTCTAAGACTTCAGCAAGTTCATTTTTCAAAATTTCTAATTGATAAAGTTCTTTGTTGTTCAAGTTAATGATAGAACAAGCCTCGTCTAAAATATCGATGGCTTTATCTGGTAAGAAGCGGTCGTGGATATATTTTTCAGACATGACAACCGTTTGATGGATAACATCATTGGAGATTTTTACTTTGTGAAAATCTTCATAATATTTCTTAATGCCGATTAAAATTCCAACAGTATCTTCAACGGAAGGTTCTTCCACAAGAACTGGTTGAAATCTCCTTTCTAAAGCACTATCCTTTTCAATGTATTTGCGGTATTCCTTTAAAGTAGTTGTTCCAATGAGTTGAATTTCGCCATTGGATAGGGAAGGCTTTAGAATATTAGCCGCATTCATAGCGTGTTCGGTATCGCCAGCCCCAATAATATTATGGATTTCGTCAATGACAAGAATAATATTGCCAAAGGATTTACATTCGTCAATTAAAGATTTCATACGAGACTCGAACTGCCCACGGAACTGGGTTCCAGCCACAATAGCGGTCATATCTAAAAGATAGACTTCTTTATTTAAGAGTTTGGCAGGTACTTTTTGTTGGGCGATGCGTTGAGCTAAGCCTTGTGCAATCGCTGTTTTACCAACACCAGGTTCGCCAATTAAGCAAGGGTTATTTTTGCCACGGCGATTTAAGATTTGAATCATTCTTTGGATTTCACGGTCGCGTCCAATCACTGCGTCTAATGCACCAGACTTGGCTTTGGCTGTTAAATTCGTGCCATAGGTATCCAAGAATTTCTTTTTATTTTCTTTCTTCTTTTTTTCTTTTTGCGCAGTTGTAGTATTGCCACCTTTTTTGGAAGGCTGCGCTTCAAAAGATCCATCCGTTTTCGCACTAGGGCCACTAAACAGCCCAGAAAGGATAGAACCTAAAGGTGTTGCTGTTTCTTCGTCTAAATCAATTCCGTTTTCTTCTGCTATATTTTGAATACTTTTTAAGTCTTCTTCATTCAAATTTTCAGACATATCTTTGAACATAGACTCAAATTGTTTAGTCATATCTTGTAAATCTTGTTCAGAAAGGTTAGCCTGCATACTAATCGCATCAAAAGGGTTAATTCCTTTTTCTTTGGCACAATCATAGCACAAACCTTCTACTTTTGGGGTTCCATTATTGTCCGGCTTTTGGATTAAAATAATGGCACTTTTCTTTTGGCAAACTGAACATAGCATAAATTTTTAGTCTCCTATTCCAAATGAAATATTTTCATATATATACAAAATATATCATACCGCAAAATAGCGAAATAGTCAAATGAATTTTTTGTGAACAAATGCGAAAATGAAGCAGTTTTGAGGCTGCTTCATTTCCTTTTTTAGCGAATTACAAGATTGTATATTTTATTTTTTACATAGATTTCTTTTACAATTTCTTTTCCACCTAAGTTATTGACAATGGTTGCATCTGCGTGAACAATTTGGCGAACGGCTGCTTCATCGGCGTCAAGTGGAACTTGTACCACCGTTTTGCGTTTTCCGTTAATTTGTACAGGAACTTCAACGACATCGTCAATAATCTTAGTTGGGTCGTAAGTTGGCCAAGGAGTATTGGCAATGGTGTCTTTTTCGCCTAAGATTTGGAATAGTTCCTCCGTCATATGTGGTGCAAATGGGTTAAGGAGTTGCAAGAAAGTTTTGAATTCAGCACGGTTAATCTTCTTTTCACGATAGAAATCATTAGTCAAACTCATGAAAGTTGCAACAGCAGTATTGAATTTCATTTCCTCAATATCTTCGGATACTTTCTTAATTGCTTTGTGCATTGCTTTTTCAAAAGTAGGGGAGAAGGTATCTCCATCCACTAAGAAATCTTGCAAATTCCATACACGGTCTAAGAATTTACCACAGCCACGGATGCTTTCCATAGACCATGGAGCGGTTTGATCAAATGGTCCCATAAACATTTCATAAACACGGAAGGTATCTGCCCCAAATTCATTCACAATATCGTCTGGATTAACAACATTACCTTTGGATTTGGACATTTTTTCGCCATTGGAACCAAGTATCATACCATGAGAGGTACGTTTTTGATATGGTTCTTTGGTTGGAACAACACCAATATCATAAAGGAACTTATGCCAGAAACGAGAATAAAGTAGGTGAAGGGTTGTATGTTCCATACCACCATTGTACCAATCAATCGGAGACCAATATTGTAAGGCTTCTTTGGAAGCAAGTGCTTCGGTATTATGTGGGTCCATATAACGTAGGAAATACCAAGAAGAACCAGCCCATTGTGGCATCGTATCAGTTTCTCTTTGTGCAGGTCCATGACAATGTGGACAAGTGGTGGAAATCCACTCGGTTTGTTTGGCAAGTGGGGACTCGCCATTTTCGCCAGGTTCGTAATCTTCAATATCTGGTAATACCAAAGGTAGATCCTTTTCGTCTAGTGGAACCCAACCACATTTTTCACAATGTACCATTGGGATTGGTTCGCCCCAATAACGTTGACGTGAAAATACCCAATCACGAAGTTTGTAGTTTACTTTTTCTTTGCCATAACCTTTTTCAGCAAGATAATCAATGATTTTTTTCTTGGCTTCTGCAACCGAAAGTCCATTGATGATTTCAGAACCAATGACAACACCAGTATTGGTATCGGTAAAGGCTTCGTTTGGATGGTTTAACATGTAGTAAGCAAAGTGATTGTTTTCCAAGTTAATAAATTCTGAAATATCTTTTTCAGCAACCCATTGGTATTGATGGTTTTTGGTTTCTCTTTCATCAGTTGGGACTTGTGCATTACTACCAAGTTCAATGTATACAGTGGTATATCTTGCATAACGATTTTCACCTTTGTGTTTTGCATAGAAATAGTTGTGCATTTGGTAAGGAAGAACTTCGATGGATTTTACATCTGTAAAACCAGTTTCTTCTTTCAATTCTCGAACGGCTGCTTGTTCAGCACTTTCGCCATTTTCAATTCCGCCAAGAACAAAAGAATGCCATTTGAAATTTCCCCAATCCAAGCAGAGGTATTTATCTTCAGCCCAATGTTTTGCAATGACTAAAACGGTATCACGTTTGACACATGGTTTATCTTCTCTTGGGGCATCTTCTGGGTCGGTACTAATATAGAAAGGAGCAATGACTTGTTTAATTGGAAGATGGAATTTAGTAGCAAAGTCATAATCCCTTTGATCATGAGCAGGTACTGCCATAATAGCACCAGTACCATAGGATACTAATACGTAATCTGAAATCCAAATTGGAATTTTTTCGCCAGTTACAGGATTGATAGCCTTAATTCCTTGAATTTCAACACCCGTTTTATCTTTGTTTAATTCCGAACGTTCAAAAGCAGATTTTAGGCTTGCTTGTTGTTGGTAGGCTTGGACTTCTTCTGAATTGGTGATACGGTCTTTTAGGGTTTCTAAAATCGCGTGTTCTGGAGAAATGACCATATAGGTTGCACCATAAATGGTATCTGGTCTTGTGGTGTAGACAGCAAGTGTTAGGTCTGTATCAGCAATCGGAAAGTTAATTTCTGCACCAGTGCTTTTTCCAATCCAGTTGCGTTGTTGGGTTTTAATTTTTTCTAGGTAATCGACGTCGTCTAAATCTTGAATTAAGCGTTCTGCATAATCGGTAATTTTGAGCATCCATTGGCTTTTTTCTTTTTGCACAACAGGGCTACCACATCTTTCGCAAACGCCATTGACAACTTCTTCGTTTGCAAGACCTACTTTACAACCTGTACAGAAGTTGATTGGCATGGTCGTCTTATAGGCTAAGCCGTGCTTATATAATTGGATAAAAATCCACTGTGTCCATTTATAGTAATTTGGGTCAGTTGTATTGACTTCGCGTGACCAATCAAAAGAAAAGCCTAATGCTTTTAGTTGGCTTGTGAAATGCGCCACATTGTTTGCTGTTGTGATTTTTGGATGCACATGGTTTTTAATTGCATAGTTTTCGGCTGGAAGACCAAATGCGTCAAATCCAATTGGAAATAGGACATTGTAACCATCCATTCTTTTTTTACGAGCAATAATATCTAAAGCGGTATAACTACGAGGATGTCCAACATGAAGACCTTGTCCAGATGGATAAGGGAATTCAATTAGCCCATACCACTTCTTTTGGTCTGTGTTTGCTTTTGCATTGAAAGTACCTTCTGCGTACCACTTTTCCTGCCACTTTTTTTCGATTTTCCTAAAATTGTATGCCATTGTTTCAATCAATCCTTCCTTTTGTAATTCTTTTCCTTGCGCTATTATACTACACCTTGCAGGAAAAGGGAAGAAGAAATATAAGATTTTCAAAGGAAAAAGCAAAGTCGAAAAAACGATATTCCAAATACTGGTAAGGCAAAATTGATTTTATGTTAATTATGTGGTATAATATAGAGTATAAACTGGGCTTAGCTCAGATGTAGGAGGACTGCAAAGTGTCACTGAGAGAAGAACTATTGGCAGGGCGGAGATTTCAGAAAAGTCAGGAGTCAACCAGCCCGAATAGCCTGCAGGAAGCGGCTAATGGCATCATCCAGGCAGAAATTCTGCCGCTCTTCAGTAACCTCTACGAACAGTGGAGGCTCCACAGCCATCTGTTCCACTGCTTGCTCGTGGATGTAAACTTCAGCAAAGAAGGAAGTTACACCATCCGGGTAAGTCCCTGTCTGGGATCGGAAAGGGAGCAGAAGAAGGTAGTCTTCTACCAGAACAATGCCTTTGATAAAGGGGCGTTGTGGCGCGAGGTGGAGCGGATTGCCAAAAGTGAGTGGAATTTGGAAAATGGATCTGCCCAAGGAATTGGGGAATATTTCCTGATGCCCCTCTGCTAAAAGTTCCAAAAAGCAGACCCTGGTGTGCAATGTACACCGGGGTTTCTGCTTGGTGAAAGAACGGATTTGATTTTATGTAAATTTTGTGATATAATGGTTACATATAACCTGGGCTTAGCCCAGAAGAATAGGAGGACTTGTTATGTCTCTAAGGCAAGAGCTGGCGGTAGATCGGCGCTACGTAGCGACTCGCTATGAAGAGCCCCAAGGCTACCAGACTCTGCAAGATGCTGCAGAAGATATCATTCGCATGAAACTTGCTCCTCTGTTTGCGACGATCCACTTTCGGAGTGCGTTTCGGACAGCGGACCGGCTGAAAATGTCGGTGCATTTTGCGAATGATCAGATGTACACCATCATCCCGACCCCGATGTGGGAACAGGAACAAACTCCACCGGCGAATCGCCCGGAGAAAGTTCCGTGTGTCCAAGTGTATTACAGCGAATATTTTGCTGCCTGCAACCGCGACCAACTGTGGGAGGAGGTGGTCCGGACTGCAGCCAAAGACGAGTGGCAGATCGAGGGAAAGATTAACCCGGAAAAGAAGAAGGCTACTTTCATCCTCGACATCACCTGACGCAAAAAGTCCAAAAAGGCAGACCCTGGTGTGCATTGCACACTGGGGTTCTTTATGTAAAAATTGTGGTATAATAGAGAGTACAAACTGGGCTAGCCCAGGAAATTAGGAGGACAGCATATGTCATTGAAGACCGAATTGGCACTTGATCGGCGCAAAATGGAGGAACTGCACGAAGGGGCTGAATGTCCCAAGTGCGAGAGCGAAGAGGTAGAAGACTTTTTCCGTGAGGAAATCGTCCCGTTTTTCTACCAGGTTCGCTTTAACAAGGCCTACCGTGATGCGAACCAGATCCGTCTGGAAATTTCTTTCCGTGACCCGAGACTGTATCGGATTATGCCAACCCCCGTCTGGACGGCCAACCCGCAAAAGACCCAGCAGTACCAGAACCGAATTCCATTTGTGCAGGAGCACTACACAGACTCCCTCACAACGCGGAACAAGGACGAGTTCTGGAGCCAGGTTTCCGCGTTGGCCAATGGCGAGGAGTGGGAAATCGGAGGGGAAATTGACCTCAAGGAGAAGGAACTCATCCTTACCCTGGATCTGATCTAAGCCATAAGGTTCAAAAGCAGACCCTAGCATGCGAATTGCGTGCTGGGGTTCTTGCTTTTTCGGAAGAGGCTATGATATAATACAGAATGCAAAATGGGACTTGTCCCAAGAAGTTGGAGGGCAGAACATGTCATTACGATATGAACTATCTGCAGACTGGCACTATGTGAATACGTATTGGAAAAGAGGTGGCTTTCAGAACCAAACCCTGCAAGAAGCAGCGGTAGATATCCTCAGGAGAGTGATTGCCCCAACGTTCCGCACCATTCACTACGAAAGCCGTTATCGGAAGGAAGAAGTACTGACACTCAAAGTTGATGTGAAAGGGCAACTATCCTACACGGTAAATCCGTATCCCGATTGGGATTATGCTCATACGGGAGCATCCCCGGAAATCCAGACCTTTTTGAGAACCTACCACTATACGGCAGAATTTCCGAAG
>Ga0137297_11423_pt1 | contig 13863 bp, 13 predicted proteins | sample RamsorincwithD2O_FD_97191 | JGI IMG/M metagenome (GOLD analysis project Ga0137297, IMG submission 97191) | Mouse cecal microbial communities from Vienna, Austria - Mucin amended with D2O | ecosystem: Host-associated > Mammals > Digestive system > Large intestine > Cecum | place: Austria: Vienna... | reverse complement strand
TTAAGGCATGGTCTATCTTTGTATTTGAAACTTCTACATTGACGAATTTTGAACTTGTCTTTGAGAAAGGCTATCATTTCTTTGGCTGCTGAAGCACTTGGATAGGGACCAAAATATTTTGCTCCATCATTCAAAACGCGACGTGTGATATATAAATCTGGATAATCTGCCTTAACATTTACTTTAATATATGGATAGGTTTTATCATCTTTGAGTAACACATTGAATTTAGGCATATTTTTCTTAATCAAGTTACACTCTAGGATTAAGGCTTCTGCTTCTGACTCGGTTACAATATATTCAAAATGGTCAATCAAGGAAACCATATTTTCAATACGCTTGGTTTTTACGTTTTTGCGAAAATATTGTCTAACACGATTGCGAAGTGATATGGCTTTTCCAACATAAATAATTTTGTCGTTTTTATCGTGCATGATATAGACCCCTGGTTTATGTGGTAATTTCTTTAATTCTGCTTCAATATCAAACATTTTTCGCCAAAATCTCCCTTCGTGTTTTTCTTCTTACATCTGGGTTTCATTATACCATGCTTTTGTTTTTTTGAAAAGGACTTGCTACTTTTTTCATTTTAGTATATATTATATCAAGATTACGAAGTAACGCATTTGAAATAAAAAGAAAGGAGGAAATGGAGAGTACGAAGTTACTCTTGAAATAAATTAGGCGCCAGGACAACGAATTCGTTGTTGACGAGGTTAGAGTTTATCGAAATATTCGGCGGATACTCTATGGCTTGTTACGGTCATGAAACATTAACAAAACCTTATCGTAAGATAAGAACAAAATTAGTGTCCAAGTAACATTTGCGTGCCTTCCTAATTGATATTTTAATTTAATAGGAGGTATTTACTACATGTGTGGAATTATAGGCTACATTGGAGATAAGAAAGCAAGCCCAATTTTAATCAATGGTTTGCTTTGCTTAGAGTATCGCGGTTACGATTCAGCAGGAATTGCAACCCTTGAAAAAGACGGAATTACCGTAAAAAAAGACAAAGGTAGAGTAAAAAATCTCTACGATTTACCAGGAATTGATGATTTAACTGGAACGATTGGAATTGCTCACACACGTTGGGCAACTCATGGAAAACCATCCATGGAAAATTCCCATCCTCATTTAGACAACTCCTCTACTTTTGCAGTTGTCCACAATGGAATTATTGAAAATTACAATGAATTGAAGGAATTTCTTTCTGAGAAAGGTTATCACTTCTTATCTCAAACGGATACAGAAGTAATCCCAAATTTAATTCATTACTATTTTGAGCAAGATACCAAAAAAGATGATGAGCAATTACTTCGTGCTGTGAAATCAACTTGTGATGATTTGAAAGGAAGTTACGCTTTAGAAGTAATCTCTCCTCTTTGCCCAGACCGTATTATTGTGGTTCGTAAAGATAGTCCACTTGTAATCGGAACTTGTGAAAAAGAAAATCACATTGCATCAGATATTCCAGCAATCTTGAATTTTACCAAGAATTTCTACTTATTAAACGACCAAGAATATGCCGTTGTTTACAAAGACCATATTCGTTTCTTTGATAGTAGTTTAGTAGAACATTCAAAAGCAATCAACAATATTGAGTGGGATGCTGCTTCTGCTGAAAAAGACGGTTTTGAAGACTATATGTTAAAGGAAATTTTTGAACAACCAAATGCAATTCGTGAGACCATCGGTTCTCGTTTCCGTTTAGGAGAAAAATGTAGTTTTGATGATATTGCTATCTCAAAAGAATATTTATCTTCTCTTAACAAAATCTATCTAGTGGCTTGTGGTACAGCAATGCACGCTGGATTAGTAGCAAAGAATACCTTTGAAAAACTTTGTCGTATTCCTTGCGAAGTAGAGGTTGCTTCTGAATTCCGTTATCGTGATCCAATTTTAGATGAAAAAACACTTTGTATTTTCATTAGCCAATCTGGCGAAACAGCCGATACAATCGCTGCTTTGAAATTGGCAAAACAAAAAGGTTGTAAAACACTTAGTGTTACTAACGTTATTGGAAGTTCAATTACTCGAGAAGCAGACTATACCGTCTATACCCATGCCGGTCCAGAAATTGCAGTTGCTTCTACAAAAGCATATACATCGCAAATTGTACTACTTACCATTTTAGCCATGTATTTTGCAGAAACATTAGAGTCCTATCCAACTGAAAAAATTGAAGAACTAAAAGCAAGTTTATTAGACCTACCAGCAAAGATTGAAACTGTTCTTGAAAACATTGAAGACATTAAAGCTTTTGCAAAAAAGGTATATACGCAAAAAGATATGTTCTTCTTAGGACGTGGTGTAGATTATGCTGCATCGATGGAAGGTTCTTTGAAAGTAAAAGAAATTTCCTATATTCACTCAGAAGCATATGCTGGTGGTGAATTGAAACACGGACCAATTGCGTTGATTGAAAATGGTGTTACAGTTATTGGTGTAATTACAGAACCAAAATTAGTGGAAAAAACCATTAGTAATATGCAAGAAATTATTACTCGTGGTGCCAATACTCTAGTTGTAACCAATCAAGTATTACCAAACGGACACTTCCGCAGTGTGATTAACATTCCAGAAACAGATCCGCTTATTTCACCAATCTTATCCATCATTCCTTTACAATGCTTAGCATATTATATTTCTAAAAATAAAGGGCTTGATGTAGATAAACCAAGAAATTTAGCAAAATCTGTTACCGTAGAATAAGAATTAAAATACGAAAAACAAAAAACGAAACTAAACAAACTACAAAAACACGCACAGGCTTCTCCCCTTTGCGTGTTTTTTGTATCGTTTATCCTAAAAATAGTTTTAGAGCAATGAGTAGGACTACCCCTGGCAATCCTAATATTCCAATCGTGAGAGCAGTTCCCACATTTAATCCAATATGAAAGGAAAACAAACTCCCAATCCCATTGAGTAGCATCAGGAAAATACCACCTAAAACTGAGTTTAAGAGTAGTTTTCCAATGTGTTTCAAAGGGATATAAAAAATCTTGCCAATGATATAAATCACAATCATACAAGATAAATAGATTAGAATTGCATTGGTACTCAAATTCAATCACCACTTTCTTAGTTCATTCTTATGATTGAATTTGGACAAATATACCTAGGCTTGGTATCTTTTTTCTTGGACGGTATTACGAAGTTCTAATACCATTCCGCGTTGTTTTGCTTTTTTCAATAAATAATCTAATTTAGATTGTGTGGCTTTCATTTGGTAGGTATAATAATCTACCAAATCTCCTTCTGCAAATTCAAAATTTTTAATATTTTGTGTCAATTCTTGCTTGGTTTTCAAAATACTAAGTAGCAATTCTTTTTCACGGTCCTTTTCTGTTTTTTCTACAATCTTTTGCTTCTCTTCTCGAATATACTTGTCTTCTCCCATTTCTTCCAATCCTCCCGTTTATTGATTACTTTTAGTATATTCCCATTTTTACCTTTTTATTCCTTTTATTGTATTTATCCCAATATTTTCCATTTTTTGAGATGCTATTTTTTCCATAGGTCATGTATCTTATGTAGTTCAAAAAAGACTAGGAGTGCCATTCCTAGTCTTTTTCTTGTGGCTTCTCTACTCTTTATCCTTATCATTATTTTTCGCCACAAAAAATAAGATTATCAGGATAAAGAGGTTAATCAAATCACGCATCTATGTAGCCTCCTTTTATATTTTTTCGTTCCATCTTGCTTTTTGGAAATAAAAGTGGTAAAATTGGTACATAATAGAAAAAGACAATAAAAGAGACTAGTACAAAAATCGCTTGATACAGAGAGTCTATGGCTGGTGAAAATAGATGAAAAGCATTTTTGAAATCTCCTCTTTTCGTTCTTAGTGAAAACTAGGCCACTTGGTAGATGGTTACCTCTACTCTAGAGTGCATGGATTTTGTCCATGATATAAGGTGGTACCGCGGAATCATTCGTCCTTATCTTTTGATAAGGGCGTTTTTTGATATCTATATTTTTAAGGAGGAAGTGCTATATGAGAGAAATTCACACAAAGAAAGTGTATCGTCACTTTAAGGGAAATTATTACTATATCGAGGAAATTGCAAAAAGTTCAGAAACCAAAGAGGAACTTGTGGTTTATCGTGCCCTTTATGGAGAAGATAAAACACTATGGGTTCGTCCTTTACAAATGTTCTTAGAAGAAGTCGACCCACAAAGACCGGGAAATGTAACAGGACAATCCTATCGCTTTGAAGAAGTAGAAGAAATTGGAAAAGACCATGTAAATTAAGGAGGCATATCATGATAGACATTAAATTTTTAAGAGAAAATCCAGACCTTGTCAAAGAAAATATGAAAAAGAAATACCAAGAACACAAACTTGTTTTGGTAGACGAAGTAATTGAACTTGACCAAAAATATCGTGAAATGACAAAACACGGAGACGATTTACGTGCACAAAGAAATTCGCTTAGTAGCGAAATCGGTAGCCTCATGAAACAGGGCAACAAAACTGCTGCTGACGAGATTAAAGTGCAAGTGCAAGCCATCAACCAAGAACTCACTCAAAACGAACAAAAAGAAGCAGAATATCAGGCGCAAATTAAAGAAAGAATGATGAAAATTCCAAATATGATGCACGAAAGTGTTCCGATTGGAAAAGACGATAGCCAAAATGTAGAAGTCCAAAAATACGGCGAACCTGTTGTCCCAAATTATGAAATCCCATATCATACCGATATCATGGAAAGTATGGCTGGAATTGATTTAGATGCCGCAAGACGAGTAGCAGGAAATGGTTTCTACTATCTCATGGGAAATATTGCAAGACTTCATTCAGCAGTTATCTCGTATGCCAGAGATTTTATGATAAACAAGGGCTTTACCTATTGCATCCCACCATTTATGATCCGTTCTGATGTCGTAACTGGTGTTATGAGTTTTGAGGAAATGGATGCTATGATGTATAAAATCGAGGGCGAAGATTTATACCTAATTGGAACCAGCGAACACTCGATGATTGGCAAGTTCAAAGACCAAATTTTAGCCAAAGAAAATGTCCCATATACGATGACATCCTATTCGCCATGTTTCCGAAAAGAAAAAGGTGCTCACGGAATTGAAGAACGTGGTGTTTACCGTATTCACCAATTTGAAAAGCAAGAAATGATTGTCGTATGTGAACCAGAAGATAGTTATACTTGGTATGACAAATTATGGTCTTATACCGTTGAATTATTTCGCAGTATGGATATTCCTGTCCGTACATTGGAATGTTGTTCTGGCGATTTAGCGGACTTAAAATCGAAAAGTGTGGATGTGGAAGCATGGAGCCCAAGACAACAAAAATATTTTGAAGTTGGTAGTTGTTCTAACTTAACCGATGCACAAGCACGTCGTTTAGGCATTCGTATCAAAGGTGAAAAAGGCAACTATTATGCTCATACTTTGAACAATACCGTTGTCGCTCCTCCTCGTATGTTAATTGCTCTTCTTGAGAATAATTATCAGGAAGATGGTAGTGTTCTTATTCCAAAAGTATTGCAACCGTACATGGGTGGACAAACCAGATTAGAGCCAAAAAAGAAATAAAAATAGCGGAAGAGTAAACTCTACTCTTCCGTGCTTTTTTGTAACTTTCTTGTGATTTTCTTTGTTTTTTTCTTCTTTTATGGTACAATCATTAGGAATTAAGAAAGGAATGTATTTATGATTACCATTAAAAACCCGAAATTTGAAATTTCAGCAGTAGGACCAAACCAATATCCAACTTCTGGTTTACCGGAAATTGTACTAGTTGGAAAATCCAATGTTGGAAAATCTTCTTTTATCAATACCATGATTAACCGAAAAAAATTGGCTCGTACCAGTAGCGAACCTGGTAAAACGCGTCAATTAAATTTCTATAATATGGACGACCAGTTCTATTTTGTCGACCTTCCTGGTTATGGCTATAGTAAAATGTCAAAACAAGAACAAGCAAAAGTGGGAAGTTTTATTGAAGAATATTTGAAAAAACGCAAAAATATTTCGCTCATTATCTTTTTAATTGATATTCGCCATGAGCCTTCTGCCAATGACCGACTGATGTATCGCTACATTGTCGACTCTGGTATGCCGTGTATGGTTCTTACCAACAAAGCAGATAAAATTGCGATTACCAAAGTAGATGATGCCGTAAAGAGCCTACAATCGATTTTGAACCCCTTAAAGGATTTAATCTTCCTTCCTTTTTCTGCGGAGCGAAAAATCTATACAGAAGCCGTTTGGAATGAAATTGAAGCACATTTACAAAGAGATGATCTTAACTAGACCATCTCTTTCTTTTTATTTTTGTTTTCTTACTTTTTCAAAGCGAACAATAGCCACTACGACAAGTCCAATGATAATTAAAATAACAATTACTTTTAACACATCATTTCCTTGTACTTTGTTGTCTTTCTTTCCTTCTGGTTTATCCACTGTATTCGCATCAATTTTGCTTGTTGCATTATCAATCACACCATTGTCTATTTTGGTATCCAATACATTGGAGCCTGTCACATAATTTGCTTCTGTATTGGTCGTTGGCACAACATCATTTTTTTGTTCTGTTGTTGCTGGTGGTGGAGTAGTTGTATCTGGTTGTGTAGTTGGTGAACTATTCGTTGCTGGTCTATCCACTGAAATTTTAGAAATTTGATCGAGTCTAATTTCTAATACGGTTTCATATTTGCAGTTTGTTTCTGTATTGCTTAGTGTTCTTGTATATAGGTTGAAGACGGTATCGTCTACTCTTCCCACGGTTTCGACATATCTTTTCGCGATTGCTACATAATTATCATTTGCAATTCCATCATAACTTACATTTAACTTGGTTTTATCTGCTCTGTCAATGTAATAGAATAAAGCGTTATTGCTGTCAACATTTTCCGAGTCCGTTACGGCTAAGAAGCAAGCAGATAATAGATTGATTTTTAAGGTTTCGGTTAAGTATTCATTAGTTGTTGTTTGTGCTGTTATATCGGTTTCCGCTGTAAAGGTACAAACATTTCCTTCTACTTTGTATTTGTAAATAAGTGGTGTATTAGAAGATAAGAATGAAATCGTATCATCCGTTACCGCAACACTTGAAATTCTAGCTGCTTCTCCTCCTATGGTATATTTTGAATTACCCACAACAGCAGATGCTACCTTGCCTGTTAGTGAATAACTTTCTAAATTCTTTTTGATGCTCTCTTTTGTAACGGTAGCCGCTTGCACTGCAAGTGTTCCAATCAAAAGAAAAATGATAATCAAACTCACAATCTTTAATTTTTTATTCATCTTTTTTCTCCTCCTTATTTTTCTGTTCCTTTTTTAATTTTCCTCGTTTTTTATCGTAAGCTGCTCCAATTAAAATTAAAATCACAATTAGTCCAATCGCCCAAACAATGGATGTTAGCATCGTTGGTAAATCCATTGTTTCTTCTCTCTGTACTTGCTCTTTTACATTTTGGATTGCCCCTCTTGGTTCTACTTTCGCAAATTTTACGACTTTCTTTTCTGGCACTTTGCTAACCGTAACTTGGCATTTCCCAATTTGAGAATAATCCGACCCATCTTCTTTTTTTGCGATTAAGACTAAGTCAATATCTGTCGTTCCTTCTTTTTGTGCTGTAATTTTTCCGTTTTCGTCTACCGTAGCAATGCCGGAATTGTGGGATAGCCATGTTTTCTCGGTAATATTATCCGTTCCTGCTGGCGATACCGTATAGAGTAACAAGGTGGATTTTCCTTCTTCGAGTGTTATTTCGGTTTGTTCCAAATGGATTTCTTCCATTTCTTTGGCTTGTACGATACCGCTTAAACAAAGCGCACTTGCTATCATTAGGGTACCCACAACGCATATCTTTATGACACTTTTTTTCATTTGTTTTCCCTCTTTCTTTTTTCGTATTTATTATATAGAAAAAAGATATTTTTCGCAACTGGAAAAATATCTTTTCTGATTTATTTTTCTTCTTTTTTTGTAATCATTTTGAGAGCCTTTTGTCTTTCTAGCATAATGATATGTCCACAACCAAGGCATTTTAGTTTGAAATCCACGCCTACACGAAGGATTTCCCAATTTTTACTACCACAAGGATGTACTTTTTTGGTTCTTACAATATCCCCAATTTGATATTCCATCTCATTTCCTCCTTGTTATAGATCCTCGATTGCTGTTTGAAATCTTTTGGCAATACTTTCTTTTCCAAGCACTTTCATAATTTCATACATATCTGGTGTATTTCTTCTTCCTGTTAGTGCAACTCTTAAAACAGTACTAATATCTCCTACATGTCCTGGCCATTTTTCTGGTTCTTGTTTGTATGCTTTTACATCAGAGGCAAAGCCAAGTTCGTCTGCCATTTCCTTGATTTTATCAAACCATGCTTGCTTGTCTGCATTTTCATCATAATATTTTGCAAGATAGGTAGTTAAGATCTTTTCAATGGTTTCTTTATCCTGAATTTTGTCGTAATCATAGGTTTGTTTGGCTGCAAAGAATTTTGCATCATATAGATAAATAATATTTTCTTTCACATCACTATACTTTGCAATGTCTTTTCTTGGTTTTGCATTTCCTCTTTCAATCCCCAATACTTTAAGGGCATATTCTTCATCTTGTAACATTTCTGCTAATTCCTCATCATGCTTTTGTGCCCACGCTAAAGATTTTGTATAAATTTCTTCTGCTGTAAAGCGAGAAATGACAATTTTGGATACGTCTAATAATTTTACCATATCGAAGAGTGCTCCACTAACACTCATCTTATTTAGTTGAAAATCAAATTCGTCCATCGGTTTATCTGGATTCGCCCTTCTCCAGTTTTCAAAAGTAGAATTTGCAATATTCAATAAATATTCTTTTACTGCACTTTCTGGAATTCCCTCTTCTTCATAATAGCAAACCGATGCTTCGGGGTCTTTTCTTTTACTCAATTTGCGTTTGTTTCCATCATCATTTTTCATAATTGGTGAAATATGTGCATACTTTGGCGTCTTAAATCCTAGTTCTTGGAATAGTTGTAAATGAAGTGGTACTGAAGATAGCCATTCGTCTCCACGAATGACATGAGTGGTTCGCATCAAGTGGTCGTCCACTGCATGTGCAAAATGGTAGGTTGGAAGTCCATCTGCTTTAATAATAACAATATCTTGGTCATTTTCTGGAAAGTCTACATTTCCTTTAATAATGTCTTTATGCTTAATCTTCTTTTCCTCATTTCCTGGTGAGCGGAAACGAATAATATATGGCACTCCTGCCTGAATTTTCTCAATGGCTTCGTCAACTGGCAAATTGCGGTATTTCGCCCATACGCCATAATATCCTGGACGTAGTTTTGCCGCTTCTTGCTTTTGTCGCATTTCGTCTAGTTCTTCTTGCGAGCAAAAACATGGATAGGCTTTTCCTTGCTCAATTAAATATTTTGCATAGGCTTGATAAATTTCTTTTCGGTCACTTTGTTTATATGGACCATAATTTCCAATTTCTTTTGTTTCCGAAATTTTTCCTTCATCTGGTCCCATATCAAATTCTTGTAAGGATTGTACAATTTCCGTAATCCCATTTTCAACTTCTCTTTTTTGGTCTGTATCCTCAATACGCAAGAAAAATACACCATTTGTTTTTTTCTTAACAGCAATGGCAATGAGTGCCTGATAAAGTCCACCAATGTGCATACGACCAGTTGGACTTGGTGCATATCTTGTTACGATTGCTCCTTCTGGAAGATTTCTTTCTGGATATTTTTCCTCATAATATGCAATCGGTTTTGCATCTGGAAAACTTAAGTCTGCTAAATCTTTATAATTCATTTTGCTCTCCCCTTTCTCTTAAGTGTTTCCATTATACCCCATTTTTCTGGCTTTCGCAAGGCTTATCTCTTCCTTTTTTCTTTACTTTTTGGCTCTTTTATGCTATACTAGCAAAGATTATGGTCGCTTTGCGACCTTGTAGAAAAGGAGAGAAATCATATGGAACGGAAAAAGAAACCAGATGGTACCTACCGTTTCCCCTTCTTAGTCACCTTCATTGGTTGGCTGATTGAGATGCTGATCTTCGGCAATCTTGGGGTTTTCCAGCAAATTCCCGCACCCACCCTCTTGAGTTCTTTGGCACTTTTGACCGTCGGCTGGTGGCTGGGTATGTTCGGCTATTCGTTGCTTGGCTACCTCTACTTTCAGAATAAGAACAAGAAGCGTTGAGCACTCCCCTTGCCAAACCAAAGGAACAGAAGCGGCTAACAACTGTAGGTCGCCCCTGTTCCTTTTTAATTTTACTTGAAAAACCGATTGAAACTTAATAGAAAGGTAACAAAAAGGTAACAAATGAGAATGTAAAAGCAAGAAAAGGCTTGATTTCAAGCCTTTTCTCTATACTTCCATGATAATCGGTAGTATCATTGGGTTTCTCTTTGTTTTGGTAAAGATATAATCTCGTAAATTATCTTTTAAGGCAGACTTAATCGTTGCCCAATCACGAATATTTTGCTCTTCACATTTACGAACTTCTTCTCGAATAACATTTTTTACATCATCCATTAAGTTCTCTGACTCGCGAACATACACAAATCCTCTAGACACAACATCTGGTCCAGAAACAATTTCCCCTGTACTCGAGTCCATTGTCATAACAATCACAATTAACCCATCTTGGGATAAATGTTGACGGTCGCGTAAAACAATATTTCCAACATCACCTACACCTAAGCCATCTACTAGAATTTTACCAGATGGTACAGAAGTCGTTAGTTTGGCTTCATTTGGGTTAATTTCCATGACACGTCCATTGGTCATAATGAAAATGTGTGTTGGGTCTATTCCCATTTTTCGTGCTGTTTCCGCGTGTGCTTTTAGTTGGCGGAACTCTCCATGCACTGGAATAAAGAATTTTGGTTGTACTAAACTTAAAATTAGTTTTTGTTCTTCTTGACAAGCGTGTCCTGAAACGTGGATTGCTTCCAAAGAGCTATATACAACCTCTGCTCCAATTTTCATTAAATCGTCAATTACCCTAGATACAAATTTTTCGTTTCCCGGAATTGGTGTTGCTGAAATAATAATCTTATCATTTGGGGTAATGACTACTTTGCGGTGGTCTCCATTCGCCATACGTGTTAAAGCAGACATTGCTTCTCCTTGGCTTCCCGTTGTTAAAATTACTAATTGCTCGTCTGTATAGTTTTTAATTAAATCAATATCGATAAAAGTATTTTCTGGTACTTGAATATAGCCAAGTTCTCTTGCAGCAGTAATCATATTTATCATACTTCTACCACAAACAGCAACTTTTCTACCATATTTCACAGCAGAATTTACAATCTGTTGTACACGATGAACGTTCGACGCAAATGTTGCTACTACGATTCTTTTGGTACAGTTTACAAATTGTTTATCTAACACTTCTCCTACACTGCATTCCGACATGGTATACCCTGCTCGTTCAGAGTTTGTACTATCTGACATAAGAGCAAGTACGCCTTGATTTCCAAGTTCTGCAATTCTGCCAAAGTCCATTACTTTATCATCAATTGGCGTAAAATCTACTTTGAAATCTCCTGTATGAAGAACAACTCCAGCTGGTGTGTGAATAGCAAGCATAACAGCATCTGGAATACTATGCGAACTACGAATAAATTCTACTTTCATCTTACCAAAGTTCACCGTTTCTCCTTGTTGTACTTCAATCATTTTCGTGGATTTTAATAGTTTATGCTCTTCCAGTTTGTTTTTGATTAGTGCAACCGTTAATCTTGTTGCATAAATTGGCATATTGATTTTTCTTAAAATATATGGGATTGAACCAATATGGTCTTCATGTCCGTGCGTAATCACTAATCCCTTAATTTTTTCCTTGTTTCTCTCTAAATACGTAACATCTGGTATTACTAGGTCTACACCAAGCATACTGTCCTCTGGGAACTCTAACCCACAGTCTACTAATACAATCTCATCTTCATATTCAAATACAGTAATATTTTTTCCGATTTCGTCCAATCCACCAAGTGGAATAATTTTCAAATTCGATTTTTTAAAACGAACATCAAACTTATCTGTTATTCTTTCTTTTGTAGCATTAACATTCTTTGTTCTTGTTTTTCTCGTATTACTTCTTAGTGGCATTTTTTCGATTTTGCCACTTTCTACAGAGCGATTTTCATTCTCATTTTTTCCGTTCTGTCTTGGAATACGTGGTTTTCTCTCTCCTTTTGAATTGGTGGTATTTCTTCTTTTTCCATTTGTTTTTCGAGCAAGATGTAATCCTTCTTGTCTTTCTTGCTTTTTTATCTCTTCTTCCATAAATTTCTCCTTCTTTTTTCTTTCCGTATAGACACATAAGAAGACCCCTTGGTTATTGCAAAAGAAACCGTTTCGCACACCAAAACGATTTCACAAAATCAATGAAAAGTCATTGATTTTATTTCTCTCTGTTTCCATGAAAATTCCTCAATTCATGGTATCTTTAATCCGTTCTCTTTTTCTACAATGCCAAAGAATCCACTTCTTTGCCGATTACAAAAATCTCTTCTTTCCAATAGAATTATTGGTAATAACTAGTAATATTATACCCATCTTCTGCAATTTTGTCAAGTTCTGCTTGTACCAAGCACAAAAAAGCAGCATATTAAGGGGATTGTCTTAATATGCTGTCTTTTTAATCATTCAAAAAATCTAAGATTGCTTTTAAGGTTCTACTCGGATTTTGTCGCGTTAAAATTACGGCTATAATTTCAATTCGTTCTTCTGCTATCCAATAGAATATTTTCTTTGTTTCTCAATGGATTTTCTGCAAACTCTTTTAGATTAGATTTTGCAAAATTAGTCCATTTTATTAGCATGTATCAATCTTTCTTAGAAGTTCTTCTGTCGTAAGAGTATTGCCTGCTTCAACATCTTGTAATCCTTTTTCAATGCTTAATCTTACTAGAATTGCGTCTAATATTTCTGCTAATGTTGCATTGTCTGGAAGACTCCTGGTAACTTCGATTACTAATTCTTTCATCATACGCATTACTCCTTTCTAAAGCATTTTGTAACAAAGTTTTATGTTCTTTTATTTTTTCGCTTTTTTCTTCTTTTATCCTAAATTTTTTCGTACATTTTTTATTGTTTTCGCTTTGGGACTTTATGCTTCACAATCCCACTAGTATCATTGTATCTAAAAAACAGCATAATTGCAAGATCTCTCTTTGCATTATACTGTTTTTCAATCGTTTCCTTTAATCTTCTAATAGCACAGCACCTAAGATACCAGCATCGTTTTTTAGCCTTGCCATCTTTAGCGTTGGAGCCATATCATTGGCTAAATAGTTTGCTTCGTTTAATTTGGCTTGTAGTGGGTCTTGAAAGAACTCTGCAAAGTATGCAAAACTTCCCCCTATACAAATGGTTTCTGGTGCGAATAAGTTGACTAGGTTAATGATACCAGTTGTCAAGTCATTCAGATACTGGTCAATTACTTGCTTTACTAGTACATTATTTTTGAAATTTGTTAGAATTTCTTTCATATCTTCTCCAGATAAATTTGGAGCAATATTAAGCATGGCACATAAATCTGACTTGAACTTTCGCATGGAACCATAGGCTTCAAAACAACCACGGTTACCACAGCCACAACGAATTCCATCTTCTTTAATTATCATATGCCCAATTTCAAAACCAGGTACTCTTCCGAGGTCTTAACAACTTTCCATTTAGGAATACCCCTGCACCAATTCCAGTACCCAAGCAAAGAAAAATACAGTCTTTTTCTTTTTGGATTGCACCTTTTTTCTTCTCTGCCATAGCTGCACATTTTCCATCATTGTTGATACTAATTTTTTTATCCCATAAGAATTTTGGTAAAACGTCTCGAATGCGAATATCGTCTGCTTTTAGATTAACCAATT
>Ga0137297_11412_pt1 | contig 13980 bp, 10 predicted proteins | sample RamsorincwithD2O_FD_97191 | JGI IMG/M metagenome (GOLD analysis project Ga0137297, IMG submission 97191) | Mouse cecal microbial communities from Vienna, Austria - Mucin amended with D2O | ecosystem: Host-associated > Mammals > Digestive system > Large intestine > Cecum | place: Austria: Vienna... | reverse complement strand
ATGCATCACTATTGTTGTCCAGGATTCTATGGATAAAACAATGCTAAAAAAAGAAGAGGTGGAAATCATCCTTAGGTTCATACAGGCACAAAAAGAGCCAATCCGAAGCTTACTAATTCTTCGTTTAATTGACGAGGAACCATTTGGCACCATTGCCAATATTCTTAATAAAACTGATGTGTGGTGCAGAGTCACATTTTATCGCATGAAGCGGAAAATTATAGATTTGCTTGCACAGGAATAGCTTAAAATAACTGGAAAGGATGGAAGATGGAAAATTTTCAATCCCAAGTTTGTGTTTGCAAGGTATCCACAAACTTGCTATGCATAAAGCCCCGGCAATGGCGGGCTGCAAAAGCCATGCAGAAATGGAGAAAAGGCAATGAAAGATGAAAAATGCGCTCTGGTAAAAGAATTACTCCCCCTGTATATTGAGGGAATTACAAGTCAGGAAGCCACTGAAATAATAGAACAACATATTAAAACATGTACATTATGCCGTGAATTTTACAAAAAGGAACAAACAAATTTTTCATTAGACCTTGACTTAGTTCATGCAGATAAAGAAACCTTGGGGTATATAAATGGAATTAAACTATGGTACTTACTGTGCCCTCTTATTATGTTATTGTTTTTATGTTTAGAATGGTCTACATTCCTCAGAGTTTACGAAGGCTTCTTATTTCTATTTGCAGTTTGCGCTATTGCCTCGGAGGTATTTCACAAAGGAACCTGGTGGACTCTGAATGTACACAAATGCAAGAAGAAATTCGGAATGATGCTAAGAAAAAAAGAGGAAAATTCTATACCAGGCCAATATTGATTGCCTTACCCTCCATATTGACCATTTTAATCATGGAACTGCCAAAGTATATCGGAATTTTATATGTGAGTGGTGGCCCGGCTGATAATATTGCCGGTGAACATAGTTTGGGCGGGAATATCCTTTCCGTCGAAAACCTGCATCAGCAGGGAGACTGCTGTAACGCACATAAATTCTACGCGGTTGTCCACAGTGGTAATCTCCGGTGTGCTGCAAACGGAGAGGAGGGAAGCATTATAACCAGTAATCTGCAAATTGCCGGGAACTTGGCGGCCGGATGCCTGGGCATATTTTACGGCGCTGACCGCCAGTTCGTCATCAGAAGCAATGCAGGCATCAAAATAGAAGCCTGTATCTGCCAGATCTTGCAGGAAAACGGATGCCTGCATGATATTTGGAGGGCAGGGGAAGGCGCGGGATGAGGGGCTTGCTATGCCATTGCTTTTACAGGCGTCTAAAAAACCTTCCAACTTCCTTTTGCCGCTATAGTTGAGGGAGCGGTATAGGTAAATGGGGGAGGCAGAACCTGACAAAAGTATGGAGTTTGTAAGTTCAAGGATGGACTGGCGGTCATCGCATAGGATGGAATAAATATTTTTTGCAGCCATACTTCCGTTTAGAATAAATATGGGCACTTTTTTCGCCGCCTCTTTCAAATAACTATTCTTTAGGGCAGATTTTTCTACAAAATTGGAACCTACCAGGAAAAGGGCATCTACGTTTCTGGAAAGCAGAAGCTGAAGGTATTGCTGCCTTTCCTCCAAATGGTAGCCGGTGCAGCATAGCATGGATGCATAGCCATTTTTCCGTAATTCCCTTTCCAGAAAATAAATGGCGGAGGCCAAATAAATATCGGATGCATCGGCACATAAAATGCCTATTGTGCGCATGGTATTTAGCCCAAGGCTTCTGGCAAATGCATTGAGAACATAGCCGTTTTGCTCCATGACCTGAAGGACTTTTTCCTTGGTTTTAGGGCTGACTTTAGGGCTTCCATTCAATACTCTCGATACGGTGGCGATAGAAACGCCTGCTTGTTTGGATATGTCGTAAATGTTCATAAGTGATATTTTCCTTTTTTCAATGATTTGCCGGTTTAAAGGCGGTCGGCAGTTTCGCCGCAGCCGATGCATTCCAGCGGAAAACCAAAATAGCGGACTGCATTGTTGTAGGATATATTTTGTATCAGAGGCTTTAGCATTCTTTCGTCAAAGGGAAACTCTCCGTTTTCTACCCATTGGCCGATGATCTGGCATAGAATACGCCGAAAATATTCATGTCTGGGATAGGAAATGAAACTCCTGGAATCTGTGAGCATACCAATAAAATTCCCCAAAAGCCCCAGATTAGCCAGTGTGGTAAGCTGCTTCTGCATACCTGTTTTATGGTCATTAAACCACCAGGCGGAACCTTGCTGGAGTTTTCCCATGATATCGCCATCCTGGAAGCAGCCCAGTATACTATTGATAGCATCGTCATCATTAGGGTTGAGGCTGTACAGGACTATTTTGGGAAGCTGGCCTTCCTGATGAAGGGAATTCAGGAAAGCGGAAAGCTGATTGGCAGGAGCACAGCTGCCGATGCTGTCATATCCTGTGTCAGGCCCCAGCAATCGGTACATAGCGGTATTATTATCACGGCGGCAGCCGAAGTGGAGCTGCATGACCCATCCCAGCTTTGAATATTCCTTTGCGGCAAAGCGCAGGAATGCAGTTTTGAATTTTAATTCTTCTTCATAAGTCGGAAGCTGGCCGGAGAGCCGGCGGATAAAAATTTCGTTTATGGTTTCTTCTGTATCAGGGTAATACATTACATATTCCAGAGCGTGGTCGCAGGTTCGGCAGCCAAACCCGTCAAAAAATTCCATGCGCTGCCGTAAGGCAGTTTTAAGTTCCTGGAAGCATGTGATTGGCAGTGAGGCTGCCTCTTCCAGTCTTTGGATATATTCTGTATAATCAGTTTTTTCTATATTCATGGCTTTATCCGGGCGGAAGGCAGGAAGCACCTTTACCGGAAAGGAGGAATCCTCGGCCAGAAGGTGATGCCATCGTAAATCATCGGCAGGGTCATCCGTGGTGCAAAGCAATGTGACATGAGAGCGGAGGATTAGATTTCTGGCACTCATATCCGGACGGGATAATTTTTGGTTACATAACTCCCATACCTTTTCAGCCGTTTGGGAGGAGAGTATTCCATGGTAATCAAAAAAACGCTGCAATTCCAGATGGCTCCAGTGAAAAAGGGGATTGCCCACTGCTTTTTCCAGGGTCACAGCCCATTTCTTAAATTTATCATAATCGGCGGCATCGCCGGTGATATAAGCTTCTTCAATGCCATTGGCGCGCATTAAACGCCATTTATAGTGATCCCCGCCAAGCCAGAGCTGCGTGATGTTTTTAAACTTTTTGTCCTGGGCGATGTCTTTTGGGCTGATGTGACAGTGGTAGTCTAATATAGGAACTGCTTTGGCATATGTATGGTATAATTTGCGTGCAACTTCGGTATCTAATAAAAAATTGTCATCCATAAAAGGCTTCATATGCAATCTCCTGTTCTTTTTAATAATATATGCTAATATCAATCAAGATGTAAGTGCTTACAAAGACATTATATATTATACTTAGTATAAAAGCAATAATGAATAACAGATTTTTGAACATGTTTGAGTAAATAGGAGTTGACATAAAGGAAAGAAAAATATATATTTTATGTAAGCGCTTACATAACGAGGTAAAAATAAACGACTAATTGGAAAAACGGGGTTTGTGTTTGCGTGGCATCCACAAACCTGCTAAACCAAAACGTATTTTGGCACAATAAAGCCACGCGGAAATGGAAGGAAAGATGAAAAAAGCAATACGAATTCATGAAACAGATAATGTATCGGTAGCCTTGGAAGAATTGCGGGCAGGAACGCAGATGGATGAGGGGGGGATCAAAATAAAGCTTCTGGAAGATATCCCTCAGGGGCATAAATTTGCGTTATCAACAATTAAAAAGGGAGATGCCGTAAAAAAATATGGGATGCCCATAGGGGAAGCGGCGGAGGATATTGTGGCAGGGCAGTGGGTACATACCCATAATTTGCATACCGGACTGTCTGGCGTAGAAGAATATATATACCCTCCGTCCTGGATTTCCTATGCAGAAAAGGATGTAGCAGAGGAACGTTATTTTTGGGGGTATCGGAGAAGGGATGGTCGGGTTGGGGTTCGCAATGAAATCTGGGTGATACCAACAGTGGGCTGTGTAAGCCATGTGGCATTGGCCATTGCAAGGCAGGCATCCGCATTGGCGGCGGATGGTGTGGATGCGGTGATTGCGTTTCCCCATCCGTATGGCTGTTCTCAAATGGGGCAGGATCAGGAAAATACAAGAAAAATACTGGTAGGGCTGATAAACCATCCCAATGCGGCAGGGGTATTGGTATTGGGGCTGGGCTGTGAGAATACCAATATTTCAGAAATAAAAAGATGTTTGGGAAATTGGGAGGAAGAGAGAGTAAGGTTTTTGGCGGCGCAGGAATGTGAGGATGAGATTGCGGAAGGCATTCGGATACTGGAGGGGCTGGCCGCCCGGGCAAAGGGGTATAAACGGGAATTGATTTCCTGTGGAGAGTTGATTGTGGGGATGAAGTGTGGTGGTTCGGACGGGCTGTCAGGCATTACGGCGAATCCGGTAGTGGGAAAGTTTTCCGATTTGCTGGCAGGGCATGGGGGAACAACCATTTTGACGGAAGTGCCGGAAATGTTTGGTGCGGAAAGGTTGCTTATGAATCGGTGCCGGAATGAAGCCGTATTCAGGCGGACGGTAGAAATGGTAAACGGGTTTAAGGAATATTTTATAGCGCACGGACAGCCGGTTTATGAAAATCCGTCTCCAGGGAACAAAGCTGGCGGGATTTCCACCTTGGAAGATAAATCTTTGGGCTGCATACAGAAATCGGGGTCCTCTCCGGTGTGCGGCGTGTTGGAATATGGGGAGGAAGCAAGGGGAAAAGGCCTGCTGCTGCTCAATGCCCCTGGAAATGACTTGGTGGCGTCAACTGCGCTGGCAGCTTCCGGGGCTCAGATTATATTATTTACTACCGGGAGAGGAACGCCGTTTGCATCGCCGGTGCCCACGGTGAAGCTTGCCAGTAATTCCGGGCTTTTTCGGACAAAGGGAAACTGGATGGATTTTGACTGTGGAAGGCTGTTGGAGCAGGGAACGGCGGAAGGGCTGGGAAGGGAACTTTTTGAATATGTGATTAAGGTGGCTGAAGGCCGGCGGGTAAAAGCGGAGAAAGCAGGATATCATGATATGGCAATTTGGAAACAGGGGGTTACGTTGTAGATGAAAAAACTAAATTATAGGACATTAAGTGAAATAGGATATCAGGGATATATTGGGGAGGAAGCACCGGAACGGGTTTTGCAGTTTGGGGAAGGGAACTTTATGAGAGCCTTTGTGGATGACTTTATTGACCAGATGAATGAAAAGGCAGATTTTTGTGCCAAGGCTGTTCTGGTAGCGCCGATACCGCCAATGCCGGGGAATGTTGATATGAAGCAGATCCTCAATGAGCAGGAGGGGCTGTATACTTTATATTTGCGCGGCCGTGAAAATGAGAAAACGGTGGAAAGGAAGCGGATTATTTCCTGCGTAAGCCGATGCCTGAATGCATATACGGATTTTGAAGAGGTAATGGCCTGTGCGGATAATCCGGATTTGCGCTTTATTATCTGCAATACGACAGAAGCGGGGATCGTGTATGACGAATCCTGCCGGTTTGCGGACAGGCCGGCATCCAGCTATCCGGGCAAGCTGACACAATTCCTTTACCGGAGATTTCAAAAATATCGCAATGAGGCAGGGAAGGGCTTTCTGATTCTGGCCTGCGAATTGATTGATGATAATGGGAAAGAACTGGAGCGATGTGTATTGCAATATGCCGGCCAATGGGAACTTGGGGCAGATTTTGCAGAGTGGCTGGAAAAAGAAAATATTTTTTGTTCTACATTAGTGGATCGGATTGTAACCGGTTTTCCGCAAGGGGCAGCCCCGAAATATAATCAGGAGAATGGATATGAGGATAAGGCTATGGATACCGGGGAGCTGTTTGGCTTTTGGATAATTGAGGGGCCTGATTCCATACGGGATGAATTTCCCTATGAAAAGGCAGGCCTGCCTATTCTTGTGACAAATGACCATAAACCATACAAGCAACGGAAGGTACGGATATTGAACGGGGCACATACGGCAATGGTATTGGGGGCACATCTTGCAGGGAAAAATATTGTGAGGGAATGCATGGAAGATGAGGTGATTTTCGGCTTTTTCAAACAGGCGGTTTACAAAGAAATTATTCCTACGTTAAGTTTGCCGAATGCGGAACTGGTATCTTTTGCGGCAGCCGTGGAAGAGCGGTTTTGCAATCCCTATATTGACCATGCGCTGCTTTCCATTTCCCTGAATTCCACGGCGAAATGGAGGGCGAGGATACTCCCTTCGATTAAGGAATATCAGAAGAGGCGGCATGGGGAACTTCCGCCGTGTTTGTCCGCATCCTTGGCTTTTTACGTGGCTTTTTACCGTAGGGCATGCAATAAAGAGGGGGGCTGGTTTTCCGCAAAGGCAGGTGGGGGAGAGTATCGGATCGCAGACGATGAAAAAGTATTGAAATTCTTTGAGGAACATGGGAAGGATGATGCCAGAATGCTGGTAAGTGAGGTGTGTGCGAGGGGGGATTTCTGGGGTGAGGATTTGACTCTGCTGCAGGGAATGGAAGAACGGGTGTATGAGGACTTGGCGGTGATAGAAGAAGAAGGGGCTTATGAACTTATGAAACGAATAAGAAAAGAGTATTTGGCCGTAGGGTGTTCCGGGGAATTTGCGGAGGCTGAACTGGAATAATAAAAGGGAATGGAGCAAATTTTGGGGGATGAGGAGCTCCGTATATAAATCCCGGACAGGAGTCCGGCCTTTTGGGCCGCCTGTCCGGGATTTTCAGTATTTATTTCATAATCTCCTTATATTCAAACCAGTCGAAATCGGCATAGTCATTGGTTGGATGGCCATCGGAGGAGGCGTACATGCCGATGAGGGTGCCGGTAAAACCTCCGGCAACTTCTTTGGAAAGCAGTGTGCCGTCCACCTGGGCGGCCAGGGTTTCCCATCGGCCGGCTTCGGATGCATATTGGAAGGAGAAGTCCTGTTCCCGGGCGATGACTTGAAGCCATATGCGGTTTTGGTTAAAGGCTGTCTGAGACAGTATGATATCCTGGCCGGCAAATCGTTTGGTTAAGCGCAAAAGCATCTTTCCTTCCCAGCAGCCTAGCTCTAGGCGGAGGTGGTAATCGTTGTTGAGAAGGAGGCAGATGCCGGCGGATTCTCCGTTTGCAGTAGGGGAAAAATCCATAACGGTTCTTGTCTGGAAATATATATGCTGCTGCCTCCTGCCCACAAAAGCGGGGTTGCCGGTGCCGGATAATGTGTCTTCGTTGAGGTAAAGCCGGAGGAAACCGGGGCGTGCGTTCAGGCTGTAAATCGGATGCCTGGGTGTGCGGAGCAGCTGCCAACAATAATCCAGGTTATTTTCTTCAAATTGGTCGCAGGCGGGCGGCTCCGGCCATGGCTTAGGGGTCAGCCGGGGCGCCGGATAAGAGAATTCCACTTTCCCGGTATCGGGGCTATAGAGAGGCCATCCCTCTTCCCAGATGACGGGCACGGCGAAGGTTTCCCTGCCCAGATTCCGATAATCGCCTCCGTCGGGGCGGGAGGCTAAAAGGACGGCCCACCACTCCCCGTTGGCAAGCTGGATTAGGTCGGAGTGCCCCGTGCTGTGGATGGGGAAGCTTTTTGGCAAATGGCGGTGCGTAAGAACCGGATTGCGCGGGTTGCACTCGTAAGGGCCTTCCGGATGCCGGCTGCGGAAAATGGTGGAAGAGTGGTTGTGGTCGGTTCCCCCTTCCGCAATGAGAAGATAATACCAACCATCTTTTTTGTACATATGAGGGCCTTCAGGGGCTACGGCATGATGCAAGGCGCCATCCGTGAGCAGCGTCCAACGTTCACCGATAAGTTCCCCTTTGCCCAGGTCTATTTCCTGCAGCCAGATATGGCGGTCTTCCAGTTCCGGGATTTCCGGATGGGGGCGGCGGTTGCCTAGATAATAAACCCGGTCTTCGTCGAAAAAAAGAGTTGGGTCGATGCCCTCGGCACCGGAAATGACAACGGGATCTGACCAGGGGCCTTCCGGATGTTCAGATGAAACGTAAAAATTCAGGTTGCCCCAGTAGGGCGGATCCTGTACCAATGTGGTGATGACGTAAAAACGCTGGTTCTTTTCGCAATACCGTATGGTGGCAGCATAAATCCCCTTGGAAGGTTTTACATGGTCCAGATTAAGCTGGGACGGCCTGGTAAGTACATGGCCGATTTGATGCCAATGAACGAAATCCCTGGAATGAAAGATAGGGATACCGGGAAAAAATTCAAAGGAAGATGTGACCATGTAATAGTCGTCTCCTTTCCGACAGACGGACGGATCGGGATAAAATCCTGGGAGCAAAGGGTTATGCAACAAATGATTCATACAATTTCTCCTTATTATTGAATGTAATTTATGTATTTGTTTAAAGGTTTCTATCTGGGAAGATAATAACATTTAATATGCACAAAGTAAAGGGGAAATATTAGAAAAAAATATTAAAAATGCACATGGAAAAGTGTGGAAAATAAAGAAATAGTATTGACATGTACAAAAAGCAGGGATATAATACGATTATAAATTAAATGTAATAAATAAAAAAATTACATTCAATTTTAAAAATGAGAAATGGGGAAACACTAATGGCAAGAAAGAAAAGCAACATGGTGGAAGATATTTATCATGAGATTAAAAATAGGATTATCGAACTGAAATATATGCCGGGGGAAGCGCTTTCTGTTAATATGCTTGCGGATGAATTCCAGGTGAGCAGGACGACATTAAAGGAAGTGATGATGCGTCTGATTGCGGATTGTTTAGTGGAGGAGACGCCGACGAAGCTGGTAGTGAGCAGCTTCACCATTACCGATATAATTGAGATGTGCCAGGTGAGGGAGGCTTTGGAGCATAAGGCGATAGAGCTTATTTTCGCAAAGGGCGGCCTGTCTCAAATACAGATTGAGGAACTGAAAAGAATCAATGAAAGTATGCGGGAAAGTGTAGAAGAGAAGGATTACAATAAAAACTTTTTAATGGATGATATGTTTCACGAAAGGTTAGTGGAATATGCCGGAAACCGAAAATTGAAGGTGAATTTTGACCATATCCGCGTAGAATCTTCCAGAGGGCGATGGCTGACATTGATTAACCCCAATTACGAGGATGCGCTCTATGAGCATGGGGAAATCATCAGGGCTTTGCTGGAAAAGGATTTGGAACATGCATTGAAATTCATCGGGATTCATTTGAAAAGAGCGGAAGCCAATTTCGGCAGCATCTATAGAAGCAATGATTATGAAAATTCTTTCAATCTGTTGCGTATTATGCGCGGGGCGGATACAGGGAGCGAGCCGCCGATTACGGAAAGGGCATAAAAGAAGGTATTTATTGACTTCATTTCACGCCGGGGTAGGGAAATAGAGTTAGTAATTCACCAAATAAAGATGAAAATGACAGGAGGACTATGAAATGAAGAAGAAATTGATTGCAATGTTCCTGGCCGCATCGATGGCAGCGGGAATGCTGACAGGCTGTGGTAACGCCGGCGATTTGGAGAATGGGGGGAGCGATGCCGCTGTAAGCGAGGAAGATGCAGAGAAGGCCGAAACGGGGAAAGAGGCAGACGCAGCAGGGGAAACAGAGGAAGCAAAGGCGGAAGAAGGGGAAAACATGCAGGGAGCGACACCTCTTACCTTTTGGTGTATTTCCGCCCATGAGCCGTTTTACAGGTCCAGGCTGGAGGCATGGAATGCAGCAAACCCTGATAAGCAGATCGATTTGGATTTGGTGAGTGTTGGAGGGGCGGACAGGCAGAGCAAGCTGCTGGTAGCGCTGCAGACAGGAGAAGGCGCGCCGGATTTCTGCGATGTAAATATCATTCATTTTGGAGTGTATTTCGACTTTGAAGAGGTTCCGTTTGTGCCGCTGACAGATTTAGTTGCGGATGAAAAGGATAAATTTATTGAGAAAAAACTGAATATGTATTCCTATAATGGGGAATTATATGGTTCTCCTACGCAGGCGGGTGCTACGGTAGTTTATTATAATACGGCAATTACCGATGCGGCAGGGATTGACATTGACTCCATTGTCACATGGGAAGATTTTGAGGAAGCCGGAAAGCAGGTACTGGAAAAAACGGGAAAACCTATGACTGCAATCGAAACGACGGATATGGCGCCGTTTCAGTCCATGGTACTTCAAAAAGGCTCGGATTTCCTGGATGGAGAAGGAAATGTCATTATCAATAACGAAACGAATATCGAAATTCTGGAATATCTGAAGGGATGGCAGGAGGAAGGTATTGCGGTACCGATGCCGGGCGGGGGCAACGCTTCGGAGACCTTTTATGAGTATTTTAACAATGACGGTATGGCAGCGCTGATTATGCCGATGTGGTATATGGCAAGGATTAGGGAATATATGCCGGATTTGGAAGGGCATATTGCAATACGACCGATGCCGGTATGGGAAGAAGGGCAGGAATATACAAGTGCATGTACCGGGGGCACAGGCACAGTAATTACAAATCAGTGTGAAAATGTAGAACTGGCAAAGGAATTCCTTTATTTTTGTAAACTCAGCTATGATGCGACAAAAGAGTGCTATCTGCAGCTTGGTTTTGCTCCGTTTAGAAGCGATGTCTGGGAAGACGAAGCGCTGCAGGTGAACATAGAATTCTTCAATAACGAGAATGTTTTTGGAAATGTTGCGCAGTCTTTAAAAGAATCAAACGCAATTAACAACAGCGCGCTTGTACCTAATGCATTTGATCTGGTTTCCTCAGACGTTATGTTTTCGGTATTTGAAGCAAAGACGGCTACCCCGGAGGAAGCTCTGAACAATGCGGCAGCTGCTTTGGAGAGCCAGCAGTAGGTAGCAGTAAAGGGAGTCTGACTCAAAAAAGGGCCAGACTCTTTTTCCTTATATAGAAAAAGCAGGTGTAGCGGAAGGGAGAGGCTAGATGAACAAGGTAAGAAAATTAGCATACAGCCAGAAGGCGGCGCCATATTTATTCCTGGCTCCATTTCTGATATCTTTTTTGGTATTTAATTTGTATCCGATTGGAAGTTCCTTTCTTATGAGTTTTCAAAAGTTAAAAGGATTTAACACATATCAGTGGGTAGGGCTGGAGAACTATAAAAATTTATGGAATGCCAATTTCGGGGCGGCACTGAAAACAACTACGGTTGTTACATTATTTGAGTGCATCGTTTTGACGGTGTTTCCGCTTTTCCTGGCGATCGTCCTGAATGGGAAGTTTTTTAAGGGCAGGAATATATTCCGCGCTGTTTTTTTTATTCCAACATTGGCATCTACGATTGTGGCCGGTATTGTATTCCGGATGCTTTTCTCGGAAATGCCTTCTGCGTTTATGAATTCGCTGTTGCATGCGCTTGGAATTCCGGCTCAGAATTTTATGCTGAATTATTCCTGGAGTATTGTTCTGATGGTGCTTTTAGGAACATGGAAAAGCGCTGGGCTTTACATGATATATTTTCTGTCGGGGCTGCAGGCAATTCCGCAGGATGTATATGAGTCGGCGGAAATCGACGGGGCCGGCGAATGGGGAAAGCTGCGCTACATTACCATACCGCTTTTAAAACCTATTGCCATATATGTGTTTACCATACTGATATTCGAAGGGTATCGTACTTTTGGTGAAAGCTATGTATTCTGGAAGGAATCCATGCCGGGCAACCTGGGGATGACGATGGTGCGCTATCTGTACCAGCAAGGCTTTACCTATGCCCGCTCTCGCCATTTCCATATTAATGCTGTTCATCGCCATCACTGCATATCCATGTTTGTCAGCATGCTGCAATATATTTTTCATTGATACGTACATAATCCATTACCCTTTTACCCCTCTTCGAGGATGCCCTTTCCGCCTAAATTCTTCCTATCTTTTTCCATTTTTTCAAATCTATCCATCCCGCTTACCGTATCATAGGACCGGATGCAGATAGAAGCCGCATACGCGGCCATTTCCAGTGCCTCCTCCGGCCCCTTCCCTTTATAGATGGAAGCGAGAAATCCAGCCACTGCCGTATCCCCTGCACCTGTCGTGGAAAGTATTTTCTCCACTTGGTACGGGCGAATCCATATCCTACGGTTTTGCCAGCCCGCATTTTCACGGAACACGGGAATTCCGGATGTTTCCAGCCGCCCTTTTCCCGCCGTACATAAATACATGCCCCGCTTTCCGGCTTTCACCAATACAACATCAGCCCCCATATCCAACGCTGCATTTCCCACCGCTTCCGCATCCGATTCCGAAAGGAGATCCATCATGTCTCCATTCCCGTTTTCTGCTGCCAGTTTACAATAGCGGTTCCTATCCAACAAAAATATGGCCTCTTCCAGGCTCGGCAGGAAAATGTCCGTCATCGGCAATGCCTTCTCCAAAATCGGACGCCAATCCACCTTCCCCGGTTCTGCCTTTAGATCCGGCAGGCTCATATCCATGGAAAAGGGTACGTTTCTTTCTTTTACTTTGGCTATCAGCCGCAAAAATTCTTCTCCATTTTCCCTATATAAATATTTCATCGCAGGCGGATAGCCGAAATGCAGCAAAAAGCAGTGTTCCAATACCTCTGGCGTGATGTCCTCCGATGCAAAAGATTGGGAAGCCCCTCTGCTGTGAAGGGTGCTTTTATCCCTTCCCGGCAGCGCCAACGCCACGCTGGCGCTGGATACACTGTTCAACTGCTCTTTCAGAATATGTTCTGCGTTATAATTTTCCAGCAGGCTCTTCACGATTTTACCAATGGTATCGCTTCCTATCTTACTCACAAGGCGCACAGGAATATGCATTTTATGCAATGCCAGACCGGTATTACCCACTTCCCCTCCAAGATACGCCATAGTTCCCCCGCACTCCGTCACCTTTCCTTCCGCCAGAATATCCCCCGGTTCCTGGCCAATCACCGGCAAAATATCCAGCACCAGCGACCCTGCCACCACAATTTTTTTCTCCACCATTCGACTTCTCCCTTTCTCCCTTCTCTTTCCAGCCCTAGTTCCGCATCCTCTTCCCCCGGATGTCCACCCCTATGGCCATGCCCTTGCTCTACCTTGGCGCAATTCCTCCACCAGTTGCGGCGCACCCCCAACGGACTCATATTAATTCTTTAGCCTTTTACCCCTCCTGCCGAAAGCCCTTCCACAAATTGATTCTGGTTCAACAGGAAGATAACCACAAGAGGCACCAATGCAAGAACAGCCCCCGGAATCAGCATCTCATAATTATTCCCATAAGAACTAATCAGCGATGCCAGCCCCACGGGAAGCGTATAGGATTCATCCGTTGTAAATACAATTAACGGCCATAGAAAAGCATTCCAGTTGCGCAGCGCAAGCAGGATTGTCATCGCTCCAAAGGCCGGACGCATAAGCGGCGTCATAATGCGGAAAAAAATACCGAACTCCGTGCAGCCGTCCATCCTCCCTGCATCCATATAATCCTTATCCAGCCCCGCAACAAACTGCTGGAAAAAAAACATCGCTGTGGGCTGAACCAAAAAAGGCAAAATAGCACCGGCTTTCGTATTAATCAGATGCATATTGATAATCATACGGTACAGGGGAATCAACAGAATTTCCAACGGTATCATCATAACAATCATCATAAGCACGAATAAAATACGCTGCCCGCGAAACCGGTATGCCGCAAGGGCATATCCGCCCATAGAAGAAAAAAGCAAAGAAAGAACCGTTGATGCTATCATAACTATAATACTGTTCCAATACCAATGCAGATAGACTCCGGATTTTGTCGTAAGCGTATAAATGTAATTATCCACGATGAGATTATCAAACTGGAATACCATTCCCAGGCCGTCTTTAAAAAGGCTTCCCGTATCCTTAAAGGATGCAATCGCCATAAAATAAATAGGAAATAATGTGATAACTGCCAAAACAATAAACAATATAATAAGCATTATCTGCGTCACTTTATTCTTTG
>Ga0137297_11409_pt1 | contig 13990 bp, 12 predicted proteins | sample RamsorincwithD2O_FD_97191 | JGI IMG/M metagenome (GOLD analysis project Ga0137297, IMG submission 97191) | Mouse cecal microbial communities from Vienna, Austria - Mucin amended with D2O | ecosystem: Host-associated > Mammals > Digestive system > Large intestine > Cecum | place: Austria: Vienna... | reverse complement strand
ATAAGCCAAGGTACGGTTATCCGGCGAGAAGCATACGCCTGTTTCGGCGGCCGGGGTATGGGTGATTTGCTTGGTCGTGTTGTAATCGGCCGAGGTGACGAATACCTCACCTCTTAGGGTGAAGGCGATCTGTTTGCCATCGGGGGATACGGTAGCGGAGGTTGCTCCTTTGCTGGAATTCAGATCGGCGATTTGCTCTTGATCGTCACGTATCAAGTCGATCCGCACTTTCTGCGGATTGCTTCCCGGACGTTGTGTATAGATCTCGCCATCGTATGTGTAGCACAATGTCTGGTCGCTACCTGTAGAGAGGAAACGTACGGGATGTGTCTTGAACTTAGTAATCGCTGTTATAGATTGTGGGGTGTTGAGAGGGAATGAATATACATTGAAAGACCCACCGTTGCGTTCGCTCAGGAAATAAACCGTCTGTCCATCCGGAGCAAATACGGCGTTGCGGTCTTCTCCCGCATGGTCGGTCAAATTGGTGTGTTTCCCAGTTTGCGTATCATACATCCATATATCCCGGGTAACGGATGAGGTATGATGTTTACGCCATTCATCCTCGAAGCCCTTACGATCTTGGTATAAGAATGTTTTTCCGGATTTATCGAAGCAAACCATCTCGGCGGGTGTTCCCAATACTTGCTCCGTGCGTCCGCCACCAACCGGCACTTTATAGAGTTCCGTCATGGACGAGGTCGGGAATAAGGCACTCTGGGCCGGATCTTGTATGGATGCGGAGAAGAGTACGTATTTACCGTCGGGAGTAAAGGCCGAGGGAATCTCGGAGGCGGAATGAGTGGTGAGGCACTGTGCCGTTCCACCATTGGAGGGCATTACGAATAAATCGAAATTACCGTTACGATCGCTGGCGAAAGCGATTTGTTTTCCGTCCGGAGACCAGATCGGCGTACATTCATACGACGCTTGGGTGGTAAGTTGTATCGCTGTCCCTCCTTTGGCCGATACTTTATAAATATCTCCTTTGTAACAAAACGCTATCTCTGTTCCATCAGGAGAGATTTGCACATCACGCATCCACAAAGGGGTTACAGCGTAGCTGGTAGTCGCAAAGCCCAAGGCTATGCAGGTTAAAAGTTTTTTCATGTACTTAATGTTTTTTAGAATGGTACGAAGATACATATTATTTTCTATCTATCGACGCGGCCGTAATTAAAATATGGAGTGGGTTATAAACAACTTAAGGAATGAGCCGGAAACAGCTTAGTAAGCAGGCCAACATCTACTCCCTAAGTAGTACCCCTCTCTACTTACTAAGTTGAGGTCACTCTACTTAGGGAGTTGATGAGGCTCTGCTTACTAAGCTGTTTTCAAGGTACTTTTCGATCGGTCTCCCTTCAGGGAAAAATGAATTTTAGGATGATAAAAATAAGAAGAAAAGTTTGCGGTGAATGGAATAATATGTATATTTGCATTGTCACAGACACAATAGAATTTAGAAAGAAGAACAACTCAACAGAACAACTCAACAGAACAACTCAACAGAACAACTCAACAGAACAACTCAACAGAACAACTCAACAGAACAACTCAACAGAACAACTCAACTATACATATAATATATAACGATCAATCTTTGAACATACAACTCTAGCAAATCATATCTGTTCTGTGACAAAATCCTTTATGTTTTAATCTGTCTCTATCTGGAGAAGGTGAATACGTGTATGTGTATTTACCAAACGGAACAGGTTTATTTAAACCGTAGGCAGTTATTGTTGAATTATTAATTTGTTAAAAAATATGGGACTTAGAGTAAGACGCGTGAAACGTGCGTTCGGTTTTGATAAGACAAAGACCGAGAAATATGTGATCGTTCCGGATCGTGCGACGATCGTATCATTCGAGCATCTTTGCGAACAAGTAGCATTGATCTCAGGTATTAACTTAGGTATGGTTCAAGCCACTATCTTTGGATTGGTTCGTTCCATGCGGACTTTCATCCAGCAAGGACATACCGTTCAAGTAGATGGTTTTGGCACATTCATCCCCTCTTTCAACGCAAAAAGCAGTTTGGTGGAGAAAGAGGCGAATATAGACTCCATCCATCATGTAAAACTTCGTTTCCTCCCCAGCGCAGAGTTGAGGGCGGTGATGAAATCGATGGAATTTGTATTCGACGTGACGGACAGTACGAACGATTCTAATACCGAGTCCGGTGAAGAGGGTTCGGCTACTGGAGGTGACTCCGAGAGTCCGGACGAGATCTAATCTGTCTGGAGGAAGATAAGTGAGGCCCCCGCTTGGAGTGTATCTTACACTGCCAAGTGGGGGCTTTTTTTATCTGGTCACGGGGATATTTGGAAGAAATTGAAAGATCCATGCGTACCATGATTAATAAAATACCTACTTTTGAAGAAATAATATTCTCATAGAGCGTTGCATTGTAAAAGAAAAACGTATCTTTGTCTCACTCGGCGGGAGAAATCGCCGGTATAGATAAGAAAGCGTTTTTTGCTTTATCCTAAACATCGAAATCGCCAATTTCAAGCAAAGGGATAGAGACAATGTGACGCTCATTCTGTGTTTGTATATATACCAAAGTATGTATAGTCATACTTGTATGTATAACATACAGCGTGGGAATATTGTTTCTTCGTTCATTTTTGCGAGGCGTTTGGCGATGCCCGATGTTTGATGAACAGCAGGACAAGTCTCACGCTCTCTTTTTATATATGTAGTTAGCCTAGATTCGGGGACTTGGAAGGGCAGGAAAGAGCGTAAATGTCATGAAACAACAATGTCCGAAGTGTGGTAACTGGGTAGAAGGGAAGGAGAAGAAATCAGTAGTTAAAAAAGGCATAAAAAAAGGAGCAAATATGCTTGTTGGCCTCCTTCCCGGTGGAGGAACGTTTACTAGTACGTATGAATTAATAGGAGGAGATAATCCAGTTAATCAATTTATTGATGAGGTCGATAAAAATGTAAGAGATATTCCCTATGTGTTTGAATGTCCGAATTGTGAATACGTATGGGAGGATAGAAATAGTTCTGGAAATGACAATCAATTAGCGAAAGATAATTTACTTGTTCAGCAAATGTGGGAGTATGTTCAAGAGAATACAGATGAAATATATACTTCTGCTGAAACCATGAATGCTTTTCTGTCGGAATGGGAGTCTAAGGAAATTATCAGCCCTACTCCTAAGTCACAAAGAGATTTTATCTTAGCTTTTTGTGCCTATTGTGCAAGTATGGCTGAGTCTCAATATCTCTCTGTTTCCAAAAAATATATTAATCGTGCATTAAGGAGTAATAATGATAAAGAGTATCAATTGTTCTTAGAAGTAATAAACAATAAAGAATCCAATAGAAATATAGCAACGATTGTTCCCAATGCGATTAAATTGTTAGGGGATTTGAAAGAAGATCAAGTATTCTTGAAACAAGAATGGTATTGGGAACAACTTCAAAATGCTATAGATGAAGAAACAAATAAATATAAGGACGGGAAAATACAGGAAAAGAAATCTTATTTGATTAAGAACTCTCTGTTTGCTGTTCCAATATTACTATTTGTAATATATAAATATATGAATTATGACTCTCCGGAAGGATTTTGGTCTACCCTTTTTAGTTGGGTTCCTATCTATTGGACTGTACTATTAACTATTGGTGGAGCTTATTTGGCTGTGATATCTGATTGCTATAAAGTCTTCTCTCGTAAATATGAAGAGTGGCAAAATGAATACATAAGCCAATATACACCTTTTAAATGGAGTGATTTGTTGAAATAGGAATCTAAATATCAAGCTAATATGAAAACTAATCGATTTGTTTTACTAGTTGTTTTTATACAAATATTATTATTTCCTGTTTTTGCAACAGAAGTGACAATAGGAAAAGCGGGAAAGTTGAGAAAAATATTATTGAAGGAGCGATTATCTCAAATAGATTCATTAAGCATTGTTGGGGAAATTAATGGAACAGATATTTTAGCTCTTAAGGAAATGCCTTTATTGGAATATTTAGATCTGAGAAAATGTCATATAGTAAAAGGAGGAAAGCCATATTATATAAATAAAAAGGAAAAGTTGAAATTAAAAACAAAAACTAATGTTTTATCTTCTTTTTTATTCGATCATTCATTTAAATCTCTAAAATATATAGTTTTGCCTGAGTCTCTGATAAAGATAGAGATGAACGGGATACAATGTGGCTTGGATTTTTTACATTTAACAAGTAATAAGACTAAAATATTTGATTATGTTTCAAATATAGTCATTATTTTGGATTCAGCAGATATGATTGACTGCTTTTTAGACTCAGGGAAACATTTGAAAAACATACAAGTATGTAATGGGCTTATTCGTGATAGACAATTTGCTGGATATAAAAATTTAGAAACGGTAATCGTGCATAAAAATGTCTCATCTATGGGTAGTTCGATTTTTGAGGGATGTGATCATTTAAGGCATGTAGAAATTCATGCCCCTATACATTCTTTAGAAGAATCAACCTTTGAAAACTGTAAATCATTAAGAAGCTTACAATTACCATTAGGATTAAATCAAATTATGAACTATTGTTTTTATAATTGTTCTTCTTTGGATAAGATAAATCTTTCTGATAATATTACGGTTATAGGGAATTCAGCGTTTAAAAACTGTACGTCTTTACGTGAAATTGGGCTTTCAAATGATTTATTGGAAATAAAGGATGAGGCCTTTTATAATTGTTCTTCTTTAGTTAAGATAAATCTTTCTGATAATGTCGAGGTTATAGGGAATTCAGCGTTTAAGAACTGTACGTCTTTATATGAAGTTAGGTTTTCAAATAATTTGTTGGAAATAAAAGATGAGGCTTTTTGTAATACAAGTTTGAGTTTTGTTACGTTGCCAAATTCATTAGTATCATTAGGAGATAATGTATGGAGTAGATGCTCTTTGAAAAGAATAGAATATCCAAAGAATGTTGTAAATATAGGCAAAAATGATTTCTCTTTAATGCCGGATCTTTCTATTTATATGAACTCAGTTCTGAAACCATCGGGTGATATAAAAGGTTGTTATACTACGCTATATATTCCAGCAGGTTCATTTGATAATTATAAAGAATGGTCAGATAATGCTTATGTTATTGATGCCAAGAATCCGATTTGTAAAACAATTTATATTAGTGATATATATGATGTGAAATCGATACGTTATACAGATGTTTTAAAAGTAGTTGGGGATATAGACTCAGAATCATTCAATACGTTGCTGAAAAATATAAGAATGGTTAAAATTTTAGATTTATCTCAAGCTAGATACACTACTACTCAGTCTGAAATTAATATTGCACATGCTGCTTTTCTGAAAGAAGAAAAGAAAAAGAAAGAAGATAAAGATTTATCTGAATTTTTAGGAATAGTAGCTGCAGGAGCTTCTTTGTATGCTGAATATTTTATGGGTCCATTAACTGGAACAATGACTAAAATAATAGCAGATGAGGTACAAAAAGGTATGGATGAGGATGTGAGAAAGTATGAAGAAGGTGTTTTTTATGCGGATACAGTTAGAAATAATTTAGTGTTGTCTGATAATTTATCTCATATTAGAAACTTGTCATCAATTTATTTACCCTCAAATGTGGATAACTTATTTGTTGATAGAGAAAAAAGTTCGCCTTTGAATTTGTATGTAAATGATTGTTTTAAATTAAGGTTAAATATAAAGAATGTTGATGGCGCAAAATTTTTTGTGCCAGCTGAGTATGAACAACTTGTTAAGAGTAATCCAAATTGGGAAGGGTTGATTTATAAAATCTATAATCGTGATGATAGGTATCGAAATCAAAATGCAGATGAATGATTGTAGAAGAAAATCTAAGTGGAGTGATTTATTTAATGGTAGTCATAAATAATGTGAAGATATGAAGAGTAAAACAGTCGCAGCCGTATTGGCTATTTTCGTAGGAGGATTAGGTATTCACAAATTCTATTTGGGAAAGACATTCCAAGGAGTTGTTTACTTGTTGTTTTTCTGGACTTGTATTCCGGCAATAGTGGCCTTGATTGAAGGAATCTTGTTCTTGATGAGTTCAGAAAGTGAGTTTAATAGGAAATACAACCGTTGATATGAAACAAATACTATTTGCATTGACATTTGTCTTGTTGTCTGCTTGTTCCCAACAGGCGGAAGAAGAACAGCCATACGTCCCTTCCGAAGAGATGCTGCCTGCCTATACGGCCATCACGGAAGTGATTGAGAAGAAAGAACAGGAAGGTGCGAATGCGGATTATGATTTGGAAGAAACTATCCGGATCTTGAACTCTTTGGAAATAGCTCAAACGCAATCAGAGAGTTTCGACGACTTTTTGCTTTACATGGCAAAACAGGATTATAGCCGAGTAGCACCGGAGGTATTGAAGGCCAAGGCCAAGTTCTTTCCGGTTATGCAGCACATGTATGAACTACAGAAAGAGCATAAGGAGTTTTCTACTTTGTGGATGGTCGCTCGAAGTGTTGCTGCCGGAGGGCAAACGTTGCGAGAAAATGTAGATGCCGCCGGTGTAGGCTTGGCGGTTGTCGCTTCTTCTGCGACAGGAGGAATGGAGTCCGTTTCCCAAGCAGCCGGAGCGGTAAATGCCGCTACCAATGCCGCATTCGACCATTATGCGGAAGAGCAGAAACTAAAGAAAGAGTTGGAAAAGCAGATTAAGGAAGTCAAGGAGCAATATGTCAACTATCTTTCCGAGTTCGCTCCGGTCTATTACAAATACATGAAGGAGTGGGATAAGCTCTGCTTGAATAAAGACAAGGCATATTTGGATATTTATGCCGGGCGTGCGGAGGATGCCTTGAACCATGCGGATGCGGTTTTACGTCAGTCGCCCGAGAATAGGGAAGGGTTGTTGTTGCGATCCTTGTGCCTGATCGAATTAGGTAAACTGAATCGGGATGAAGGTCTTCAGTTCCGCTTGCCGTTCGATATCGAAAAGATGGAAGTCGATACATTGAATAGAAAGGAGATAGAGAATCCCTATTTCCGGGCGGCCTCTATCACTTTGAATGATTACTTATCCGAATATCCGGAAAAATCAGCTCCGGCATTGCTGCTGCAAGGTGTCTTGATGATGGATATGGGGAATGCGCAATCGGCTTTGTCTTATTTTGATCAAGCTGCGATCGAATATCCCCGGCAAGCGGAAGAGCTGACGGATTTATTGAACTCGTATCGTAGCCGTACTTATTTGAATAAGAGCGTAGAAGGTATGTATCTGCTGAATCTGTATAAATCTACCATGGAGGGATTCGGTTTGTTCAGTCCGAATTTCTATAAAGCGAAGTATTATACATCTAAGGGAGATTTGAATAGCAGTAAGGAAGAAATCTTGAAGCATTTCTATCGCCGCAGTAATCAAGGCGTATATGATTGTTTACTCTCAGACATGAAATTCTGCGAGGATTTCTTGTACAGCAGTTTCAGCCCGATCGTACCGGAAAAGTCTTTCATCGATGTTTCGATTTCGGCAGCGAGCAAGATGCTGGTGATGAGTAAGGATGATGAGATCAATGTGACATTGAACAATCGCTCCGACCATGATTTGGAAAATGTACGTGTATTTCTTTGTATTCATTATACAGATATGTACAAGGATGATTACAATGTGGTGAAAGTGCCTGTGACCAAGAACCGGATCGGAAAGCATGAGACGGTGGAGCTGTCTACCGTGAAATTGGATTATAATGGAAAGAAAGTCGATGACATAACCCGTGTCCGTGCCATCGTGATGACGGACGATAAGATCTGCTGGGTGGACGAGGTGAAGGAGAAAGACCGGAAAGTGATCGAGCATTTCGCGGCCAAATACTCAAAAAGCAATGTGATTGACAATGCGAAAAAGAATTATCTGTCCGATCTATCGGTAGATGTTTCTTCTTTGAAGAAAGCGATAGAAGAAGGCACTCGGATCAATGGTTCGGCTACGGCGTTGGAATCGGCTTCGTCTGCTATAAAGTCTTGGACGAAAAGTGGGATCACCGCTGTTACCGGTATGTTTACTTCCGATGATAAAGTTAAGAGCACGTTGGAAACGGTATGGGAAGAGACTTCCGGTTCGGATTTAAGAATCGAGTTGCCTCGCCTGTTGGTCTTTATAGATCCTGAGTTTTCCATTAACCCGATTCAAGACGAGGAAGTTGGTGTACGTCCCTATGAGAGTTTCCTCGCCGGATCTTACATCAAATTGAAATTTAAGTACACAATAGAAGTCGGTAAGATTGTGCCTTTGTATATATACAGCGATTTTATTTGTTTTAAGTTAGACTTAAAGAGTGAGAATGGAAAGGTGAAATTGGTAAATGTGGAGATTATAAATGATGGTACGATTGGTTAATCTAGTTTTTGTTTGTCTTTTTACATCTTGTTTAGGCGTAAATGATAGCGGTGGTTATGAAAGTAATCATCGATCAAAGGGCAAACAGTCTTTCGAAAGAAAGGAATATTATTGCGAGTATTGTGGAAAGAAGTTCTCTGATGCACGTGATCTTTCGATAAATTCTTGCAAGAAACATCCGAATGGTGTTTATAAAGGTTCTCACAAACAATATAGAGGAGGAAAGAAAGACCGTTACGAATGTCGGTATTGCGGTAAGAGTGCTCGGACAATATCCGATTTGGTGTCAAACACATGTAAGCATGCTCCTAAAAAGGGTTGGCATAGGCCGAGGTAACCAAGATAACAATAAAGAAAAGCAATATGAATCCTATAGAAGAATTAATTGTAAGAGCAGAGAGCGGAGATGTTGAGGCTCAGTTTGATCTTGCTAGTGAGTATTGGGATAAAGGAGATTATGAACAGGCTTTCTTTTGGTGCAAGAAAGCAGCCGATCAAGGACATGTAACCGCTCAGTTTAATTTAGGCTTAATGTATGATAAAGGCGAAGGCGTACTCCAAGATTACGAGCAGGCTTTTTATTGGTACAAGCGATCTGCTGATCAAGGGGATGCAGACGCTCAGTTAAATTTAGGATTAATGTATGATAAAGGTCAAGGTGTGCTTCAAGATTCTGAGCAGGCTTTTTATTGGTACAAGCAATCCGCCGATCAAGGAAATGCGGTCGCTCAGTTTAATATAGGAGAGATGTATGATGAAGGTCAAGGTGTACTTCAAGATTGTGGACAGGCTTTTTATTGGTATAAGCAATCTGCCGAGCAAGGGAATGTATTCGCTCAGTCAAATTTAGGATTAATGTATTATGAAGGTCGAGGTGTACTCCAAGATTACGAGCGGGCATTTTATTGGTACAAACACTCTGCCGAACAAGGGTATGTTGACGCTCAGTTTAATTTAGGTTTAATGTATGATAAAAGCCAAGGCATATTTCAAGATTATGGACAGGCTTTTTATTGGTACAAACAATCCGCAGATCAAGGGTCTGTAGATGCTCAGATAAATATAGGATCAATGTATTATAAAGGCAAAGGCGTTCTTCAAGATTATGAGCAGGCATTTTATTGGTACAAACACTCTGCCGATCAAGGACATGAAATCGCTCAGTTTAATATAGGCTTAATGTATTATAAAGGTCAAAGCGTCCTCCAAGATTATGAACGAGCTTATTATTGGTTTGAGCAATCCGCTGATCAAGGATATGCTGTTGCTCAGTTTAATTTAGGAATAATGTATTATGAAGGTCAAGGCATATTTCAAGATTATGGACAGGCTTTTTTATGGTTTAGGAAAGCTGCCGAGCAGGGATATGCGAACGCTCAGTTTAAAATAGGATTAATGTATTATGAAGGTCAAGGCGTTCTTCAAGATTCTGAGCAGGCTTATTATTGGTATAAACAATCCGCTGAGCAAGGGAATGCAAATGCTCAGTTTAAAATAGGATTAATGTATTATAAAGGTCAAGGCGTTCTTCAAGATTATAAACAGGCTTTTTTATGGTTTAGGAAAGCAGCCGAGCAAGGAGATGCAAGTGCCCAAAATAATATAGGGTTTATGTATGAATGTGGATATGGTGTTAAAAAAAATATCAAAAGAGCTTTTGATTGGTATTTGAAGGCAAAACGGAATGGGCATGAAAGAGCAGAAAAAGCCTTGAAAAATCCAATCTTTGATAAAATCAGAATAGAAAGATTGATAAGATGATAATGTAGAACAATCATTGTAAAAGTATTCGAATATGGTTTATTTGGAAAGTTTCAGACTACCACAAGATGATTGGACGGATTGCTATTTCTCCAGGCCAAGCATTGTGGATGTTTCAGGTAAAGTTTTTTTTCTTATGGAGACTCTAAGAAAAAGATTCCCTAGTCCTGATTTGGATGATCTATACGCCGGCATACCACAAGCTACAAATATGACCGGGTTTACTTCTTGGTATCCTTGGAATATATTTTATCAATGCGGAATAGAAGATTTGGAATTTGAGAGTATAACGATTTTTTATGGAGGAAATGGATCGGGTAAAACGACATTATTAAACGTGATTGCTCAAAAACTGAATTTGCAGAGATCTACATTGTATAATAGAAGTGTCCGCTCTCAATTGCGAAACAACTAAGCTGAGCAATCGAATGGAGAGACTGCGTTTAATTATTTTGTGAATGCGATAAAAGATAATACCTTGATTTTACTCGATGAGCCGGAGAATAGCTTGTCTACGCAATGTCAGATGGGGTTGGCTTTGTTTTTACAAGGTGCGATACGTTCATTCAATTTCCAATTAATCATAGCATCACATTCTCCTTTCATATTATCTATACCGGGCTCTAAGATCTATAATTTGGATGTGACTCCTATTGAAATAGATAAATGGTATAATCTAAATAATATTAGATGTTATTTTGATTTGTTTAAGCAGCATGAAACATACTTTGAGAAATGATAAAGATCATCATAAGGATGAGAAAAGAATATAAAAATGTAATAGAGAAGGTTCTGATAGGTCTTATATCTACATTATTAGTGATAGGACTCTTTTACTATGTTTTGTTTCATGGTTTCATCCATGATTGGATAGTTAGGGTTTGGAAAATGATTCAATTGATTATCAACTAAAATAATACGACAATGAGTGCTTATTTATCGAAAAACGAGTATGCGAACATGAAGCTTGTTCCGGGATTGCTTTGTACTGGGGGATCAGTAGGGTCTTATATGATTTATGATTCCTACACTGGTTTTTCCGCGTTTTTAACGGGGATATTGTTTGTCCCAATGGCGGTTTTATTAGCTTACTTTTGGTTTGTTAATTTTAAAAAGTATTATGAGATAACCCAAGTTCCCCTTGAACAATGGGATGAGTATATCAAGAAAGAGCGTATTCTCTTCTCTAAGGCGGTGTATGTACATCCTCAGACAGGAGATGTGCAAACAGTTAGAAGAGGTTTTTCCATTCCTGTGTTTCTTTTTGGTTTCTTTGTGCCATTAGTGAAAGGACAATTCTCTTTGGCGATAAAGTTCTTTCTTATTGTGTTAGCATTAGATACTTTAGGGTCGATAATACCTGTTATTGGAAATGTTATTGCTCACATATTATCGAGTTATGGTATCGCTCGGCGATATAACAAATACTACGAGGATTACTTGATAGAACAAGGTTATGTCATTCAAGATACGCATAGTGGTTTCCAGACTATATCAAAAGCTAAAGAAGTAACTCGAAATGTATTAACGGCAGATAGTGTTGGGTCTATATATAATGAGGTGAAAAGGGAATATATAACCCCAAAGACTTTATCTATGTCAAGTGTGGAGAAACAAGGTGCAAGCCCGAAAATCCTTTGCCCTCATTGTGATACTCCGAATGAATCAAATGCCGGGTTTTGCGTCAATTGTGGGAATGTCTTATATTAGCACTCTCAAACTCAAAAAAGAATGGATCTATTATTCTATGTACTAGCCGGCCTCTGCCTGTTGTTGGGTTTTGCCGGTTGCTTCCTGCCCGTATTGCCCGGGCCTCCGGTTTCCTATGGAGGATTGTTGTTGTTGCAGGCGACCGAACGGTATCAGTTTACGATTGGGCAATTGGTTGTATGGGGACTGTTGGTTGTCGTGGTGCAAGCGCTGGATTATGTGACGCCGATATTGGGTACCAAATATAGCGGAGGAAGCAAATGGGGCAATTGGGGATGCGTACTTGGAACGGTGGCGGGTATCTTCTTGTTCGTTCCTTGGGGTATCTTGTTGGGGCCTTTCTTGGGGGCGTTAGTGGGGGAGTTGTTGGGAGGCAAGGCGTTTGGCGAGGCGATGAAAGCCGGCCTTGGGGCGTTTCTTGGTTTTGTGGTCAGTGTGGTGTTGAAGGTGGGGCTTTGCGGGTATTTCGTGTATTGTGCGATCGCCTTTCTATAAGCATGAGGTGGAGTTTTAGTCTCATGGTTAAAGGTTGAGTAAAAAAAGTATCTTAGGTGCATCGATCGATGAAGCTAAGATACTTCGCCAACGAACTTAAGATACTTTGGATATGAACCTAGGATTGCTGACCATGCCACGGACGGTCGTGTTCGCACGTCTGAAAAAGGCTAATTTAATATATGACTATATCGTGCCGGGTTATGATGTGCTTCATTCGTTTAGCAGGCTACGGCACTCACGCAGGGAACTTGATTTCTTTAATTTCACGATAAATAACACGAGGCTTTCCCCTTGGGTCTCCGAGGGCAGATCCTCTCCGGATTTGCTGAAACAATAGGAATGGCAATAGGGATCGATAGGGTCCATTTGTCGCACATTACCGGTTTGATAAAAATTATCTTTTAATCCTTCTTTTACCTGCCAACATTCTTTCTTCTCCGTATCATAACAGAAGGTGTAATTTCTGGACTCATCCTCTGCGTTATAGTATGTAGATACCCAGAAACGGCTGCCCATGCGGATCGGTAGCAAAGGGAGTGTATTCTTTCCGGCAAGGTTCTCCAAGGCTTGGCTTTGTCGCTTTTGCTTAATATATAAGGTGTCCCGTAATAAATTCTCGGGTTGGTAGGAGGGAGCGTAGGCATAAACCGTTCCGCTTCCGGGCTCCACGGCTACTTCCGGGGCGAGACAACCGATCGGGCATGTGGAACGTTCCAGATCGACCGGACGGATCGTATGAGATTGTAATTTATGGAAAGAGGAATCGTATTCAACGATCTGTTTCTCAATCGTAGCGGTTTGCCCCGCCGTATCCCCATGAACACATTCCTCGGTGGTAAATATCCGGTTATTGTGCATGGATATGGATAGCATATGCCTATTCTCCGGAAGGTCGCATTTCAGTTTCTTGCGGGTAAGGAGATCACCATTGAATGAGTAATAGAAAATATCGTCCGTGTTTCCAAGTACGATCAGCTGCTGGTTGGCCGGGTTCACTACATACCCCGCTACCCGTATGTCATCCGGATGGGTGACGCGACAGATAAATTCTCCCTTGCGATTGAAACGGTAAAGCGTCTCATTGCTGATAAGGAATAGGTTGTCTCCCTCTTGACGGATATACTTGGCTTCCTTGATCGAATGCGTCCCTGAGTCCTGTAATGGAATGGCGATTACCTCATCCGCGATGTCGGACAAGGCTCCGGTAAGGTTGCTTCGGATCGGTTCATTCGAGATTAACAGGTTATAGGCTTGCTTTCCGCAAACCAATAGAACGAGTAGTAATAAATATGTAAAGGTTCTTTTCATATCGTCGTTAATTTAGAAAATAGAGATCCCCGTATGACCTGAAAAAATCATAACTATGATATTTTCAATTCATAACTATGATTTTTTAAAACATAACTATGAATTTTTATAGAGTCTTATAGTATAACGATGTTTCCTGGGTTTTATTGAGTAAGGCCTTTTTTATTCTTGCAAAAACACCCAGTTATCACCTTCCGACATACTTTCCTTATAGGTGAAACCTTCCCATGAGAACGCCTTTAGCGCCTCCGGATCGGAAATCCGGTTCTTTATGAGATAGCGGCTCATTTGTCCCCGGCACATCTTGGCATAGATCACGATCGTCTCCGCTTTGCCGTTCTTCCAGATCTTGAACTCGGGCGTGAT
>Ga0137297_11405_pt1 | contig 14027 bp, 12 predicted proteins | sample RamsorincwithD2O_FD_97191 | JGI IMG/M metagenome (GOLD analysis project Ga0137297, IMG submission 97191) | Mouse cecal microbial communities from Vienna, Austria - Mucin amended with D2O | ecosystem: Host-associated > Mammals > Digestive system > Large intestine > Cecum | place: Austria: Vienna... | reverse complement strand
TATGAGACCACAAATATGGTATGCTCTTTAATGTGTGCCCGAAACTTAATGGAAGCACAGGAAGATATTTTAATTTCTTATGGAGATATTATTTATAATGATACAGTGTTGAGAAAAGTTCTGGAATCTGATGATGAGGCATCCGTGATAGTGGACGACGGATGGTACTCTTACTGGTCGAAGCGGTGTGAGAATCCGTTGGATGATGCGGAGACGCTGATGTTTGATGAGGATGATTATCTGACGGAAATCGGACAGAAAACAACAGATCTGGCCAAAGTGCAGTCTCAGTATATTGGGCTGATGAGATTTAGAAATAGCGGTTTACGAGCAATGCTTGACCTGGCGCAGACAGCAAAAGAGCGGACGGCGCAGGGAACTGCACTGTGGAGAACAACACGCAGCTATCAGAAAATGTATATGACAGATTTGCTGCAGGGACTCATTGATGAGGGAAATAAACTGAAAGCGCTTCATATACAACGTGGATGGTTTGAGATTGATGATAGAGATGACCTGGGGGTAGTAGAGTCACAGCTGGGAGAATAATATGGGAACGGTTTATTGGATTACAGGTCTTTCCGGGGCCGGCAAGACAACAATAGGGCGGCTGTTTTATGAAAAATTGAAGCGGGACTTTCCTAATACAGTTTTTTTGGATGGGGATATTCTCCGGGAAGTATTTGGTGCAGACTTAGGTTATACGGAAATGGAGCGACGAAAATGTGCAATGCGCTATGCGAGATTGTGTGACATGCTGCAAAGGCAGGATTTGAATGTAGTATGTTGTACGATTTCCATGTTTGAGGCTGTGAGGGAGTGGAACAGGAGACATATAGACAGTTATAAAGAAATATATGTCAAAGTTTCCATGGATACACTTTGCAGAAGAGACCAGAAGGGATTGTACAGCGGAAATACAGAGGAAAAGGAAAAAGAAGTCACAGGAATACAGATTCCGTTTGAAGAGCCACGAAATTCCGATCTGGTATTGGAGAATGATGGAGAGTTGACACCGCAGGAGCAGGTGGAAAAAATGACAGAGCATTTTATTAGAGGAAACCAGAGTTAATGTATTTTGCAATCCTGTCGATATATATTACGTCAGATAAATAAATATATCATATGTGCAAGGAAGCTGAGAAAATATGAGACAGGCAAGGAAGCGGGAAATATTGAATTTCATAGATGGTTTGCATCAGGCGCACGGTGAAATTAAAGAGGCTTGGGAAAGGCGCGACCTGGCATCTGTACAGACCATGTTGGCGGAATGTCAGGAATTTGCCGTGGAGCTTGGACGCGCTATCGAAGAGACAGAGGGAGAAGACTGTGTTACAGTCTCGCATGTAGAAGAATACTGCGAGACTCTTTTTCGTGTATTTCAGGAAATGGATGCAGACTGTGAAGCCAATAAAATATACAAGATATTAAAGAAACAATTGCTGCGGGTGGAGAACAGCGTTAAAAATGATATCAGGGTTCGTAAGGAGATTGTCTTTTTCCCATACAAAGCTTCCATGTGGGATTCGTTAGAAAGTATTTATCTGGCGGCACGAGAGGATGCAGACTGTGATGTTTATTGTGTGTCTTTTTCCACAATGCATTATGAGGGGAACCAATATCCGGAAAATATAGAAATTACGGATTGGCAGACATACAATGTAGAGGAGAGAAGACCGGATATCATTTTTATTCATAATCCATACGATGAGTGGAATAATGTGACAAGTGTGCACCCTAGATATTATGCAAAGAACTTAAAAGAGTATACGGACAAATTAGTATATATACCTTATTTTATACTAAGGGAGGTTGAACCGGAAAATCAGGAAGAAGTAAAAGAAATGGAACATTTTTGTGCGGTACCGGCTGTCGTTTATGCTGACAGTGTGATAGTACAGTCGGAAAAAATACGTCAGGTATATATCAATGTCATGAGCCAGACCATGGGGGAAGATACAAGAAAAGTCTGGGAAAAAAAGATTCTGGGATTAGGTTCGCCCAAAACGGATAAGGTACAGAATACGAAAAAGGAAAATCTGATCATACCGGAAGAATGGTTAAGGGTGATTAAAAAACCTGATGGAAGCTGGAAAAAGGTTGTTTTCTATAATACGGGTGTCTCGACATTGCTGGCATATGATGAAAAAGCATTGCACAAGATAGAGTCAGTGTTTAGAAATTTTGAGAAAAAGCAGGACAAGATTGCTCTGTTATGGCGGCCTCATCCGCTGATGAAGGCCACAATACAGTCTATGAGACCGCAATTACTGGCACAATATGACAGGCTGCTTCGGGAATATCAGGAAGCTGGCTGGGGCATTTATGATGATACTGCAGATATGGACCGGGCCATAGCAATCTCAGACGCATACTATGGAGATGCAAGCAGTGTATTACAGTTATACCGGAAAACCGGAAAGCCAATCATGACGCAGAATGTGGATGTATTAGGTGACGGACTGTTATCTTATATTTGAGGAAAAAGCAAATGATTAAAGGCATAATTTTTGATTTAGATGGAGTGCTGGTATCCACTGATAAATTACATTTTAAAGCATGGAAGCGGTTGGCAGAAGAAATAGGAATTAATGGCTATAACATGGAAGATAATGTCAGACAACGTGGAGTCAGCCGTATGGACTCTTTGGAGATATTGTTAAAAAAATCTGAGAGGATATATACGACAGAGGAGAAAGAGAAATTAGCAGACAGGAAGAACCGGTATTATCAGGAACTGCTTTCCATGTCCGGAGAAGATATTTTGTTACCTGGCGCAATTAAGACACTTGATTTGTTGAAACAAAAAAAATTAAAAACAGCAGTCGGGTCTTCGAGCAGGAATGCACCGCAGATTATAGACAAAACCCCAATTGGGTTGTATATAGACGGATTGGTGTGTGGATTGGATATAATGTTTTCCAAACCGAATCCAGAGGTCTTTCTCAAAGCAGGAGAGAAGATAGGGATAGAAAGTTCACAGTGTCTGGTGGTGGAAGATGCGGCGGCGGGCATTGAAGCGGCCAGGCGTGCCGGAATGAAGACGTTGGCAGTGGGATATGACTACATAAAGTTAGGTGCGGATTATATGGCCGCAGACCTGAATTCGGTTGATGACTGGGAATGTATACTTGGAGAATAAAAGGGGAACAGAATGTCGAAGTTAGTTACGAAAACGGAATATTTACAGATGAAAGACAAGCTCAGGGCGGCGGGTAAAAAGGTTGTACTGTGTCACGGGGTTTTTGATCTGGTGCATCCGGGGCATATCCTGCATTTTGAGCAGGCCAGGGAAATGGGAGATATTCTGGTAGTTTCCATCACTGCAGAAAGATATGTCCGCAAAGGTCCGGGACGGCCATATTTTGATGATGAGATGCGTTTAAAATTTTTAGAGGCGATACAGTATATTGATTATGTTATGTTATCGGAAGGGCCTACGGTAGACGACATTGTTGAGGTCGTGGAGCCGGATATTTATGTAAAGGGCGAGGAGTATAAAGAGTCCTATAACGATATCACCGGGGCAATCGAGAATGAACGCAGGCTGGTTGAGAAACATGGCGGAAGAATCGCCTTTACCGGGGGCGCTAAATTCAGTTCTACGAAACTGATCAACAATGTGCTTCGGGGTCTTCCGGATGAAGTCAGGGCTTATATGGCGGAATTTAGTCAGAAATATTCCATGGATGATATCCGTGCATATGCGGAAAAGGCTACGGATTTAAAGGTTCTTGTTGTAGGAGAAACGATAGTCGATCAGTATACATATTGCTTTATAGAAGGCGTTTCAAACAAGGACAGAGTATATTCCGCGAAAGCACAGAAGACAGAACAATTCTGGGGCGGAGCTTTGGCGACTGCCATGCATGTGGCGGCGTTCACACCGGATGTGACTTATTTGTCTGTAATCGGGGATTGTGAGGAAACACAGGAGCGGGCGAAACGTGAATTGGCTGGGGAACTGCATCTGGAATTGATTGACAGCGAGACATTTCCGACCATAAAGAAACAATATTTTCTGACAAAAGACGAGAAGCGGGAAGAGTACAGAAAGATTTTTGCAGTTAACAATCTGCCGGAAATACTGGAGTATGGAGAAGCTGAAAAACAATGTTTATTACAGAAGGCAGAACAGATAGCAGAGGACTTTGATCTGGTCATAGTGTGTGATTATGGTTATGGGCTTTTGGAGCGGGATGTAATAGATGTTTTAGAGAGGAAAGCAAAATGCCTGGCAGTCAAATGCTTTACAGATTCTTCGAATATGAGATTGAATTTAATAACCAAGTATAAGAGGATGAGTCACTTTTTACTGGATGCCGCGGAACTGAATCTTATTTATACAGATTATTATGAAACTGAGAAACAGAAATTAGAAGAGTTGAGTCAGGCGTTGCATTGTGCAGGATGGATAACCAGAGGCTCTAATGGGGCTTACGGGATAGATTCGGATGCGGTGTATGACTGTCCGGCACTCACGCTGGTTGTGAAAGATACAATGGGGGCGGAAAATGCCTTCCTGGCGGCGGCATCGTTGTTTGCGGCTGTGGGCGCGCCGATAGAGATGGGCACTTTTATCGGAAATACAGCGGGAGCCCTGAGCACCAACATTGTAGGAAACAGTAAAAGAATCAGTAAAGTAGATATCTTGCGGTTTGCAAGCACATTATTAAATATCTGATTAAACAGAAAGGTAGGGAGTAAACGAAGATGGCAGAAGATATTAGAATTGATTCCCATAAGCTGGTATATCATCCTGAGACAGTGGCAAAATGGCTGAAAGGAGAGAACATTTATCCCATTGAAATTGAAATTTCCCCAAGCGGGATCTGTAATCATAGGTGTGTATTCTGCGCGGTAGACTATGTAGGATACAAGCCCCGTTTCCTTGACAAGGATGTTATACTTCGTGATATCCGTCATATGTCAAAGAAAGGATTGAAAAGCGTTATCTGTTCCGGAGAGGGGGAACCGTTTTTAAACCAGAATATGCCGGATATGGCAAACAGTATCAAGGCATGCGGTGTGGATGTGGCTGTAAGTACGAACGGAGTACTTTTTACTAAGGAGAAAATGCAGGAGTGTCTGGGGGCGTTTACCTGGGTTCGCTACAGTGTGGCCAGCATGAAGCAGGATTTATATGACAAAATACAACGGGGCAAAGAGGGCGATTTGGAGAAAGTCAGGACGAATCTGGCGGAGGCGGTCAGAATCAAAAAGGAAAAGTCGCTTGGCACCACTTTGGGAGTACAATGTCTGCTTTTACCTGATAATAAAGATTATGTAGTGGATATGGCGAAAGAACTCAGGGATATAGGTGTTGATTATTTTACCGTCAAGCCTTACTCCCAGCATTTGCACAGTGAAAATTCATATGATGTGGATTATGGGGAGATGCTGGAAATGGAAAAAGAACTGCAGACATATGCCACAGACGATTTTTCTGTTTATTTCAGGGCGAATGCCATGAAAAAGATGCATCGTGAGAAATGTTACAAACAGTGTTTGGGCCTTCCTTTTATGACGCATATTGATTCAGCCGGTAATGTATGGCCTTGTGTGGCCCACATTGGCGCGGAAGGTTTTTGTTATGGCAATATTATGGAGCAGACCTTTGAGGAAATCTGGGAAGGAAAACAGAGGCAGGAAGTCATGCAGAAATTAGGCCAGATGGATATCAATAAGGTATGCCGGGAGGCCTGCAGGCTGGATGAGATCAATAAGTATCTGGATGAACTGAAACATCCGGGGGCGCATGTAAACTTTATATAGGTGGGACTATGAGATTATGAATAAAGAGGAAATAAAAGCGACACGGCCTGTGATGCCGGAGTTTGACCAGTATGTACAGGAAATACGTTCCATATGGGAAAGCGGAAGCATGACCAATAATGGTGAAAAGGTCCGGAAGTTCAGGGATATGCTGGGAGATTACCTGGAGAACCCGAATGTTGAGGTGTTTGTCAATGGTCATTCTGCTCTGCTTCTGGCAATCAGAGTCATGGGCTTGCAAGGGGAAGTGATCACTTCGCCGTTTACCTTTACTTCGACCACAAACGCAATCATACAAAGCGGTCTGACACCGGTTTTTGGAGACATTGATGAATCCTATAATCTGAATCCTGATGGAATAGAAGAGCTGATTACGGACAAAACGAGTGCGATTATTACGCCTCATATTTTTGGCATCCCATGCGATGTGGACAAAATAGAGAAGATTGCCAAAAAGCATGATTTGAAAGTCATATATGACGGGGCTCAGGCATTTGGCACGAAGGTACATGGAAAGCCGGTTTCCATGTATGGCGATATGACAATGTTCAGTTTCCATGCCATTAAGGTGTTTAATACGATAGAGGGCGGTGCATTGGTGTATCAGGATGCCGAACTGCGGGAACAGTTTGAACTGTACAGGAATTTTGGGGTTTCCTATGGTGAAGACGGCAATGATGTAATGGTCTGCGGAATGAATGCCAAAATGAATGAGTTTCAGGCGGCCATGGGAATTGTCAATCTGCCGTTACATGAACGTGAAGTGATAAAGAGAAAGGCACTGGCGAAAGTCTACTGTGAGTGTCTGGAAGATGTTCCGGGAATCCATACATATCCGTATGATGTGGGAATTGATTATAATTACGCATATTTTCCCGTTAAAGTAACTGAGGAATATGGGATTACGAGGGATGTATTATGGAAAAGGCTGAAGGAACAGAACATTGAGACACGAAAATTATATGATAAACTTACCTGTGATTATAGTTGGTATAAAGACAGGGGTTATGTGAAGAGAACCGCATATGCGGATAGGGTGAAGGATATCACCTTGGATCTGCCTATGTATGGAAGTCTTACCAAAGAGGAAGTTTGTTATATTTGTGAAGCAATCAGAAAAGTTGGTGAATAAATGCAAGGGGATAAAATTTTAGTATGGGGAATTGGACAGGGGTATCAGAAAATATGCAATGACTTGAGATGGAATGAGGAAATAGGAAATTTTGAAGTGCTTGCCTGTGTCTCGAGGGATGATGGACAGCGTTGTTTTGACGGGAGAAGGGTGATTAAACCGGAAGAGATTCAGGATTTTATATTCGATTACATTATTGTTACAGCAGAAAAGTACTATCAGGAAATTATCACATATGGAGTAAATACACTAAAGATTGACAGAACAAAGTTTTTGCCGGGGAAAATATTTGTAATCCCCTGTTTTGACTGGAAGCGTTATCTGACAATTTATAAGTCCAACATAAGTGTTGTTTCTGAATTTTGTTATGGCGGTATGCTTTGCAATCACTTAGGTTTGCCCTTTAATTCTCCATTTGTAAATGTCAGGGTCGGTGATAAAGATAAGTATCAGAAACTGATCAGCAGACTGGATTATTATATGTCCATTTCGCCGGATGATGGAAAGAAACTGCAAAAAGCAGACATAAGCATAGAAGGCTGTGTTGCCTATCCGATATTGTGGTATGAAGATATTATGTTACATGGTTTTCATTACAGCAATTTGGAAACGTTTTTAGCCAAATGGGAGCAGAGACGTAAAAGGTATAATCCGGAATCAGTATTTGTATTTAAAGTGCTGTATGATGAAGACGACCTGAAGGACTTTGATAGATTGGACATAAAGCATAAAATAGGACTCTATTTCGAGGATACAAACAGGGAACAGGTCATAACAATACCCTTTGACAGGAAGAAACACACCTATTGCTTTGCTAATTGTGTGAATGAGTTTGTAAGTTCAGGGGATATTTTTCATAAGATTGATATATTCAGACTGCTATCAGGAGAAAAAGATTTTAAAAGATGAATGGATTCTATGTATGGGACTTAAAAGACAATATTCAGGAATATAACAGTTACATAGAGAAATGCGTGGATGTGACGCCATTTCATCAGTCAGCATATTTGCTGGCAGAAGCACAGGCGGAAGACGGCGTGACGAAGATTTTTGTGTATGAAGAAGACGGCGGTTTTGCGTTGATTCCGGAAGTGATCAGGAAGATAAATTCACTGCCTTATATGAGTGAGCTGGAGGAAGAATTATATGATATGACGGCTCCACATGAGTACGGTGGCATCATTTCTGACAGGGATGGAGATTTACTGAAACATAAATTATTAGAACATATATTCGAGTATTGTGATAAAAATCATATAATCTTCCAGTTTATCAGAATAAATCCATATCTAAAGAGCCTGCCGTCTGTTTATCAGAGTAATGGATACGAGGTAATTCACAGCAATGCGCAGGTTTATGTGGATCTGCATCAGACAGAAGAACAGATTTTGAGGGATTACAAATCCAATGTCCGCCGGAATGTCAAACGGGCACAAAAGGAAGGACTGCGGTTTGAAGTGACGGATAAGAATCCGTGTCATATTGAGTGCTTCCAACGAATGTACCAACAGGCAATGGAAAGGCTGGAAGCAAGAAGGTTTCTTTATTTTAACGGCGATTATTTTCGTGATATGGTGTCATATGACCGGAGCCGGTTAGTATTCGTAAGGGATACGGATGACAGGATTGTGGCGGGAAGCATTTTATTGTTGGGAAGTGACACGGTGTATTATCATCTGGGCTGTTTTGACTGGGAATATTCTTTGAAAAGGCCCATGAATTATCTGATGCATTCTATGATCTTGTGGAGTAAGCAGGAAGGATATGCAACTTTTCACCTTGCAGGAGGACATAAGAGCCTTATGCAGTTTAAGGAAGGATATTCCAGTACCAGAATTGATTACTACATAGCGAATAAAGTCTGTGACGAGAATAGATATCAGGCAGTATGTCAGAAATGGAAAGCATTATTTCCGGAATATGCAGAGGAAACGTTTTTTCCATTATATCGATACAATGAATAAGGGAACGTAGACAAGGAGGATATGAAAATGATGGACAGATTAGGTGCGGAAAAAGCAATTTGCCATGCGGAGCGGTTGATAGATATTAAAGAAAAGGGAGATACCTATCCCGTACATATGGCCATAGGAATCACAGATTATTGCTGCCATAAATGTATTTTCTGTAATACGGAATTTGCAACGGCGGATGCCAGCAGAGTACATTCTATTGATGCGAAGGTGCTGATCAAATTCCTTATGGAAGCCAAAGAGGCAGGCCTTAAGGCAGTAACCATCTGTGGGAGCGGAGAGCCTTTGATACATCCTCACATAGAGGAGATATTATACGGTATTCATGAGATTGGACTGGAGATTGGGATTTTTACCAATGCATCCCATATGCCGCAGAATGTGAAAAAGGCAATTCTGGAGACATGTACTTTTGTGAGATGTTCGGTCAATGCAAGTAATACAGAAGAACATGAGACAGTACATCAGGTTCCTGATGATTTTGACAATGTAGTGGGAAATATAAGGGAACTGGTAAAACAAAAAAGAGAACTGGGACAGGACTTCCCAACCATTGGTACTCAGTTTGTGTTTTATGATAAGAATTATATGTCCATAGAAAGAGCGGCCAGATTGTGGAAGGATGTTGGCGTAGACTACTTTGCAGTGAAACCCTTGATTGAGGGAGAGGGCAGTTCCGTTGGCCTGAAAGTGTTCTCAGCGCAGGACACAGAGGCGGTAAAACGGCAGATGGAACTGGCCAAAGCCTGTGAGAGTGAATCTTATGAAGTACACACAAAGTACACTCAGTATCAGAAAACGCTGGCAGAGGCTCCCAAGAAGTACAGACTGTGTTACGGACAGGCCATGAATACGAATCTCTGGGCAGATGGAAGCATGTTCATCTGTCAGAATCAGGAACATGATAAGGATATCATAGGAAATATATACCAGGATTCCTTTATGGAGATATGGCATGGAGAAAAGCGCAGAAAGAGGATTGAACAGATTCGGGTGGATGAATGTCCAAGAGGATGCAGGTGTGATCCGCTGAATGATTTTATATGGGATTATCTGTATCCTGATAAATTTATTCATCCCAATTTTATCTAGGAAGAATCATTTTATGATGAGGAGAAACAGGAATGAATATTGTAATCTATGGCACAGGCCGCTGCGGTCAGTATGTTTTTGACGAGATTAATCAATGTGATAAAAGGAAAGTGCAGATAAAAGGCTGGATTGATAATCATGCAGAAGCCGAGACATTTTGCGGGCTGCCTGTCATGAAAGAGGAGCAGTTTACAAATGGTGGAATGAGTGCTGATGCAGTGGTAATTGCCATGCTCAATATTAGAAGTATACAGGATGTTGTTCTGTCCTTGCTGGAAGCTGGTTATAAGGCAATTTATGTGGTCAATGGCCTTAATTTTCGTGGGAAGCTGCCTGTATTGAATGAGGAAGGGGAACTCAGCATCTACGTAAAACCATATGAAAAGATTGCACCGGTACTTGGAAGGATACAGTATCTTGTAGTAAATCATTGTAATTTGAATTGTAAGGGATGCGGTTCCTTTGCCAATATATCGGAACCGGGTTTTGTAAGTTGTGAAGAATTTGAGAGAGATATTCTTGCCATGCGAAGCAAAGTCAGGAATATGACAGGGTTTACATTTTATGGGGGAGAGCCCTTACTGCATCCGAATCTGGATTCTTTGCTTGTGATATTTAAAAAAATATATCCCAACGTGCCGGTTGATATTTTTTCCAACGGCCTGCTGATTACCAGTATATCAGACAAATTAAAGAAGGTGATACAGGAAAACGGCATCCGTTTTGCAATTACGCAGTATCCACCGACGGTCAAACTGCTTCCACGTATTGTTGAGTTTCTGGAGAACAACTCCATAGACTATCTTCTGGAGCCGCCGGTGGAGAAGTTTATGCGGTTTTTCACCAGAGAAGCGCAGGATATACAGACCGTGTATGGGAACTGTCTTACGATAAATGATTGTAAATTAATAAAAGAAGGAAGACTGTATCCTTGTCCGCAGATTTGTTTCATGCATGAGAAGCGGGAATATCTGGGACTGGAAATTGAAGATATGGAAAGAGAGAACTGCTCCTTTGATTTATATGAGGCTGCCGAAAATGACTGGGATATGTTGCTTCGTCTGAGAAAACCATTCAGTATGTGCAGATTTTGTCTGCTTGGTCATTATGATCTTCCGTGGGCAACAGGAAAGGCAGCTAAAGAGGATTGGATTGAAGGATAACTACAAACCAAAACTATTTTACCTTTTGGAGAAAACTATGGAATTTGGTGAATTTCTGGCTAAATTACGCAAAGAAAGAGGATATTACCAGAAAGAAGTGGCCGCCTATCTCAATGTAACCGTTGCGACTATTTCTAATTATGAAAAGAATGTTCATGCCCCTGATCTTGACACGCTTGTTAAACTGGCGGATTTCTATGATGTATCTACTGATTATCTTTTACAGAGAACCAGATATAAATCAAGCATCCGTTCGCTCAACAAACGTCTGTCAGCCGACTATACCGTAAGTGATATCGTCAATACGACTCTGGAACTGGACAGACGCAATATTCATGCACTTTTAGACTATTATGAATTATTGCGTCTGCGCAACTCCATTCAGCCCGCGAAATAGGCTGTTCTGGGATAATTATATGAAGTATCACCAAATCCGGATACAGGAATTAAAACACTTTGGAGCATTTAACGTTTTATTAATCAGCTATGTTGTATTTTTAACCCTATCTAAAATATGCTTCCATATTTTACCATTTCCTATCCATATCGTTTAACCAAATCCCCTTCGTATTTAAATTCATGTATAGTTGAAATGCAGACAGAATTATCTATTGCCCTGCCAACTACAAACTAAAACTATTTTACTTTCGGAGAAAACTATGGAATTCGGTGAATTTCTGGCTAAATTACGCAAAGAAAAAGGATATTATCAGAAAGAAGTGGCCGCCTATCTCAATGTAACCGTTGCGACTATTTCTAATTATGAAAAGAATGTTCATGCCCCTGATCTTGACACGCTTGTTAAACTGGCGGATTTCTATGATGTATCTACTGATTATCTTTTACAGAGAACCAGATATAAATCAAGCATCCGTTCGCTCAACAAACGTCTGTCAGCCGACTATACCGTAAGTGATATCGTCAATACGACTCTGGAACTGGACAGACGCAATATCCATGCACTTTTAGACTATTATGAATTATTGCGTCTGCGCAACTCCATTCAACCAATGAAATAGCTGCAGATGCCAGGCTTCGCAAGACCTCCTTACGTTAACAAACCCGGCAGCCTCGTTCCCCCGCTGGAAAAGGCAGTTGTATTCTACCCGATCAGTACTTCTTTGCCTGCAAAGGCAAACCCATATTTCCTGATCCGCTCCTGCGGGATTCCTTTCGCCATAAGCGATTCCGCGTATCTTTTGTCTTCTATCTGCGCAAGCGCCGCCTGTACCGTATCTTCAAGCGAACTGTCCCGCTTCGGGTTATGCACCTTAAATTCCAGCACGACCGCATCCAGCTGCGCCTGTCTTGGTTCCATCATAATATCATACCTGCCAAAGCCGCTCTCCCGGTTAGAGGTAATCATATACCGGTCTTCTAACTGTACCATAAGCCCTAATACGAACCCATGATAGAACCGCTCCGGGTCTTCTTTCCCGGATGCTCGTTTCCCTGTATCAAAGAAGCTGAAGGTTTCACAGGCAACCCGGTTCATATACTCATTCATAGCCTCTAAATCACCCAGAAGCAGAGCTTTGATGAAATCACTATAATCCGAAGCACTCCTGGCGAACCATCCCCGTATCATGTTTTTAAACATCAGTCTTACCTCATGATTCGTCAGCGCCAGTTCGTATTTGGGTTCCGTTATGGAATCGTCGTCTTCATACTTCTCATAATCCAATACCTTTAAGTAACCGCTTGCCACAAGGAAACTCCAGACAGCATCCTCATTGTCTCCCAATTGGTTATAAATAATCTGTTCATCAACAGCCTCAAACAGATGCTCTCCCTGCATCAGACGTTCAAAGCGCTCCTTCACATTTCTGCCGCTCTCACGAATCAATTTTCCAACCAGACTGTTGGAACTGGTGTTGGCCCAGTAGGTCGTAAATTTGCCTGTATCAAGTAAATTTAAAATAGACCATGGGTTATAGATATCTTTCCACTGTCCAAAGATAAAGCCATCATACCATTTCTTTACCTTCTCCTTATCTGCCAGGCCATATTCATCCATTGATACAAAAACTTCCTCTTCTGTAAATCCAAATGCGTTTCCATATTCATTGGATGTCGTAGTCACCACTTTCAAATTATTCAAATCCGAAAATATAGATTCCTTACTGACCCTGGTAATCCCTGTCATGATCGCCCGCTCCATCCACGGATTCGTCTTAAAAGCCGCATTAAACATACTTCTTGTAAAAGCCACCATCTCTTCCCAATAGCCATTTACATAGGCTTCCTGCATTGGTGTATCATACTCGTCCAGAAGAATGATGACCTTTTTATGATAATAGCGGCACAAATATTCTGACAATTGGTTCAGCGCCAGTGTCGCATCCACATCTCCCATATCGATGGACTTCCTCAGAAAAGTATCTTTCTCCTGTTCATTGAGACAATCCCCTTTCAATAAAAAGTCACATCTTGCATACTCACTGGCGAGCAGCTGGCAAATCTTCGCCCGTGTATCCTGATAATTGGTTTCCTTCACGTTTGCAAAAGAAAGACTGATCACCGGATATGTTCCCTGCAGGGCAGGGTACCCTTCCTCCTTCCAGATTGCAAGCCCTTCGAATAAATCTGCCCGCCCTGCATATTTTACAGAGAAAAACTGCTCTGTCATGCTCATGGTCAGTGTCTTACCGAAACGGCGCGGCCTGGTGATCAAAGTCACTTCATCCTGGCTCTCCCACCATTCTTTTAAAAACAATGTTTTATCTACATAAAAGCAATTTCGTTCAATCACCTTGCTGAAATCCTGGATACCAATCCCTACCGTTCTTGCCATAAACTCCCTCTTTCTCTAATCAATATTACACACTGCATCCCGCTTAAAATCTTCCCTTATGTTTTCATTGTACCCTTTTCCACCCCTTTCTTCAATCA
>Ga0137297_11306_pt1 | contig 14077 bp, 11 predicted proteins | sample RamsorincwithD2O_FD_97191 | JGI IMG/M metagenome (GOLD analysis project Ga0137297, IMG submission 97191) | Mouse cecal microbial communities from Vienna, Austria - Mucin amended with D2O | ecosystem: Host-associated > Mammals > Digestive system > Large intestine > Cecum | place: Austria: Vienna... | reverse complement strand
TTTGATAATTTATATGCATTGCTGGCGTTTTGTTATTGATGACTATTGACAATTTGCGTTTTTTTTACTATAATTTTAGAAGTAATGCGTAAAATAGGAATTATATAGAAGAGGAAGAGGATGGAAGCCAATGAAAAAATATGGATTAAATGAATTACGCGAGAAATATTTATCGTTTTATGAGAGCAAGGAACACTTGCGTTTGCCGAGTTTTTCTCTGGTGCCGCAAAATGATGCAAGTTTGTTGTTGATTAATGCAGGTATGGCGCCGCTCAAACCTTATTTCACAGGCAAGGAGAAGCCGCCGAAAAGCCGCGTAACGACCTGTCAGAAATGTATTCGTACACCTGACATTGAACGTGTCGGAAAGACGGCGCGGCATGGTACGTTTTTTGAAATGCTTGGGAATTTTTCTTTTGGCGACTATTTTAAACATGAAGCAACCAGATGGGCATGGGAATTTGTGACAAAAGAATTGGAACTGCCTGTGGATCGCATTTGGATTTCTATTTATGAAGATGATGATGAAGCGTTTGATATCTGGACAAAAGAAGTCGGTGTAGCGCCGGATCACATTGTTCGCTTTGGCAAGGAAGATAATTTCTGGGAGATTGGAACGGGTCCCTGCGGCCCTTGTTCTGAACTGTATTTTGACCGCGGCGAAAAATATGGCTGCGGCAGTCCGGACTGCAAAGTGGGCTGTGAATGCGACCGGTTTGTGGAATTTTGGAATTTGGTGTTTACGCAGTTTGACAAAGATGAAAACGGAAATTATAATAAATTGGCGCATCCGAACATTGATACCGGAATGGGACTGGAACGGCTCGCGGTTATCATGCAGGACGTGGATAATATTTTTGAGGTGGATACCATTAAAAATATTATGGAAGCCGTGTGCAAAATTTCCGGCAAGACCTATAAACAAGATGAAAAGACAGATGTTTCTCTGCGCGTAATTACCGACCATATCCGCAGCGGCGTCTTTTTGATTTCTGACGGCGTGCAGCCTTCTAACGAAGGACGCGGATATGTATTGCGCCGTTTGCTGCGCCGCGCTGCACGTCACGGAAGGTTGCTGGGCGTGAAAGAACCGTTTTTGTATCAGATTGCGGAAACGGTGATTCAGGAGTCCGGCGGCGCATATCCTGTTTTGAAAGAAAAACAGGAGTTTATTCAAAAAGCAATTCGCATTGAAGAAGAACGGTTTGAGGAAACCATCAATTCCGGTCTGGAAATTTTGAATCAATATATTGCAGAAACAAAGAGGGAAGGGAACAAAGTATTAAACGGCGCACGTGCGTTTAAGCTGTATGATACCTATGGATTCCCCATTGATTTGACCCTCGAAATCGTGGAAGAACAGGGCATTACGGTGGACATGGACGGCTTTGAAAAAGAAATGCAAGTCCAGCGTGAAACGGCAAGAAGCAACCGGAAAGACGACGCCGGCGCCGGCTGGGATGATGATGTGTTCACACGCATGAAAGATGTTACTACAACGTTTTTGGGCTATACGGAAAACAATGTGCAGGCAAAAATATTGGCGATTGCAAACGCGTCCGAATTGGTTGAAGAGGCGGCGGCAGGCGAGCAAGTGACTGTTTTGCTGGATCGTACCAGTTTCTATGGTGAAAGTGGCGGACAGGTCGGCGATACCGGTATTATTAGCGGCGAAAGTGTTTGCCTTGAAGTGCACAATACCACGAAAACCGCAGACGGGAAATATTTGCACCAGTGCGTTGTGCGAGACGGCGTTTGCCATACCGGCGATACTGTAACAGCAACGTATGACGAAGACCGCCGCGCTGATATTATGCGCAATCACTCCGCAACGCATTTGCTGCAGCGGGCGCTGCGTGATGTGCTGGGCAGCCATGTAGAGCAATCCGGTTCGTTGGTTACACCGGAGCGGCTGCGATTCGATTTCACCAATTTCACCGCGCTGACACAGGCTGAACTTGCGGAAGTGGAAAGCATGGTAAACCGCGCTGTATTGGCAGGACTTCCGGTGGATATCAGTGAAATGGACATTGAAAGCGCTAAAAAATTGGGCGCAATGGCGTTGTTTGGAGAAAAATATGGTAAACATGTGCGTGTGGTACAGATGAGCGACTACAGCATTGAACTGTGCGGCGGCTGTCATGTCAGCAATACCGCGCAAATAGGTCTGTTTAAAATTCTCAGCGAGTCCGGCGTAGCTTCCGGTATCCGCCGTATTGAGGCGGTGACAGGTCGAGGTGTGCTGGAATATATGAATCAAAATGAAGATACCTTGCAAAAAGCGGCACAGGCGCTAAAAACGAATTTGCATGAAGTGGTATCCAAAGCGGAAGCAGTAACCGCAGAAAACCGCAGTTTGCAAAAGGAACTGGAAATGCTGAAAACACAGATGGCAGGAAACCAATCCGGCGCGCTTTTGAATCAGGCGAAAGAGGTAAACGGCGTGAAAGTCGTGATTGCGAAAATAGACGACGCCGATAATGGCACGCTGCGCAAAATGGGTGACAGCCTGAAGGAAAAAGAAAGTGATTTGGTATTGCTGCTGGCGGGCGTAAAAGATGAAAAAGCGGTTCTGGTCTGCATGGCGACAAAAAATGCAATTGCGAAAGGCGCTCATGCCGGAAATATTGTTCGTGAGGTCGCAAAACTGGCCGGCGGCGGCGGCGGCGGAAAACCCGACAACGCTCAGGCAGGGGCAAAAGATTTGGATAAATTGGATGATGCTCTGGCAAAAGCAGAGACAATCATCGCCGAAATGATTGGATAAAAAAAGGAGGCGGCAAAAATGGCAGATTGTTTGTTTTGCAGCATTATTGCAGGCGAAATTCCTTCAAAAAAAGTTTATGAAGACGAATGGGTCTATGCATTTGAAGACATTTCGCCGGTTGCGCCGCACCATGTGCTGTTGATTCCGAAAGAGCACATTGCAAGCGTCAATGAAATTACGGCGGAAAACAGTGCGGCTGTGGCAAAAATTTATGAAGCAGCCGGAAAAATTGCACAGCAGCTCGGTATTGCGCAAGAAGGCTACCGCATTGTTACCAATTGCGGCGAAAAAGCCGGTCAGACGGTGTTTCATCTGCATTTCCATCTGATTGCGGGACGGGATTTGCAGTGGCCGCCGGGCTAAGCATAAAAAAGTGGACATATGTCCACTTTTTTTGTGTGTATTTCTATAGACAATATGGTAATTTTATTATATAATAGAAGAATATAATAGAAAATGGAATTGCTATGTATGATATACAGGAGGCTGTTGGGGTTGGAAATACAGTTGATGGGATGTAACGTACACTATAAGATAGAAGGAACGGGACAGGATGTGCTGATTTTGCACGGCTGGGGCGCTAATATGGATACGGTGGAGCCGATTTTTCAGCTTTGTCGCCGGAATTTCAGAACATGCAGCATTGACTTGCCAGGGTTTGGGAAAAGCGGAAAACCGCCGGCAGATTGGGATGTATATTCTTACGCAGAATTTGTGAAAGAATTTGCGCAGCAAGTGGAGATTCATAACCCCATTCTGATTGGACATTCTTTTGGTGGACGGCTCAGCATTATTTTAAGCGGAAAACAAATGATGGAAATTCATAAAATCATTCTGGTCGACAGTGCCGGTATTTTGCCAAAACGCGGCATAGGATATTATACGCGGGTATATACTTATAAAGCGGCGAAAAAAGTTGCCGCTGCCGCCGGAAAACTATCCTCAAATTTAGAAGATGCCATCAAAGCAAAATTTGGCTCCAGTGATTACAAAAATGCAGACCCGCTTATGCGTACGATTATGGTGCGGGTAGTTAATGAGGATTTAACTTATTTGCTGCCCGGTATGCAGCAGTCAACGCTGTTGATTTGGGGTGCGCTTGATGACGCAACACCGCTGTCCGACGCGAAACAAATGGAACAACTCATTCCTGACGCGGGACTGGTGGTATTTGAACAGGCAGGACATTATTCTTATCTGGATAATTATGGACAGTTCTGTGCTGTCGTGAATAAATTTTTAGAAAATGATGTGCAGGAGGTTCCGAAATGATACAGGTACTCTCGCTGCTGCTTCCGGTCTTGCTCTATTTTTTATGGTTCGGCTGGAAACTCAAAAGCGGCTTTCACATGTTACAGCAAAATTCCTATTTCAATGGTCACTATTTGAAATGGTGCTTTCAAAACCCCAGACGAATTCTTTTTATCAGAGAATTTCTTCCCATTGTGGTGTTCTTTGCCGGATGGTTTTTCCTGAAACAATATGCATTGATGTTGTTTGGATGTGTTTATTTCTTTTTATTTCTGACCCGTCCCAAAAACACTTACAGTAAAAAGCCGCTTGTTGTGACAGCGCGTGTGAAACGTCTGATTGTGACGGCAAGTATTGTTGGCATAGTAATAGTTGCGGCTATTATGGTTTGGCAGCCGAACACCATACTTTTGGCAGGTGCTCTGACCCTTTTGTCATTGCTATCCTGCCTATACGTGGCGCTCGTCAATCTGATGAACCGTCCCATAGAACTGGGCATTAACCGTTGGTATTTTAAAGACGCACAGAAAAAAATAAGTGCAATGCCGAATTTAAAAGTTGTTGGTATTACAGGCAGCTATGGCAAAACCAGCACCAAATATATTTTAACAAAAATCTTAGCGGAAAAATATAACGTTTTGATGACGCCGGAAAGCTATAATACAACCATGGGTGTGATTAAGACGATTCGTATGCAGTTAAAGCCGGTTCACGAGGTGTTTGTGTGCGAAATGGGCGCTAAATATGTTGGCGATATCAAAGAAATTTGTGATTTGGTACATCCGCAGTATGGGCTGATTACTTCTATTGGCCCACAACATTTAGAGACATTCCACTCCATCCAAAATATTGTGAACACTAAATATGAGTTGGCGGAAAGTCTGCTGGACAAAACAAAAGCGGTCATAAATCTGTCGTCTCCGCTTATCCGTGAAAATCAGCGGTATTCTGCGGCTGTGACCTATGGAGAAAAAAGGGAAGAAGGCGTGCAATACTGGGCCGAGGATATTGCATATGGAAATGCAGGAACCGCCTTTACCGTGAAATCCAAACAAGGTCTGTCCCTTCGGCTTGAAACGCGGTTGCTGGGAAACCATAATATTTTAAATATTGTCGGTGCAGTAGCCATTGCCGACTTGCTTGGCGTGGAACCGGAAAGCATTATATTTGGCGTGAAAAAGCTTCAGCCTGTGCCGCACCGTTTGGAAATGAAACCGCGCAGCGGTAATATCACGATTATTGACGATGCCTTCAACTCTAATGTAGAGGGTGCAAAATCAGCGGTGGAGGTACTTGGCAAATTTGAAGGTGTGCAGCGTATTTTAGTCACGCCGGGTATGATTGAACTGGGTGATAAGCAATATGAATATAATTATGCATTTGGCACGCAGGCAGCGGCGCAGTGCGATTATATTTTGCTCGTTGGTGAAAAGCAAACCATTCCGATTCAGGAAGGTGTGAAAGCGGCGGGATTTCCGGCAGAACAGTTATTTGTCCTGCACAATTTGCAGGAAGCCTTGGCAAAAATGCGCGAACTGGCAACAGAGCCGTCTGTCGTGCTATTGGAAAATGATTTGCCGGATTTGTTTGAAACATAAATTTGAATGTGAAAAGTTGAGAGGGGAAAGATAACAATGAAAATGAATGTTGCTGTTTTCTTTGGCGGACGCTCTGTGGAACACGAAGTATCTATTATCTCTGCACAGCAGGCAATAGCGGCGATGGATGCGGAAAAATATAATATTATTCCGGTTTATATATCCAAAAAAGGTGTGCTCTATTCCAGTGACGAAATGCGAAGCGTGGAACCATTTAAAAAGCTTGATACCCTGCTGGAACGTTCCAGTAAGGTGATATTGGTAAATGACGGAGAAAAGGTCGTTTTGGAAAAATATCCGCGTCCGAAGTTCTCTAATCCGGTGATTGCAGCGGTTGATGTTGCAGTACCGGTGATGCATGGGACGAACGGCGAAGATGGAACCATACAAGGATATTTGGAGATGCTGGGCGTGCCCTATGTGGGGTGCGGCGTATTGGCATCGGCGGTTGGTATGGACAAAATTCTCATGAAACAGGTGCTTCAGGCAAAGGGAATTCCGGTGCTGGACTGCGTTTCCTTCTATGCAAAACAATGGGCGCTGTCCAAGCAGGATATCATAGAACAAATTGAAACCATCGGTTATCCGGTTATTGTCAAACCGGCAAATTTAGGTTCCAGTGTGGGAATCAAAAAAGCAAGTGACCGCGCTTCGCTGGAAGAAGCAGTGGATTTGGCATCCAGCTTTGCAACACGCGTTTTGGTAGAAAAAGCGATTGAGAATTTGATTGAGATTAACTGTTCCGTCATTGGCGACAGTTATGATACGAAGGTTTCTGTTTGCGAACGGCCGATGGGGAGTGATGAAATTCTGTCCTATGCGGATAAATACGGGCGTGGTGCAAAAGGTAGCGGCAGCAAGGGAATGAGTAGCGCCTCCCGTCAGGTACCGGCAGATATTTCCGACGAACAGCGCACCAAAATTGAAACTTATGTACAACAGACGTTTCAGGCGTTATGCTGCAGCGGCGTATCGCGTATTGACTGTATGATTGACGGTGATACAGGTGAAATTTATGTGAATGAAATCAATACCATTCCGGGTTCTTTATCGTTTTATCTTTGGGAAGAAATTGGTATGAGTTTCCGTCAGGAGATGGATGAACTGATTGCGTTGGCGCTGAAAAAGAATCGGGATAAGGAAGCTATTACCTTTACTTATGACAGCAATATTTTGGAAATGCAGGGCGGCGCGAAGGGTGCAAAAGGCGGCGTCAAGGGATAGGATACAACTGATAAAAGGAGGAACTTCGGCATGGAAAATCGGTTTTCGGTAAAGCTTAGTACCATTATAGAAGAGTTGCAGCTTAAAAAACTTTATTTTGAAGATGAGATGAATGAAATAGAAATTGTTTCTGCAAATGTAAATCGTCCCGGACTGCAGATTATCGGATTCTTTCATTATTTTGACCCTGAACGGATTGAAATTATCGGTAAAGTTGAAATGACATATTTGGAAAAAATGACTTCTACGCAGCGGGCGCAAAGCATGGAAGTACTCTTTTCAAAAGGGATTCCGGCGGCGGTTATCACAAGAACGATGGAGCCGTTCCCTGAGATGGTAGAAGCTGCCAAAAAATATAAGGTGCCGTTGCTGCAAACAGATGAAGTGACAAGCCGTTTCATGAGCGAATTGATTCGGAATTTGAGTGTGTGGTTGGCGCCGCGCGTGACACGTCACGGCGTTTTAGTGGAGGTATATGGTGAAGGGCTGCTTATCTTGGGCGACAGCGGTGTTGGGAAAAGCGAAACGGCAATTGAATTGCTCAAGCGTGGTCACCGGTTAGTCGCGGACGATGCAGTCGAAATCAAAAAAGTTTCCAATTCTTCTCTAGTCGGCAGTTCTCCTGATATTATCCGTCATTTTATTGAACTACGTGGTATTGGTATCATCAATGTAAAAAACATCTTTGGTATGGGTGCTGTAAAAGATACGGAAAAGATTGATTTGGTGGTACATTTGGAGCATTGGAAAGACGGACAGGAATACGACCGTTTAGGTATGGAAACAACATATACAGATATATTAGGCGTAAAAATCCCATCATTAACTGTTCCTGTGCGGCAAGGACGAAATTTGGCAGTTATCATTGAAGTTGCCGCGATGAATAACAGACAAAAACGAATGGGATTCAATGCGGCGCAGGAATTACATGACCGCCTGACAGAAAATTTAGAGAAAAACAGCAATTAAATATTGATGCTTGGTGACTACGGAGGAAAAAGAACATGGGGTATTCAATCATAGCAGATATGCATATGCATACAATTGCCAGTTCTCATGCCTATGGAACGGTAAAGGAAATGGCGGAGGCGGCGCAGTTGGCCGGACTTTGCGCCATTGCTATCACAGACCACGGTCCGAGAATGGAAGATGCGCCACATCCATGGCATTTTGACAATATGACAACATTGCCGCGCGAAATCGCCGGTGTACGTGTCTTTCGCGGAATAGAGGCAAATATTTTAAATGCAGCAGGTGAAACAGACCTTGAGGACGTGCGGAAAGAACGAATGGAATGGGTGGTTGCAAGTTTTCATCCGCCGGTTGCAGGACTCCATATGACAGAGGAAGAATGCACAAATGCATGGCTTAAAGTGATTCAAAATCCGCATATTGACATGATGGGGCATAGCGGCGACCCGCGTTATAAGTATGATTATGAGCGCGTCATTCGTGAAGCTGCGCACAGTGGAACCGTGGTGGAAATCAACAATGGCTCGTTTAAGGTGCGGGCAGGCAGCTATGAAAATTGCAAAACAATTGCACAACTATGCAAGAAATATGGCGCTTATATTTCGGTAGATTCCGACGCGCATACACCGTGGCGGGTTGCGGCGCTGGACGAGGCGCTGCAAATGTTGAACGAAGTGAATTTCCCCTCCGAACTCATTGTGAACGCTGATTTTAACCGACTATTAAAATATATGGAAAACAGAAGAAAATAAAAGGAGACAGGAAAGAGATGTATATTGGAATTGATTTGGGCGGAACAAACATCAAAGCGGGTGTGGTGGACGAAAGCGGAAAAATTTTATATAAAGATGCACGTCCGACAGGCGCACATCGTCCGGCGGACGAAATTTTAAAAGATATGGCAGAGTTGGCGATGGACACGGTCAAAAATGCCGGTCTCACATTAGATGATATTAAGAGCGTGGGCGTGGGCAGTCCAGGCAGTGTGGACGCTGAAAACGGCATTTTGATGTATGCAGGAAATATTAATTTTGAAAATGTACCTGTTTGTGAAAAAATTACAAAATATACAGGAAAACCATCCTATCTCGGCAATGATGCAAATGTTGCGGCATTGGCAGAATACTATGCGCAAGACAAAGAAATGGAGTGCTTTATGGCAGTAACGCTGGGAACCGGTGTTGGCGGCGGGATTGTGATGAATGGCAAATTGTTTACAGGAACCAATGGCGTTGCGGCAGAGATAGGGCACATGGTAACGCATGCCGGCGGTCGGGCGTGCACTTGCGGTCGGCATGGCTGCTGGGAAGCATATGCGTCTGTATCTGCGCTGATTCGTCAAACCAAAGAAAGTCTGGCGGAAGATAACACATCTCTGATGTATGAAATGGTGGGCGGAAATTTAGAGAATGTCGGCGGAAAAACAGCATTCGACGCTGCAAAAAAAGGAGACCGTGCAGCGCAGAAGGTCGTTACAAATTATATCAACAATGTTAGCATTGGCATTGTGAATTTGATTAATATTTTGCAACCGGATATGATTGTCATTGGCGGCGCTATTTCCAAAGAAGGAGATTATCTGCTAAATCCTATTCAAGAGTATTGTATCCATGAATCATTTAAACAAGGAAAAAAGAGGACAGAATTGAAAATCGCCAGACTCGGAAATGATGCAGGATTGATTGGCGCTGCATTTTTAGGAAAATAAGGTTGGGAGGACATCCATGAAATTAACAGATCAGGTTGTTGCTACACTCAGAAAAATTGCAGGAGAAGAAAATGTACGGCTCAGCGAACCGATGAAATTGCACACAACATTTAAAATTGGCGGCAACGCAGATATTTATATCACACCCGATTTAAAACATTTTCCGGAAGTAGTGCGGCTGCTTTCCAAAGAGCAAATTCCGTATCAAGTTGTTGGAAACGGATCGAATTTACTGGTGTCGGATTATGGTATAGATGGCGCAGTCATATCGACGCATGGATGGGATGATATCTCAGTAGAGGGAGATGTGCTGCGCGCACAGGCAGGCGCCATGCTTTCCCGTGTGGCAAATACAGCACTAGAACACGAACTTGCCGGTCTGGAATTTGCAGCAGGAATTCCAGGTTCTTTTGGCGGCGCAGTTTATATGAATGCCGGTGCATATGGCGGAGAAATGAAAGATATTATTACTTCTGTCACGGTTTACCACAATCGTGAGGTGAAAGAAATATCCGGTTCGGAATGCCGTTTTGGATACCGGAGTAGTGTATTTCAGAAGGATGCTTATACCATTTTAAATGCCACTATGAAACTGCGTAAAGGCGCGGCAGAACAAATTGCGGCTGCTATGAAAGAGTTGGCGCGACGGCGTCAGGAAAAACAGCCGCTTGATATGCCCAGCGCCGGAAGCGTGTTCAAACGTCCGGAAGGGTATTATGCCGGCGCATTGATTGAACAGGCAGGACTAAAAGGATTTCAAATCGGCGGCGCTGCCGTTTCAGAAAAACATAGCGGTTTTATTGTCAATTGCGGCGGTGCGACTGCACGCGATGTTATGGAACTCATTGCGGCGGTAAAGGAAAAGGTAAAAGAAAACAGCGGTGTAGAACTCCAGGAAGAAATCCGGATGATAGGCAGAAGACAAAATTCTATAAATTAAGGTGTGAGAACCATGAAATTTTTTATTATCACAGGACTTTCCGGCGCGGGGAAAAGTAGCGCGGTGAAAGCAATGGAAGATATTGGCTACTATTGTGTGGATAATATGCCGCCTGCGCTCATTCCAATGTTTGCGGATATCTGTAAACAGTCGTCCGGTAAAATTGAAAATGTGGCGTTGGTGAGCGACTTGCGCGGTGGCGATTTGTTTAATCAATTGTTTGAGAGTTTGAATGAACTACAGGAAAAAGGCTTCAAATATGAAATTATTTTTCTGGACGCGGCGGATAACAAGCTTGTAACGCGCTATAAAGAGACGCGCCGCAACCATCCGTTAGCGCCGCAGGGTACTGTTTTGGAAGGAATTGCAACAGAACGCAACCTGCTTTCTGAGGTGAGAACCCGCGCGAAATATATCATTGATACCACAAAACTGAGACCGTCTGATTTGAAAGATGAAATTAAAAAGATTGCATTGAATCAGACAGAATATAAAGGTATTATCATCAATGTCGTATCATTTGGTTTCAAATATGGTATTCCGATTGACAGTGATTTGGTCTTTGACGTTCGGTTCCTGCCCAATCCGTACTATGTACCGGAACTCAGACCGAAAACAGGCGAGGATAAAGAAGTACGCGACTATGTTTTTTCTTATAAACAAACAGACCAGTTTTTGAAACAACTGGATAATATGATTGAATTTTTGATTCCATATTATGTTGAAGAAGGGAAAAGTCAACTCGTGATAGCCATTGGCTGTACCGGCGGAAAACATCGCAGCGTTGCCATTGCAAACGATATTTATGCGTTTATCAAAAAAATGGGGCATAAAGTTGTGCTGCAACACCGCGATTACCAGAAATAATCAGGCAGTGAATATCCCTTGAAACAGCAGATGAAAAATTGAGACGGAAGGAGTATGCAGGGTGTCTTTCACAGCGAAGGTTAAGGAAGAAATCATCAAAAAATCTGTGCATAGAAAAGGTTGCTGCAATTATGCAGAACTTGCCGGTATTTTAGCATATTCCGCCGTTTTTAAAGAGAGCAGAGACGGTGTTGTTTTACAGATTGTGTTTGAAAATGCCGACGTTGCAATGCGGTGTTATAATCTGATTCAGAAATTATTTGGCAATATTGCCACCATTGAAAAAAAGCAATACAGTACAAGACATACGCTATATAAGATTAAAGTAGCGGACATCCGGCAGCTTTTACAAAATGTGGGGTTGACGGATACAGACGGCGTTGCGTTTCATGTTTCGCCCGATATTACCAGTCAAAAATGTTGCCGAAAAGCATTTGTGCGCGGCGCATTTTTGGGCGGAGGTTCCATTGCCGACCCTGAAAAACGGTATCATTTTGAATTTGTAACCACGCATTATTTAATCAGCGAAGATATGAAACAGATTTTGGAAACATTTCATATTCATGCGAAAAATGTCACACGGCAAAGCAAATATGTCACTTATTTGAAAGACAGTGAAACCATTTGCGATTTGTTGACAATGATGGGCGCATATAGCTGTGTGCTGGATATATATAACACAAAAATCTACAAAGAAATTAAAAATCAGGCGAACCGTGTCACCAATTTTGAAAGCGCAAACATTACAAAAGTCGTAGATGCGTCTATTCGGCAGGTGGAGGCGATTCGGACGATTGAACAACAGCGCGGACTGGAATCGCTGGACCCGCCGCTGCAAGAAATTGCGCGGCTGCGGCTGCAAAACCCTGATATTTCCATGTTGGAACTCGGACAACTTCTCACGCCGGCGATTGGTAAATCCGGCGTAAATCACAGAATGAGAAAATTGATTGATATTGCGGACAAGTTGAGGTAAAAATACCATGCGTGATTTTGTACATTTGCACACCCATACGGAATATAGTTTGCTGGACGGCGCCTGCCGCGTTGAACAATTGGTCAGCAAGGCAAAGGAACTTGGTATGCATTCGCTTGCCATCACAGACCATGGCTGTATGTTTGGTGTGGTGGAATTTTATAAAGCGGCAAAAGAAGCCGGACTAAAACCAATCATTGGCTGTGAGGTCTATACTGCGCCGCGCAGCCGTTTTGACAAGGAAGGACGGCAGGACAGCGAATATAATCATCTGGTATTGCTGGCGGAAAATGATACTGGATGGCACAATTTAATCAAAATTGTCTCCATTGGATATACAGAGGGCTTCTATTATAAACCGCGCGTTGATATGGAGGTGCTGCAGCAATACAGTGAGGGAATTATTGCGCTTTCTGCCTGTCTGGCGGGCGAAATTCCGCAAAATTTTCTGGCGCATGATGATGAAGCCGCCTACCGCAGTGCGCAGCGCTTTTTGGATATTTTTGGAGAAAATAATTTCTTCATTGAACTCCAAGACCACGGTATTGCGGAGCAGCGTGAAGTGGCGCCGAAACTGATAAAATTGGCGCGGGATATGAATATTCCCATGGTTGTGACAAATGATATTCACTACATAGAAAAGCAGGACGCGCGCGTACAAGATGCGCTTCTTTGTATCCAGACAGGAAAGAAATTTGCCGATACAGACCGTATGCGCTTTGCCACAGAAGAATTTTATTTGAAAAATGCCGATGAAATGGCGGCGTTGTTTCCGCAGTTTCCGGAATTGTTGGAAAACACGGTAAAAATTGCCGAGCGGTGTAGTGTAGAAATTGAATTTGGAAAATTTCATTTGCCTAAATTTGACGTGCCGGAAGGCAAAGATGCATTTGCCTATTTGCAGGAACTATGTTATGCCGGATTAAAAGACCGTTATGGGGAAAATGTTGATACAGAACTAACAGAACGGCTGGATTATGAATTGAATACCATTCACGGTATGGGATATACCGATTATTTTCTGATTGTATGGGATTTTATCAAATATGCAAAAGACCATAATATCATGGTGGGTCCGGGGCGTGGTTCGGCGGCGGGGAGTATTGTTTCCTATGCGCTGAAAATCACAGATATTGACCCCATCAAATATGGACTTTTGTTTGAACGTTTTCTCAATCCCGAGCGTGTCAGTATGCCGGATATTGATATTGATTTTTGCATTGAACGCCGGCAGGAAGTAATTGATTATGTTATTTCCAAATATGGCAAGGACAATGTTTCGCAGATTATTACCTTCGGTACCTTTGGCGCTAAATTGGTATTGCGTGACGCGGCACGTGTTTTTGACATTCCGTATGCAACGGCAGACCGTTTGGCAAAACTGGTGCCGCAGGAACTCAAAATGACGATAGACAAGGCGATGCAGGGAAGTTCGGAATTGCGCGCAATGTATGAAAACGACCCGGAAATAAAAAACGCAGTAGATGTTGCAAAAGCGCTGGAAGGAATGCCGCGCCACAGCGGCACACATGCGGCAGGCGTGGTGATTTGCGGACAGCCGGTCACGGACTATATGCCGCTGTCGCTCAACGGTGACGTGGTGACGACGCAGTTTGATATGGATACCGTGCAGGAAATGGGTCTGCTGAAGATGGACTTTTTGGGGCTGCGCAATTTGACCATTATCCGTTATGCACTCGAGTTTATCAAACAGTCAAGAGGTCTGGACATTGATTTAAATACAATTGATTATAATATAAAAGAAGTTTATGAC
>Ga0137297_11399_pt1 | contig 14092 bp, 9 predicted proteins | sample RamsorincwithD2O_FD_97191 | JGI IMG/M metagenome (GOLD analysis project Ga0137297, IMG submission 97191) | Mouse cecal microbial communities from Vienna, Austria - Mucin amended with D2O | ecosystem: Host-associated > Mammals > Digestive system > Large intestine > Cecum | place: Austria: Vienna... | reverse complement strand
AAATTGTATTTTATCCCGTGGTTTGGAAAAACCATAGATATTTATGACATATCGGCCGATGAATTTCAAGCGATCGAGATGTCCGGGATGGACTGCGCCGTCATGGACGCGGCGAGAGTGTGCGATGAAATCTGGATATTTGCCGCTTCCGATCAATACCCGGCGTATGTTTTGGATCTGGAAAACGGGAATCTTACTCCGCGCACATGGGTATTTGATTCGATCAGAAAGCATGTGAAAGATATTTCGTTGGCAATTTCTTCGGTTGCATGCCGGGGCGATCGGATATGGTTGGGGATATATGATAAAAATTTCCTGTATCAGATTGACGTGAAGAAGAGAACCGTGCAGGAGATCGGATTGCCTTCGGATGTCCGGATAAAAAGCGTGGACATATGGGGCGGTAATTTATGGATTACGGACGCGCTGCATCCGGAATTGATTTTGATAAAGGACGGGAAGCGGGAAATATATTACAGCGAGAAAATCATGCGGAGAGACAGTTTCAGCCGGGTCATTGAGAGCGGGAAATACAAAATGGTATTGCCTCATTACGCGTCGTATATGTTATTTTCCGATTCGGAAAACAGGCGGCCGGAAAAAGTGGAACTTCCTTCCTGGAGTAATCGCTGCCGGATGGGAGCGCTTTTATTTGCGGCGGAAGTCGTGGGAGACGTATGCATGTTTCTTCCGTTTTCGCTGGACGGTATTTTGTGTTTTGACATGCAAAAAAAGTTATGGTTTCGAAAAGAATATCGGATTCGCGGGATTTCGGACGACGAGATTCAGGAAATGCTGAGAATCAATATAGGGCGGCAGAAGTGTACCGGAGAGATGGGCGAAGGTATCGGATGGGAGGATACGCTTCCTATCTTTATGGAAGAGATAGCAAAGCATGTGAAGACGCGGATTGATAGGAGCGATATCAATATAGGGAACCGGATTTATCGGGATGTTTTCCGGTGACGGTCTTTGTTTAAGAGGCATCTGTATTCGGCAGGTGCTTTTTTCTCTGTCAAAAACAAATTGAAAACACCGGCTGTTTTGCTTATAATGAGATAGTACTGTCGCTTGTCAAGCGACGGTATCGGATAACGAGAAATCGGACGGGAGAATATCATGGATCTTTTTGAATATATGAGAGAGACGAATCAGGAGAAGGAGGCGCCGCTGGCGGCCCGGATGCGGCCGACGTCGCTGGACGAGATCGTGGGGCAGAAGCATATTATCGGAAAGGGGACGCTGCTTTACCGGGCGATTCAGGCGGACAAGCTGAGTTCGATCCTTCTGTACGGGCCGCCGGGAACCGGGAAGACCACGATCGCGAAGGTGATTGCGAATACGACGAAAGCGGATTTTATGCAGATCAACGCGACTTCGTCCGGCAAGAAGGATATGGAGGAGGTCGTGGCCCGGGCGAAGGAGAGCGCCGGTATGTACGGCCGGCGGACGATTCTGTTTATCGATGAGATACACCGGTTTAATAAAGGGCAGCAGGATTATCTGCTTCCGTTTGTGGAGGACGGGACGGTGGTGCTCGTCGGGGCGACGACGGAAAATCCGTATTTTGAGGTGAACGGGGCGCTGATTTCCCGTTCTGTTATTTTTGAGCTGCGGCCTCTGGCGAAGGAGGATATCAAGGCTCTTTTGACGCGGGCGCTGAGCGATCGGGAGAAGGGGATGGGGAGTTACCATGCCGTGATCGAGGCGGACGCGCTGGATTTTCTGGCGGATATTTCCGGCGGGGACGCCAGGGCCGCGTTAAACGCCGTTGAGCTGGGCGTGCTGACCACGGAAAAGGGGGCGGACGGGCAGATCCGCCTTACGCTTCCGGTGGTGGAGGCCTGCATTCAGAAACGGGCGGTCCGCTATGATAAGACCGGAGACAGTCATTACGATACCATATCGGCGTTTATCAAGAGTATGCGGGGGTCGGACCCGGACGCGGCCGTGTATTACCTGGCCCGGATGCTGTACGCCGGGGAGGACGTCAAGTTTATCGCCCGCCGGATTCTGATCTGCGCGTCCGAAGATGTGGGAAACGCGGATCCGCAGGCGCTGGTGGTGGCGACGGCGGCCGCGCAGGCCGTGGAGCGCGTGGGAATGCCCGAGGCCCAGATCATCCTCTCCCAGGCCGTGACTTACGTGGCTTCGGCGCCGAAGAGCAATGCGGCGGTAATGGCGATCTCGGCGGCTATGGAGCATGTGAGGAAGCATAAGATCAAAACGGTCCCGCCCCATCTTCAGGACGCGCATTACCCGGGCGCGAAAAAACTTGGCCGGGGAACCGGGTATCTGTACGCCCATGATTTTCCGGAACACTATGTCCCTCAGCAGTATCTGCCGGACGAGGTAGTGGGGAGCGTGTTTTACGAGCCGGGAGAGAACGGATATGAGAAGCGGATCAAAGAATGGCTGGAACATTTGAAAAAACGCTGAAAAATATAAGATAGTATGATATACTGATACTGATATTGTCGAATCGGAGCGGCGGAAGAGGGAACAAAAGAGGAAACGACAGAAGGCAGGTGAGGAAAAGATGAGAGAGCGGATCAACCGCCTGGCGAAAGGTTTTATTGATTACGGGAAATGCGAAGTGAAGTTTTCACGGGCTTCCATTGAGGAGGAAGTGACGGCCGGCAGCCAGGAGCGAGGCGCTTTTCACATCTTTAATGAAGAGAATGTGTCGATGAAAGGGCTGGTCTATTCGACGAATCGGAAGGTCAGAGTGTGGGACAATCATTTTATCGGTACTTCCTGTGAGATACGTTACGAGGTGAACGCTCAGAATGAGGAGCCGGGAAGCGTTCTGGAGGGATGTTTTCAGATCGTCAGCAGTTACGGAGAGTATCAGATTCCGTATGCTTACCGGGTGGACGCGGCCCTGTCCGCGACCGCGAAGATCCTGGATTCTTTGGATGCGTTTGCGGAGCTGGCGCGGACGGAGGACGGGCTGGCCCTGAATGTGTTTGCCTCTCCGGAATTTGTACATTTTCCGTTTATGCGGGAGCGTCCGGGGTGCCGGGTATTGTACGAGGGCCTGACGGGCCGGGGCAGCCGGCGGGTCGCGATGGAGGAGTTTTTAACCGGGATCGGGGCCAAGGAGGTCGTGCGGCTTTCGGTAGATACGTCTCTCAGGCAGTATGGAGCGCCGGAGTATCCGACGGCCGATCGGCTCCGGATCGAGCGGAATACCTGGGGATATGTCCGGATCGAGGTGTCTGCGGACACTCCTTTTATTCAGTTGGAGAAGAAGGTTCTGCTGCCGGATGATTTTGAGGAGAACGTCTGTTATCTGGAGTATACCGTCGCGCCGGCGGCCCTCCATCCCGGGCGCAACTGCGGGCGTATTTTTTTAAAGACGATCCGTGAGGAATTTGTGATTCCCTGCGAAGCCCGTGCGAAGACGGAGACGGATAAGACGGAACAGATCCACCGGCAGGAGTATTTGAATTATGTGGATCTCTATCTGAATTATCAGGCGGGGAATCGGGGCGAACGCCTGCTCCTAAACGGGATGCAGACGGAGCTTTCGAGAATGCGCAGTTCCGGGCAGAGTACGGATCTGGAAGAGATGTTTCACGCGGAGGTTTTTCTTTTGCAGGGGCGGAAAGAGCAGGCGGGCCTTCTTCTGGAGGATGCCCGCTTAAGGATTCTGTCCCGGCATACGGAGGATGTGGAGACTTATTGCTATTATCTTTACGTAAAAACGCTTTATCGGGAGGATCCGGCCGAGCGGGAAGCCCTGATCCGGGTCCTGAATCAGTACAGCGAGAGCGCGGCGGCGGCGAGCCCCGTGATGTCGTTTTTGACGCTCAGACTGGATCCGGCTCTGAATGAGAATGCCAGCCTGAAGCTGGCCCAGATGAAGGCATGGTACCGCCAGGGGAGCAGAAGTCCGTTTCTGTATCTGGAGGGCTGCCGGATTCTGAACGAGACGCCGGAACTTTTGCGTGTGATGGAAGGATTTGAGCTTCAGATTCTTGTGTTTGGGGCGCGGCGGGACCTGGTGAACGAGAAACTGGCGAAGAAGGCGGCCGCCCTGGCTCAGCAGGAGAAAGGCTTTCGGCCTCTATATTATCGGATGCTGGCCGGTCTTTACGAGACATATCCGAATGTGGAAGTGCTGGGCGGGATCTGCAGTCTTTTGATGAAGGGGGATAAACGGGAACCGAAGTATTTTACCTGGTATCAGAGAGGGGTGGAGACGGATATCCGTCTGACCCGTCTGTATGAATATTATTTGTATACGCTGCCGGAGGACTTTGCGGGGGAACTGCCCAGAATGCTTCTCCTGTATTTTTCCTATAATCATACGCTGGATTATCAGACGAGGGCCCGGCTGTATGCCTATGTTCTGGAACATTGCGAGGCGGACGAAGCTCTGGCGGAGAATTACCGCAGGAAGATGGAAGAGTTCGCCATGGATCAGTTGTTCCAGGGTCACATCAGCCCGGATCTGGCGAAGCTGTACCGGGCCGCGCTCTACCCGGATATCGTGGACGGCAAGATCGCGAAGGCTCTGCCGAAGTTGTTGTATACCCGCAGTATTCGCTGCGAGAATCCCGGGATGCGTTATGTGGTGGTGTGCTATGAGGAATTGAAAGGGGAGGTGGCGGCGCCCCTTCGGAACGGGCAGGCATACGTTCCGGTTTACTCCGAGGACGCCCGGATTCTGTTTCAAGACGGTGCGGGGAACCGGTATGAGAGTGCGGTAGCCGTGTCGGCTTCTCTGATGAGGGAACCGGAGCTGGAAGAGGTGTGCCGGGATCTGAATCCGAGACATGAAATGATGGAATTGGCGGCCTGCAGGCGGATTCGCGCGAAGGAGGAGAAGACGGAGGAGGAGATGCTTCACCTTCAGGGAATGCTTACCATGCCGGACATCCATCCGGAATACAAAAAAGTTCTTCTCCGAGAGCTGGTGGCCTGGTATGAGAAACATCCGGCCGCGGCGGAGGGGGATTCTTACCTGCTGGGATTGGACGCGGCGCTTTTGGAGGCGGAGGATCGGGCTTTGCTTTTGAATCTTCTGATTGCCAGGGATTATATTCCGGAAGCTTATCAGATCCTGGAGCGGTACGGCTGCGGCCGCGCCGTTCCCTCTCAACTGATGAAGCTGTGCAGCCGCATGATTGTGGAAAGGCTGTTTGAATGCGATCCGAATCTGCTGGGGCTGTCGTTTATCTGCCTGAAGGAGGAGAGAGCGGACAGCGTGATTCTGGAATATTTAAGCCGGTATTATAACGGTTCCAGCGGAGACATGTTCCGGATCTTAAGGAGCGCCCGGGAGGTGCATGCTCAGACGTTTGATCTGGAAGAACGTCTTTTGGGGCAGATGCTGTTTACCGGCTATGAGAGGAATCTGGACGAGGCTTTCCGGGCTTATGTGGAGAAAGATTCCTGTGACGAAGGTATCGTAAATGCTTATCTGGTAGTCAAGAGTTACCGATATTTCCTGCAGGACGAGTCTTTGGGGTCGGATCTGGCGGCCTATATGAAGAAGCGGGCGAAAGAAGCGCCGGATGTGACGTATCTGCCGCTGATCTGCCTGATGGCGCTGACCCGGTATGACAGTACCGCGCCGGAGCTGTCCGCGGAGGAGTGCGGGCTTTGTAAACAGATGCTCGAAGAGCTGTACCGGAAGGGATATGTGTTTGCCTATTACCGGGAGCTGGCGCGTTTCGTGCGGCTTCCCGAGGAGTTGAACGATAAACTTTTTCTGGAATATCGGGGGAGCAAGACGGGACGGGTCCAGATCCGCTGGCGCGTGCTTCCGGAAGAGAAAGAGGAGATCGAAACGATGCCTCACATGTACGAGGGCATTTTTGTAAAGCAGATTCCGGTGTTTTACGGCGAGACGCTGGAATATGAGATTTTTGACCCCGTCAGGGGAAAAGAGCCGGTGAAGAAAGAGTGCGTGCGGTTTTGCGCGCCTCAGGATCTGAGACAGGCAAGCCGGACGGCCATGATAAACCGTATTCTGGAAGCGGCGGAGCGAAAGGACGAGACGGTTCTTAAGGAGGCCATGCTGGAATACGGGACCCGGGACGGGCTGGTGGGGGAATTATTTACTCCAATATAAAGATTCGGATAAGATACGCGAGAGGAAAGTGAGGAGAAGGCGGTGGCCGGACTGATAGTGGGGATGGATCTGTGCGACGATTACAGCCAGATCAGCGTTTTCAACGGGAAGCTGCTGGATGCGGAGGCGGTGGGGACGACCGGGGAGGAGAATTCCTGCATGATCCCTTCCGTTGTCTGTAAACAAAAAGGCGGCGAGAAATGGTTTATCGGGGAAGAAGCGTATCGTTTTGCCCTTCAGGGGGAGGGGACGATGGTGGATAAGCCGGTTAAGCTTCTGTCTAAGCAGGGGACGGCGACGATCGAGGGCGTGAAGTACACGGCGGAAGATCTGGTTCGGATATTTGTGGAACAGATGCTCGCCCTGGCAAAAAAGCGGTATGAGGAAACCGAAGTGGCCAGCCTTGTGATCACGTTTCAGAAGAAGGACGCCGTGGTCATGGATTCTCTGGTGCGGATTATGGACCGGATCGGGATCGAGCGGGAAAAAGTTCATATGATCAATCACGCCGAGGCGTTCCTGTTCTATGTGCTGAGTCAGAAAAAGGAAATCTGGGCCAATCAGACCTGCCTGTTTGATCTGACGGCGGACGGCCTCCATTATTACGAGTTGAATGTGATGCGGGGCAGGCGCCCTCAGGTGGCGGAGGTGGCGCACGAGAGCCTGGAGGAGGGCTTCAGCCTGGAGATTTTGGATTCGGTTTCCGGCGGGAAGCTGGCGGATAAGATCTTATGTTCCTGCGCGGAGCGGCAGTTGAATAAGAAACTGGTGACGACGGCGTTTCTGACGGGAAAAGGGTTCGAGACGACGGAGTGGGCGAGCGGTTTTTTAAAGATTATCTGCAATAAAAGGCGGGTTTTTTCAGGGCAGAGCTTGTTCGCGCGCGGGGCGTCTTTTTTGGCTTATGATTATCTTCAGGAGATTTCCGCCTACCCGTATGTCTGTCTGTGTGAAGGACGGGTTCCGGCGGCGGTTTCCATGCAGGTGAAACATGAGGGGAGAGAGCGCCAACTGATTGTGGTTTCGGCCGGAAGCAACTGGTACGAGGCGAAGACTTCCGTGGATTTTATTCTGGACGATACGCATTCGGTGGATTTTACGGTGACGCCGGTCAGGGGGCCGGGCCAGAAGAGGTATTCGCTTTCTCTGGATGAGTTTCCGGCCCGCCCGAATAAAACGACGAGGGTGCAGGTGATTTTTTCGTTTTCGGGTGACAAAGAGATGACGGTGCGGGTGATCGATAAGGGATTCGGCGATTTTTTTCCGGAAAGCGGGCGGATGATACGCCAGGATTATTCGATTTAGGAGGGGACCCGGGTGAGCGGATTGATTTTATGCAGGGATGCGCAGGTCAGGCACCCCTTTTATATCAAGGATTTAGGGATAAATTTGTATTCGGCGGAGGAACTTTGTTATTATATTTATAATCATGTTTTTTTGATTGAGGAGCCTTTTTTCGGCGAGGAACTTCTGACCTTTATCGGAACGGAATGCCGTCTGGCGGATCTGGAGAGGAAACTTCGTCAGTGGAAGAGCCAGGAGGCGGATTTGGGGAGCCTTCTTCTGGTTGTTTTGCAGGATATTCCTTATTATAATGAGATGGAATTGAAGGTTTTTAAGAATCAGATGCATCAGCTTCGCAACGCCAGGCCGGAGGAACGGGTGAAACAGAAGGCCGACTATATGTTCCGTCAGAAGAAGTATGAGGCGGCCCTGCATTTATATGAAAGCGTTCTGCCTGCGAAGGGTGAGACGACGGAGGACGCTTCTTTTACCGGACGGGTGTATTACAACCGGGGGGCGGCTTACGCGCAGCTTTTTTCTTTTGCGGAGGCCGCGGCTTGTTTTGAGAAGACCTACGAACTTCTGGGGGAGGAGGATGTGCTGAGGCATCTTTATTTCCTGTATCAGATCGACGCTTCGGTGCCGGTTCGGACGGATCTGCTGGAGAAGGTTCCGGCGCAGCAGCAGTACCGGTGGAAAGAGGAGTTTGAGACGATAAAAAAACGGGAAGCCTTTGCGGGGAAGGCTTTGGCGGCCCGGGCGGCGTTGGAGAAGAGCGCGTTTCGACGGGAAGTCGCGGTGAAGGATCTGCTGCTTGACTGGAAAAAGGAATACAGGAGTCTGGTGAAAGAATGAACAGGATTATCGTTGGTTTTATGGGGACCGGAAAGACGAGCGTGTCAAAGGTGCTTGGCCGGATGACAGGTCTGCCGTGCTATGATGTGGACAACTGGATCGAGAAAAAGGCCGGGAAGAGCATCCCGGCTATTTTTGCGGAGGAAGGGGAGGCCGGTTTCAGGAAGCGGGAGAGCGAAGCGCTCAAAGCGCTTTTGGCGCAGGACGGATGTATTCTTTCCGGAGGCGGCGGGATTGTGCTCAGGGAGGAAAACGTGGCCATGATGAAGGAGCGGGGTATCGTGTTCTGTCTGACCGCTTCGCCGGAAACGATTTACAGGCGGGTGGGCAAAGACGAAAACCGTCCGAATCTGGACGGATACCGCAGTCCGAAAGGAATCCGGGAGCTGATGGAGAGACGGGAAGAAGCTTATCAAAGGGCGGCGGATGTTCGGATCGATACGGACGGAAAGAGCGTGGAGGAAGTGGCGACCGAGATCCTGCGGGTATCGGGGAAGGCGGGGAATCATGAATGATATGACGGAAGGAGGAATCCGGGGACACCTTCTCCGGTTTGCGCTGCCTTTGCTTGTGGGGGATATTTTTCAGCAGATGTATCACGCGGTGGATTCGATTCTCGTCGGACGTTTGATCGGGGAGGATGCCTTCGCGGCGGTCGGAGTGGCGTATCCGGTGGTAAATGTGATCCTGTTTTTGATCGTCGGTTTGTGCGTGGGCGCTTCGGTTTTGATGTCTCAGATGTATGGAGCCGGGGATACGGAAGGGTTTCGAAGGGAGGTGTCCACCTCCTTTTTTCTGGGGGCGGTCGGGGCTGTCCTGATTGGAATAACGGCAGTTATTTTTCTGAATCCTTTGCTGCGGGCCATTCAGACGCCGGATGTTTTGATGGAGGACACCCGCCGTTATCTTCTGACGATCTTCGGAGGACTTATTTTTACGTTTCTTTACAACATTTATTCGGCGGCCTTCCGGTCGGTCGGGAACGCGAAGGCAGGCTTGTTCTTTTTGATCTTCTCCTCGGTGGCGAATGTCGTTTTGGATATTCTTTTTATAGCCGTTTTTTCGCTGGGAGTTTTCGGCGCCGCTTTGGCGACGGTTCTTTCCCAGGCGTTATCGGTCCTGCTGTGTGCCCTCTACAGCCGGAGGCGGGTTCCGGTTTTGCATCTGCGCCGGTCGAATCTGGTTTTTGATAAAGAAATGGCCGTGAGGACGTTTCGGTGCAGTTGGATCTCGGCTTTGCAGCAGGCTTCCCTTCATATCGGGATTTTGTTGATTCAGAGAGCCGTAAATCCCCTCGGGACGTCGGCGATCGCGGCGTTTACGGCGGTGAGCCGTCTGGACGCGTTTGTGCTGCTGGGGAATTTCAGCATTTCCAATGCCATGACGACGTTTATCGCTCAGAATCTGGGAGCGGAAAAATACGGGCGGATTCGAAAAGGTTTTTCGGCGGGCCGGATGATGCTGGTGGTTTACTGCGCCGCCGCCGGCGTCTTTGTCATGATTTTTAAGGAGAGCCTGATCGGCCTGTTTGTGAAGGATATCAGTCCGAAGATTCTTGAGATGGGAAGCGCGTATTACCGCGTGATGGCGCCCGGGTTTCTTCTGGCGGCTTTCGGAGATTCGTGCCAGGGGTATTTCAGAGGCGTCGGCCGGTTCGATGAGACGCTTCTGGTAACGGTGCTGCAGATCACGATCCGGGTGATCTTAACTTATATGCTGGTGGAGGCGTTTCGGATTCAGGCGGTGGCGATCGCCATGTGCTGCGGTTGGAGCGGTCTTGTGGTTTTGAGCGGAATCTGGCAGAAGAGGCACCTGGGGCGGCTTCTCGGGAACGGGGAAGTCGCCGCCTAGCGGGAAGAGCCGGTTTTCCGGTTTCGACGTGTGTGAGGTTATTGGTGAAGGATCTGTAAGGCGATGGACAGATCCAGGGCATCCGGCTGCCCCGGCGCGGAGCCGTCCCTATGGCTGGCGAAGGTCATGACGGAGCCGAAGGTTCCGCCGGCCAGCCGGCTGATTCGTCCTTCTTTTCCCATGGATACGGTGATAACCGGACAGGAGCCGGAGGAAGCGATCCGGTCGGTGGCGTCGAGAAGGGCCAGCACGTCCCGCCCGGTTTTGGGCATGACGGCCAACTTGATCAGGTCGGGTTTCGTCGCCTGCATGGCGCGCATAAGGGAAACCATGTCGTCGGCTGCCGGCGTTTTCTCAAAATCGTGACTGGAAACGATGACGCGGCAGCGGTTCCGATGGGCAAAGCGGATAAAAATCTCCACGCGTTCCTGCCCGGAGGAAAATTCCATGTCGATCAGATCCGGCAGGCCGCTTTCGGCCGCTTTTTGGTTGAGCCAGAGATAGTCATAGGGAGTGAGCGTCGTCTGTCCGCCTTCTTTTGCCGTCCGGAACGTGAACAGCAGAAGCTTGCCCTCGAGAAGAGTGCGCAGCGCGGCCAGGGTATCCAGGCCCGGGGAGGCCTGGCGGACTTCTTCATAATAACCCGCCCGCCATTCGATTACGTCGCAGGGAAGGAAGCGTACTTCCTCCGCGGCGGCCAGGATTTCTTCCCGGCTGCGTCCGATTACGGGAACACAGATCTTTGGTGCGCCTTCTCCGAAGGTTATGTGTTTGACGGTTAAAAGATTCATAAGGGTTCCTTTCTAAAATCGCAGCCGGGCGGCGGCTTTTTCGATCAGGTCGTCCGGCAGGGGACGTTCCAAAAAGTGTTCGGCGGCGGCATGCGCCTGCGCGATCAGCATATCCAATCCGGTGGCCGCGTTTATGTTGAGAGCGCGCGCCTGGACGGTCAGCCGGGTCTCGGCCGGGTTGTAGACGATGTCCGCGACCGCAAGGCATCCGGTGAAAGGCGCGAGATCCAGCGGAGATTCGTCCGTCTTCGGGAACGTACCGACGGGGGTCGTGTTGACGATAAGCTCCGCGTCGGTATGCCGGCTTTTGGCTTCTTCGTAAGTGAGCGCGCCGTTTCTGCCGCTGCGGCTGACAAAGAGGATTTCTCCGGCCCGCTCGGCTTTTAAGGCGGCGTAAACGGCGGCGGAGGCGCCTCCGGTGCCCAGGATCAGAACTTTTTTCCCTGCGGCTTCCATCCCGTTTTTTTTCAGCATATAACGAAAACCGGAAAAGTCGGTGTTGTATCCGGTAAGTTTTCCGTTTTTGCAGACGATCGTGTTGACGGCTCCGATGTCTCCGGCCGCGTCGTCGAGATCGGAGAGGTAGGGTATGACTTCGCGTTTGTAGGGGATGGTGACGTTGACGCCCTTAAAAGCTTTTTTTTCCATAAATTCGGGAAATTCTTTCCGGCTTAACGGAAGCAGTTCGTAAGAGTAGAAACCGAAGGATTCGTGAATGGTTTTGGAGTAGCTGTAACTTAAATTCCCGCCGATCAGTCCGTATTCCATGTGATGAACCTCGTTTTTCTATCATTATATTTTTTAAGCGGAGAGCTGTCAATGGGGCGTGGAGGGAAGAATCGGGCGAAAAAGCGCGAAAGATGGAATTGCCATGTACAAGGGTCGGATTTTGTGTTAAAATTAAGAAAGAAAATTTCGGATTTTAATAAAGGAGAGTACCGGTATGAACACAAGAAGTCAGAATATCATGACAGGTCCGGAATGGGCGAATGTGCGCGCCCTCTATAAGTCCGGCGGTTACAGCGACGCGGAGCTGAAAAAACCGATGATCGGCGTTGTGACGGCTTTCAGCGATATTTGTCCCGGTCACACGAATCTGCGGCAGTTGGTGACGCGGGTGAAGGAAGGCGTTTATGAGGCGGGCGGCACTCCGCTGGAATTTGGTACGATCGGCGCCTGCGACGGGATCACCATGGCCCATGACGGCATGAAGTACGTGCTGCCTACGCGCGACATGATCGCCAACGACATTGAAGCCATGATAGAGGCCCATCAACTGGACGGTCTGGTGATTATGGGATCCTGTGATAAGATCGTTCCCGGAATGCTTTTGGCTTCTCTGCGGTTGAATGTGCCGGCCGTTTTTTTGAACGGCGGGCCGACGCTTCCGGGCCATATGAAAGAAGGGAATCCCTACGGCGGCGAGTTTCTGGATCATTCCGTGATTCAGCAGTCGGAGGGGGCTTTAAAGTCCGGCAAGATCACGGAGGAAGAGTTTACCTGGATCGAGAACAACGCGGTTCCGACCATCGGTTCCTGCGCGATGCTGGGTACGGCGAATACCATGTGCTGTCTGGCCGAGGCGATGGGGATGTCGCTGCCCGGCTGCGCCGCGATTCCGGCCGTGTACTCCCGGCGTTCAAGTATCGCGTTTGAGACGGGGCAGGCCATTGTGAATTTGGTCAGGGAAGATATCCGCCCGAAGGATATTATTACGAAGAAGAGCCTTTTGAACGCGATTCGCGTCAATTCCGCCATTGGCGGTTCCACGAACGCCGTGCTGCATATCCTGGCGATCGCGTACCAGGCCGGTGTGGATCTGGATATTTTTGAGTTCGGGAAGACAAGTATGGAGATTCCGCATCTGGTACCCATGATTCCGGCCGGAACCTATACGCTTCTGGACTTCTATGAGGCGGGCGGCGTGCAGGTTATCCTGAAAGAACTGGGGGACCGGATACATACGGACTGCTTAACCTGTACCGGTCATACGGTGGCCGAGAACCTGGCGAGTGTAAAGAACCGGAATAACGACGTGATCCGCAGTGTGGACAATCCGGCCCATGCCTGCGGCGGGATTGCCATTTTAAAGGGCAACTTGGCTCCGGACGGCGCGGTTACAAAGCCTTCGGCCATTCCGCAGGAAGCGCATGAATTTACCGGCCGTGCGAAGATTTATGAAGGCGAACAGGACGCTCTGCGCGGAATCCGCGGCGGCGAGATTAAAGGCGGCGAGGTCGTCGTGATCCGCAACGAGGGACCGAAGGGGAGCCCGGGTATGCCGGAGATGTACAAGGCCATGAAGATCCTGGTGGGGATGGGCCTCGGCGGCAGGGTCTGCCTGATTACGGACGGCCGCTTCTCCGGATCCAACAACGGATGTTTTGTAGGACATATCTGTCCGGAAGCTTATGACGACGGCCCGATCGCTTACTTAAAGGACGGCGACGTGATCCATGTGAATGTGGAGGCCGGTGTGATCGAGGCGCCGGAAGTGGATTTTGAGGCCAGAAGAGCGGAAGGGGCGAAGCATGCGTTCGCTCCGATTGAGGGATGCCTGTATCAGTACCGGAAGAACGCGGTGAGCGCGTCGAAGGGCGCATATATTCCGACGAGAGACGAGGCCTAGGCCCGGGTTTTTGCGTAAGCGGCGGATTTTTGCCGCCCGGGCTTGACAAGCGGAGTTTTTTTCCGTATATTAGGAACCATGATAAGGACAAGGCAGTGAAGAAGAGGAGTACCTTTGTAACCCGGTCAGAGAGAACCGTTTACCGGCTGAGAGGCGGTTCACGGCAGTGCAAAGGGAAGGTAGCTTCGGAGCCGGATTTTTGAAACGGCCGTCCGGACGGGCGCCGGAAGTAGAAGATCACGATCAGCCCCCGTTATCGGGCTAAGAGGCGGGACGCCGCAGGGCGTTTCCGTGAACAAAGGTGGTACCGCGCTGATTCGCCCTTTACTTTCTTTACGGAAGTAAAGGGCTTTTTAATTGGATTGTGTAAAGAGCGGTCGGTTTTCGGTACCTTTAAGGAGGGAAAAGATCATGAGCAAGGAGTTGGCAAAGACTTACGATCCCGGTCAGATCGAGGATCGTTTGTATCAGAAGTGGATGGATAAGGGATATTTTCACGCGGAGGCGGATCCGGAGAAGAAGCCTTTCTGTATTATGATGCCGCCGCCGAATATTACGGGGCAGCTTCACATGGGACATGCGCTGGATAATACCATG
>Ga0137297_11396_pt1 | contig 14113 bp, 14 predicted proteins | sample RamsorincwithD2O_FD_97191 | JGI IMG/M metagenome (GOLD analysis project Ga0137297, IMG submission 97191) | Mouse cecal microbial communities from Vienna, Austria - Mucin amended with D2O | ecosystem: Host-associated > Mammals > Digestive system > Large intestine > Cecum | place: Austria: Vienna... | reverse complement strand
TTGTTTTTCTAATTGTTCTGATATTTTTTCTATTGATTCGGGGTCTATTCCTATTATGTAGTTTTCTATTCCTTTTTTCATTGTATATATTTTTATACCTTTTAGCTTTATGTTATTTTCTTTATATGTTATTTCTAAATCACAAGTTACTCTAGTTATTTTCTTACTCTCTGGCATTTTCTTTGAACTTGTTACTTTTATAGAATATTTACATTTTTTTAGTTCTTTTCTTGCTTTTTTATTTATCTCTTTTATATTTTCATATTTCTCATCAAAATCATCTAAATCTATTTCGCCTTTTTCATAATCATAACAACTATAGAATGCTGCTATTCCTTCTAGATCTATTAAATTTATTGCTCCAACTATATCAAGATTTTCTGCTACATCAGCTACATCTTTTACTCTTGATTTAGCACTTCTATTAATAAATACTCTGCTTATTAATATTATTACTAACAATATGATTATTGCACTTATAATATATTTTTTTACTTTTGAATCTGTTGATTTTATTTTGTTTATCATCTCTTTAACTTTTTCTTTTATTGTTTGTTTCTCTTCTTTTTTTAATGCGTTAGTTTCTTCATTTTTTTCTTCTTTCATTTTTACCTCCTATTTAATTTAATTCTATTTTTCCAAAACCTATTCCAGATTCTTTCATTAATCTTATTGTTTTTTCAAATTGTTCTGAATTTCCCTTTAGCTTGTTAGCTAATTCAACTCTTGTATAATGACCTCCATTAGTTAAACTGTGATATGGAGATTCAATTTCTAAAAGATCTTTAACAGATACATTATAATCTTCTGGCATTGCAAATCCTCTTGTATACTTTTCTTTGTCTGTTACTCCTTTTATTTTCCCATATATAGATTTATCAATACTTATAAAATATTCATTTGAGCTTTTTCCTTGTGCTGCATATAACACAAAATTTAAGTTTGTTTTTTCTGTATATTCATCTGTTTTTTCTCTCATATGTTTTATAATTTTTAGTCCTAATTCTTGTGATTCATGTGACTGACCGTGATGCTTTCCGGTTAAAGCAATTAAACATTCTGCTAGTCCTGTAAAGCTTATTGCTAGCGTTCCATGTTTATTTACTCTTCTTAATCTATCTGCTGGCTTTAATTTTTCACTATCTATCCAGTTTCCTTGCCCTATTAGAAATGGGAAATTATATACTCTTTTATCTGCTTGAAATTCATATCTTTCTAATAATAATTCCTTTACTCTCTCCATTCTTGAATCTAAGTCTTCAAAAAATCCTTTTAAATCTATTTTTTCATTTCTTAGAATCCCATATTTTAATCCTAGTCTAGGTAAATTTATTGTTACTGTTGATAAGTTTCCTCTTCCTATTGAACTTGATTTTGATTTATCTATTACATTTTCATAAATACGTCTTGAACTGCTCATATATGCCACTTCTGTATCTTCGTCATTTTTTTCGTATCCTTTTTTATTAAATTTAGTATCTAAAAATGAGAACGATAATAATTGTTTTTCTGAGTCTACTCTACAAGCTAACTGAAATAAATCGTAGTTTGGATCTTTTTTATCATAATTTACTTCTTCTTTAACTTTAAAAATTGTTTTTGGATATATTGGCATTTGTTCTTTTCCAATACCTGCTTCTAATGCTAATAAATAATTTTTTATTATCATTCTTCCTTCTGGCGATGTATCAGTTCCTAAGTTTACTGTTGAATTTGGAAGCACAGCACCCGCTCTTGATCTCATTGTATTTAAGTTATGTATAAGAGCTTCCATTGACTGATATACTGTACTTTCTGTTTTTCTTAATGCTTTATTGTATGCTATTCTAAAAAATCTTTTTAACTGTTCTGAATCTCTACAATATGCGTCAAATATTGCTATATCAAAGTCTATTGTTGTTATTTTTTCAACTTCTCTTTCCATTCCATTAACAGCTGCAAATATTCCAAAATCTGAGTAATCTAGAAAGTCATACACTGTTTGCATAAATTCTTTTTTAAATGTTTTTACTACACCTGGTGCAAAGTAATAGTCTAATGCTGGTATACTTTGTCCTCCATGTTGATCATTTTGATTTGCTTGTATTGCTATTGCTGTTAAAATTGAGTATGTCATTATATTATTTGGCTCACGTAAAAATCCATCTCCTGTAGAGAATCCGTCTTTAAATAATTTATTTAAATCTATGTGGCAAGATGTTGTTGTTCCCATTGGATAGTAGTTTAAATCATGTATGTAATATTCGCCACTTTCATGCATGTCTACATATTTTCTTTTTATCAAATATGATTTTGAAAATTCGTTCGATATTGTTTGACCATATCTAAGCATTGTTCCCATAGCGGTGCATGTATCTCTTGCTGGTTCTTCTTCATGCATTGTCGAATTTAAACTTAAATTTTCTATTGCTTTTAGAAATTTATGTTGTTTCTTTTCATCGAAGAAAAATTTTCTTGATTGATTTCTTCTTTCTCTATATGTTGTAAAAGATTCAAATACATCTATATATTTTTCTTCTTTTAGTGATGCTTCTATTAAGTCTTGTATTTCTTCTATTTTTATTTTTTCTGGATTTTGAGTATATATTTTATCTAATACATTATTTAGTACTTTATTTATATCTTTTTCACTGTATTTATTTTCACCATTTGGTAACTTTATGCTATCAAAGCCTTTTTTTATTGCTATTGCTATTTTTGCTTTATTAAATTCTACTTTTTTTCCGTCTCTTTTTACTACTGTTATTTTATTTGGATTTGTTGTATTTTCTGACATTTTCTGCCTCCTTAATAAAGAAATTATATATTCTCTAATTTGTGATGTCAACAAAAAAACTCGCATTTTATTGCGAGTTTAAATTTTAATATTTAATTACTCCTTCTGCAAATCTTATGTTATCCATTGGTAGATAATTTAATGGATTTACTCTGTTATCACTGTTTCCTGGTGCAAGTCTAATTTCGAAGTGTAAGTGAGAACCGAATGAATTTCCTGTATTTCCTACTTGCATAATTTGTTGTCCTTGTGATACTTCTTGTCCAACTGAAACACATATTGAACCTCTGATTCCATGTCCATATAAAGTATATGTTCCATCATTATGTGCTATTACTACATATGTACCATAACTATCAGTTCTATTCATTGTTGTTATTACTGTTCCTGCTTTTGCTGCATATACTGGTGCTCCATGTATTCCTCCTGCTCCAAAATCAGTTGCTTTATGTAATTTTCCACTTGAATATCTCCATCCTGCAGTAACTAATGCATATTGAGCTGGTATTGGTAAGATATATCCTCCTGGATTTGTTGCTGTACTATTTCCTCCTGATGATGTATTTCCTGATGATTGATTTCCTGACGTCTGGTTGTTACCATTATTACTTGTGTTTGAATTTGTTGATTGATTTCCATTATTTGCATTTGCAGCAGCTTGTGCTTGAGCCGCTTGCCTTTCTTCATTTGCTCTTATTGCTGCTGCTATTGTTGCATCTTCTGCTCTCATTTCTTCAATTTTCTTTTCTAAAGCTTTATCCTCTTCTGATAATGATTCAACTTTTTCATTTTTTTCATTTCTTACAACTGCTAATGCAGCTTTTTTACTTTCTTGTGCTTCTTTAGCAACCTCTAATTCTTTTTTAGACTCTTCTATAATTTTTTTAGATTCTTCTATTGTTTCTTTAGTTTCTTTTATTGTATTTATTAATTTTGTATCAGATTCTGCTAGTTGTTCTACTAGATAGTAATTTGATAAAAATGATGTTAAACTATCTGAACTTAGTAATACGTCTAAATATGATGTATTTCCTGCTTTATATGATGCTACTAATCTTTTTTCTAACAATTTTTCTTTTTCTTCTAAATCTTTTTGTGTTTTCTCTATTTCTTGCTCCATTTCTTGAATGTTTTTTGTAGCATCTTCAATTTTTCCAGTTAAGTCTATAATTTCATTTTCATAACTTCCTATCTGTGTATTTAAATCTTCAACTTCTTTTTGAATTGAGCTCATTTGATTTTTTATTTCTTGTTGCTTATCTTTAGTATTTTGTATGTTGCTTTGATTTTCTTGTTGTTGCTGTTTTAGTTCTTTATTTGTTGCTGCAAAAACATTTATTATATTCCCTGTAATAATGATAAAAATTATTGTAATTGCTATTATTATTTTTCTTTTATTTTTCATTTTTCCTCCGTACATTACTTATTTATCTTTTAGTTTATTTTTATAATATGCTAAAACTTTAAAAAAATCAATACTTTTATTAATTAAGTGACATAAAATCAAAAAATGTTACATTTTTATCAAAAAAACGATTACTTCTTGTAATCGTTTTCTTTTTCTTATAAGTTTTTCATTTCTTCAAATCTTTTTATCTTAGCTGTTGTAGTTTTTATCATTTCTTCGTCTGTTGCTATTAAATTTTTAATATGCTTATAATTTGGCATTGTTTGATTTATTTTCTTTATATCTTCCCAAATTAATTTTTCTATATCTTCTTGTGTTTTATCTTGCCAATTATTTTTAGCATATTCTTTATCATAAACTACTTTTACCGATACTACTAAGTCGTCATTTTTTTCTTTTCCATATACCATACTTTCTGCTACATATGGTAATTGATTTACTAGTGTTTCTAATTCTTCTGGGTATATATTTTTTCCGTTTTTTAATACTATAACATTTTTTTGTCTTCCTGTTATGAATATAAATCCGCCTTTGTCTTTATATCCTAAATCTCCTGTGTGGAACCATCCATCTACTAATACTTCATTTGTTGCTTCTTCATTTTCATAGTATCCTAACATTACATTTGGCCCTTTGGCAAGAATTTCTCCTATTCCTTGTTCGTTAGGATCATTTATTTTTATTTCTACATTTGGTATTGGTAATCCTGTTGAACCTGCTTTATATGATTTTGCTGTTTCAGCTATAAGTGTTGGTGATGTTTCAGTCAATCCATATCCTTGAACTACTTCTATTCCAAAATTTCTAAATCCTGTTGCAACTTCTCCGTCTAATCCTGATGCACCGCTTATCACATAACGTAATTTTCCACCTAATTTATCTATTATTTGTTTAAATATTTTTCTTCTTATATCTATTCCAAATATTAATAAAAACTTAGTTAATTTCATACCAAATTTTACTTTTTTAGTTTGTCCTGTTTTTTCTATTTCTTGCCATACTTTTTTATAAATTGATTCTATTAGTAGTGGCACACATACAAACATAGATACGTGGTATTCATTTAAATTTTTTTGTATATGTCTTAAACCATCACAAAATACATTTGTTGCTCCTCTTGATAAAAACATTAATATTCCCGTTGATCCAAATGTATGGTGAAATGGCAAGAACGCAATATTAGTGTCTGTGCTTCTTATATCTTCACATTTTGTCATTGAATATATGTTTGAAGCTATATTTTTATGTGAAAGCATTACTGCTTTTGCTGCTGATGTTGTCCCTGATGTAAATAATAATATTGACATTTCTTCGTTGTTTATTTCTGATTCTATAAATTCTTTATTTCCTTGTTGTAATAATTTTTCACCTTCATCTATTAGTTTGTATATATTTTCAAACTCATCTTGTTTGTTCATACATATAAATTTTGTTACTTTTGTTTGGTTATTTGATTTGATGTTTTTTATCATATCAATATAGTCATCTTCAAAAATTATTGCTTCTGATTCACTTCTTATTAATGAAGTTTCTATTTCTTTTTCTGGTAATCCTTTATCTAGTGGAACTACTATTCCTGTTCCGTTTACTACTGATAAATATGATACAATCCATTCATAGCAGTTTTTTCCTATTACTGCTATTCTTTTCCCTTTTAATCCTTTTGATACTAGTGCTGTTCCTAAGCAGTCAATTTGTTTGTCAAATTTTGTATATGTTATATTTTTATATTCAACATCTTTTCCGTTTGTTTCTTTTAAAATAAATGCATTATTATCTGGATGTTCTTTTACTGCATTTTTTATTACTTCTCTGATATTTCCAAACTCTTTAGCATTGTATAATTCCATTCTTTTATCTATCATACAATTCTCCTTCTATCTAGTATTCGTTACTAGATTATCATATATTGTGTAACATGTCAATTTGTTGACTAAAACATGACCATGTGGTATTATATTATCTAGGAAAGTGAGTGTTTATGGGAAAAACAGATAAGTCAAAAAATATAAAAGATAAAAAAATAACAAATTTTCATATTCCTAGATGGAATGAACTTCCTAATATAGATATATATTCAGATCAGCTTGTAACTTACATTGAAAAATATTTAAATCCTTATATAGGTTCAAGTGAAAGTCCTGTTATTACTAAGACAATGATAAATAACTATGTTAAACAAAAAGTTATTCATGCACCTATCAAGAAAAAATATAGGAAAGATCATATCGCTTTATTATTTGTTATTTGTACTTTAAAACAGGTCTATAGTATTAGTGATATTTCTGGTTTAATATCATTTGCTGGAAATACTACAAAATTAATTTCTGCATATGATCAGTTTGCTTGTGAATTAGAAAATGCTGTTATGGCTGTTTTTAATGGTGATAATTATGAAATAACTACTGATATATCTATTGAACATAAATTATTAAAGAGTGTTGTTTTGTCATTTGCAAATAAATTATATGTTGAAAAATTTTTATCTGAAAAATAAATTAATAAAAGTAGCTAAGCCGAGGATTTCTCCCCGGCTTTCACTATTTCTTGGTCTTTTAGCAGTTATGAAACTGCAACCTCCTGTGTAACTCTTCAATTCTTTCTACAGTTATCATCTTCGTTTCTTTTTCCTCTTCAGTTAAGAGATTTTCTGGTACAGGATTTCTTTCGCTTACAAATATCTTTCCAATATCTGAGCTAGTAAATACTCCTTTTTGTGTACCATGATAATACTCTCTTCCTTCAAGATCAAAATACGCTTTCTGTTCTAACAGATAGTCTTGTCCTTTTATGTGCACTACATTTGCTGGCGGACGCGCCTCTTCTTTCATTATTAGCACACATTTTGAGTTGCTTTCGTACAGAGTCAGCATGTTGTCTGTTTCCCGTCTGTATACACATACTAACTCGCATATCCAGACGTTTTCGATTTTAAAACTTGTCATCTCCTTTTCCCCCTTAAAGTTAAAAGGTACGTTAATAAAGTTACTGTTGTGCGCTATTTTATCATACTTTCGCCATTTTTGCAAACTATTTTATTAGGTTTATATTATATATTATAAAAGTTGCTATTAATAATAATCCTTCTTTGTATCCAGCTTCTTTTTTATTGCTTAACATATAATATAAATATATTATTAATGTTGTAATTATTAATAATATTAAATATATATTGTATTCCTGTGAAAATCTAATTGGATATATAACGCTTGTTATTCCTAATACTAATAGTAAATTGAATATATTAGATCCTATAATACTGCCAATAGCTATACTTGTTGACTCTTTTTTTATTGCTATTATTGATGTTACTAACTCTGGAAGAGATGTTCCTATTGCTATTATTGTAGTTCCTATTACTGTTTCTGAAATATTGAATCTTCCTGCTAACTTTATACTATTATCTACAACAAAATTTCCCCCATATTTTAATAGTATAATTCCCAAAATTACTAAAAATATTGATTTTACTATTCCATATTTAATTTCTTTTACGTTACTATCTTTATAATTTGAAAATATTGATAGTAAAAATATAACAAATACTAGTAATAATAGTATTCCTTCTATTCTGCTTATTTGATTATTTATATTTCCAATAATACCTACTAATAACATTGACATTAATAATATAAGTAGATTTCCACTTGGCTTATGTTCTAATTTTATTGGTTTTAGTAATAACATTATTCCTAAAATCAGTAATAAATTGTATATACAACTTCCTAATATATTTCCTATCAATAAACTATCATGACCTTTACTTGCCGCTTCTATACTTACTATCATTTCTGGAAATGATGTTCCAACAGCTACTAAAAGCAGTCCTATTATAAAATCTGAAACTTTTAACTTTCTAGCAATAGCTTCTGCACCATTAATTAGTAAGTCAGCCCCTTTTATTAAAAATATAAATCCAATTGTTATTAAAATAATTTCATACATAAAAAAACCTCTAAGATGTATATATTTTTTCCCATCATTCTTTCTTATATACATTTTTGAGGTTTCATTTAATTATTTTCTTTCATATGTTACAAAATCATAATCAAATTTATTTTGTTCATCTTGTATACCTTTTTCTCTTTTAGTTTCTTCCCAAACATCTAAATTGATTTTTGGAAAGAACGTATCTCCTTCAAAGTCTTGATTAATTTCTGTTACATACATTTTGTTTACATGTGGCATAAGTAGACTATAAATCATTGCTCCACCTATTACAAAATTTTCGTTTTTGTCGTCTATATATTCTTTAATTTCTAGCATTGAATGAACTACTTGTACATTTTCATCTTTAATCATAAAATCTGGATTTTGAGTAAAAACTATATGTTTCCTATTTGGTAACACTTTTCCTAAAGATTCAAATGTTTTTCTTCCCATTATAATAACATGTCCTGTTGTTAATTCTTTAAATCTTTTCATGTCTGCTGGTAAAGACCAGATTAATTTATTTTCATTTCCAATTATATTATTTTTTCCTTTGGCTACTACTATACTTAGCATTTGTATTCCTCCTTTATTCAGCTACAGGTATTTTTCCTAATTTTATATCTTTATTGTAGTCATATCCTTGTATTTCAAAATCTTCTACTTTGAAATCATAGAAATTTTTAGTTAGATTATTTATTATTAGTTTAGGAGAAACATCCATTGCTTTAGCTTCTAGAAGTTTTTTTACTAAAGGAATATGTCTATCATATATATGACAGTCACCTATATTATGAGTTAATGTTCCTACTTCTAATCCTGTTACTTGTGCAAACATGCATAGTAACGCAGCATATTGCATTGTATTCCATCCGTTTGCAGTTAACATATCTTGTGAACGTTGATTTAATATTACGTGTAATTTTCCACCTTTTACTAACCATTGTGTTGCAAAAGCACATGGTTCTAAATTCATATCTTTTAATTCATCATGTACAAATATATTTGTTAAAATTCTTCTACTAGCTGGATCATTTTTTAATAGATATAATACAAAATCTACTTGATCCATTTCTTTTATTCCTTCTTTTGTTTTAAATTTATATTTTCTTGACATTTGATATCCATATGCTTTTCCTATTGTTCCATCTTCTCCTGCCCATTGATCCCAAATATGTGAATCTAAATCAGCTATTTTGTTTGATTTTTTTTGCCATATCCATAAAATTTCGTCAATTGCCTTTTTTACAGTATTTGTGTTATTTCTTAGCGTTATCATTGGAAATTCTTTTCCAACATCATACCTATTACTAACACCTACGATTGAAATATAGTTAGCTTCTGTCCCATCTTCCCATCTTGTTCTTACTCCTGTTCCTTCTGAAGAATAACCATGTTCGATAATCTCTTTGCATGTTTCAATAAAATTTTTATCAGCTTGTGTCATTATTTATTTCTCCTTTTTATTTCTACTATAATATATTTTTCTCTTTGGTTTTATTTTCATTTTTAATATATCATTAATAAATTTCTTTTTCAATTAATTTTATGATTACTATAATTTTATTTTTATGCTAAGAAACATTCTGGTTTTTCTGTTATATTTTTTATTTCTTCGTTAAGTTCTTTTATGTCATCTTCTGTAAAGTATTGTTTAAGTATCTCTTTATCTTTATTTATTGTATGTTCTTTTATATAAATGTAGCTATTTCTTAAAAATTCTCTTAGAAATTCTTTATTTTTTATATCGTCAATTTTCTCTAATTTTAAAAATCTTTTAAATCTTTCTTGATATATTGCGCAAATAGCTTTTAAATACGTATAATTATGCATATATCCAACTTCAATCCATATTTTTGCAATTCCTAAAATTTTATCTAACAAATCAAATACATATCCTTCTTTTCCATCTTTAGCAGTTATGATTAAGTTGTAAATTTCATCTCCGACTTTTGATTGTAATTCTTTTTCATCTATTTCTTCAATTTCTTTGAACATTTTAATTGTATCTTCATTATAATATTTTACTTGTGTTACTATTTCGTTTCCTTTGTATTCTCCAAAATCGTGGAATAATGTTCTTTCCATTAATAATGCTATATCAAAATTTTCTTTAAATTCATTATTTAAATATTCTGCGAAGATTATACTAGTAGTTGCTATTGTATATTGATGGAACAATACATTTTCTGGAATCGTGGTTGTGAATGTTGAATATCTATATACATCTTTTAAATTTAATGCTATATCTAATAGTCCTGCATATTCAGTCTTATCAAATCTGTTTTTAGCTATAGCTTCCAATATATAAACTTTTTCATTATCTAATTTTGTATCTTTACCTTTAAATTCTTTAGTTTTATTTTTAAATATTTCTTTTTTATTTTCTAGAACTTGCTTAGCTTCTGTATTACCTGTTCTTAATATTTTTTCTACTATATAATATTCTGATATACTTTCGCAAAAATCTATTAGCTCTGAGTATTCATTATGTTCTATTGTAGTATAATTATATTTCAATTTTGAAATTATTTTGTTTTTATATTCAAATTTATCAGTAATTAATTTTTCAATTACTTCTTTATATACTTTTTCTCTTGATTTATCAGCAATTTCTAATGCTAAGTTTCCTGTTTCTCCATATATTATTTGCTTTAATAAATAATTTTTTAATACATTTTTAGATACTTTTTCTTCTATTTTTAATTTTTTTAATATTCTTATATATAGATATGTTGCTAGCATAGCTTTATCTATTATTGTATACTTGCTGTTTATTCTTTGCAAAATCTTTGCATTATAACTGTCTATTGAACTATTATATATTTTAAATAAATCTTCTATATATTCTTCCATTACTTAGTACCTTCTTTCTAATATCTTTGATTATAATTTGAGTTACTTTAAATGTCAAATATAAAAGAAAAATCGGAACACTTGCGCTTTGCAAGTATCCCGACTCTTTGTTGCTCGTCAACAGACAAACTTTAATGGGTCGCTTATTCTGATTGTCCAATCATTTAAGCTGTTAGCATTTGCAACACAGTACGCCTCTGTTCTTTCCATAATGACCTTTTTACAGATCTGATGTGTCATCAGGTGTGTGTTTTCTCTGATTTCATCGTGGATTACCTGTGCTACATTGTCCAGTTCTACTGCTGTCATCCTAATTTCAGTATCGTCCACTATGGTAAAATGGACATTTCTTACTTCTCTTTCGCACACTAATATCTTGCGATTTATATTTTCTATATCTTAATTTCTCTCTATTATAATATCTGCAACTGTTAAATTAGTTTCGTTTGTAATGTTCTCTATAATTGTTTTTGCAACTATAGCAAGCTTTTAAACTTTCTGTATAACCTTTTTCTCCCCACTTTGTTGCACAATATACTGCTTCTTGTTTATTTCCTCTTAATGCTGCTGATGACATTATATTTACTATTTTCAAATTTTTTTCTTGCTTTATTTTTAATGTTTCTGTAGAAAATAAAATCATTCCTTCTAATCCTTTAAAGCATTTATCTATATCTTCTTTTTCATATTTTGTAGGAAGTTTAAATGAAGGTTCTCCAGCATTATTAATTAGTATTTTAATTTCACCTATTTTAGATATATTTTCAATAGTTTCTTTTACAAATATGCTATCTGAGATATCTCCTATAAATCCCTTATAATTTTCTTTATATGTATATTCTAGCTCTTTCATTTTCTCAATATCTCTATCAATATTGCATACTAAGTATTTTTTTTCGATAAATTGTTTAACAAGTTCTTTTCCTAATCCGCTTGCTCCACCAGTTATTATAACTATGTCTTTGCCCATTTTATCTTCTCCTTATATATTTTTTTCTACTTTTTTTCCTAATTCTTCGTATTTATTTGTATATGAATGATCCGCCCCTTCAATAATTTCAATTGTACATTCTTTAACATTGTTTTTTAAATATGATTTTACTGTTTCTATATCTTGTGTTAATACACATTCATCAATATCTCCAAATATTATTAATATTGGTATATCTATACTTTTTAATATTTTACTTTCTCCGTTTTTACCGTCTCTATATCTTATAAAATCATCTTCTCCTCCTGGTAGAAAATCATAATAATATGTTCCTGCTGCGATTACCCCATTTCCATTTATAGAAAAATCAATTAGTTCTTTCTCTTTTCCTTCATTTACTAATCTTGTTGATTCTTGTTTTGCTTTTTCATACTCTTCTTTACTTAAATACTCGATGCATTCTTGTGTAATATCACATGGTGCTAGTAATATAATTTTTTTAATTGAGTTATCTTTCTTTTGGCTATAGTAATATGCTACCTTATTACATCCATAGCTATGACCTTCTAGAATAATATCATTATATCCTTTTTCTTTTACGAATTTTATTACTCCTTCAATGTCTAGTATACAGTCTTTAAAACGTTCATAGCATCCACCTATTATTTCATAGTCATCGCCTTTTAGTAATTCTGAAACGTAATTTGTTCCTCTATTGTTAAAAATTAAAAAGCTATAACCTTTACTTGTATATATTTTAGCTAGTGTATCTATATATCTATTTTCGTAAAAATTGCCACATAATCCGTGTACATGAATTACAATCTTTTTACTTTTCTCTTCTGGCTCATATAATATTCCAACCATTTCTAAGTTATCCATCGATGTCATTCTAACTAATTCTTGTTTCATTAAACTTCTCCTATTCTTCTATTAATTTATGTTGCTTAGGATACCATGCAGGAGTGCAAGGCATAACAATTCTACAATTAGCATCCCAAAAATATATTTCTCCTTTTTCAAAATGTATTGTTTCATCTTTCTTGGTTAATGTTCCGTTTCCTTCTATTACATAAATCATTTCTTTACATTTTTTATTTCTATTTAGTGTATTCTATCATAAAGTTTGATTTTTTGAAATGTTTTTATAGTTATTGTCAGAGTTATATTGTTTTATCAGTAGCAAATAAAAATTATCTAGTAAGAAAAGCAAAAAAATAAGTATAAGCATAAGCTTATACTTATTTTTGGCTCCTCTTGTTGGACTCGAACCAACGACCTATCGGTTAACAGCCGAGCGCTCTACCAACTGAGCTAAAGAGGAATGTTTCTTTCGACAGTTTGAATTATATATTATAGAAAATTTTTATGCAATACTTTTTAGTAACTTTTTTATATTTTTTATTCTATCCAATATTTTGTAATTTATCCCTTTTAGTGTTATTTTCTATAAATCTTCTTCATTTATAAGTGGAATTATATTTATTGCTGGTTCTTCATATGGATGTGCTTTTCTTAGTTCTTGTATTACTTTTTTAGCAATTTTAATATCACATATTGTTTCTATTTTTTCTTCTTTTACAAATTCTATTTTATTTTTTTCTCCTATATATGGATTAGCTTTATCTGTTGGCTTAAAAGTTCCTGTACATTCATGTGTTACCGTACAATATGTGTAATTTCCTATTACTCCGGCTCCAGCATTACATATAGCATCTCGTACAGCTTTAGTATGTTCAGTTGGTACTGTGACTGTTATTTTTACTTTTTTAATATCTATTTTCATTTTATTCTCTTTTCATTATATTAATTTCTTATTCATTGCAATTTCTTCTATGGTGATTATTTTTATAATTTTCAGAAAATTGATTATTACAACTTTTTCTATTACATTCTTCATTTCTATTGCAATTTTGTTGACATTCTTGTATTCTTCTTTTTTCTTGTGAATTATCTTTTTTAAATACGGCCTCAGCATATGAATTAACAAATACTACTGCTAATAGTATTATTGTTAAAAATGTTAGAAAAATTATTGCTTTATTTTTCATAAGATTTTCTCATCCTTTCAATCTATTTTTATTAACTATTATACTAATCTATTCTCCAAAGTTGAAATTTTCCTGTTATATCATCAATATCTTTTGTATTGCCATATGTCCTATAACATTAAGTGCTACTGATGGCTCTACATTTGATGCTATAATTCCTA
>Ga0137297_11394_pt1 | contig 14115 bp, 10 predicted proteins | sample RamsorincwithD2O_FD_97191 | JGI IMG/M metagenome (GOLD analysis project Ga0137297, IMG submission 97191) | Mouse cecal microbial communities from Vienna, Austria - Mucin amended with D2O | ecosystem: Host-associated > Mammals > Digestive system > Large intestine > Cecum | place: Austria: Vienna... | reverse complement strand
GGTGGAAAGGGATATCAAGCCCCGTGATATTATGAGCGAGAAAGCTTTCCTAAATGCCCTCCGGATGGACATGGCACTGGGATGCTCCACCAATTCTATGCTGCATCTCCCGGCTATCGCCCATGAAGCAGGGGTGGAACTGGATTTGGAAGTGGCGAATAAGCTTTCGGCAGAGACACCGAACCTTTGCCATCTGGCTCCTGCAGGCCCTACCTATATGGAAGACTTAAACGAAGCGGGCGGCATCTATGCGGTTATGAACGAATTGAATAAAAAGGGCCTGCTCTACACCGATTTAATGACGGTGACAGGAAAGACCGTAGGGGAAAATATAAAAGGCTGTATCAACAGGAATCCGGAAGTAATCCGTCCATTGGAAAACACTTACAGTGAAACAGGAGGTATTGCGGTGTTAAAAGGCAACCTGGCACCGGATTCCTGCGTGGTAAAGCGTTCGGCAGTAGTGCCTGAAATGATGGTGCATGAAGGGCCGGCAAGGGTATTTGATTGTGAAGAGGATGCAATAGATGCCATCAAAGGCGGGAAAATCGTAGCGGGGGATGTAGTGGTTATCCGTTACGAAGGCCCGAAAGGCGGACCGGGGATGAGGGAAATGTTAAATCCCACCTCAGCTATCGCCGGAATGGGGCTGGGCGCCAGTGTGGCATTGATTACAGACGGACGTTTTTCCGGCGCTTCCCGCGGGGCATCCATCGGGCATGTATCCCCGGAAGCAGCGGTGGGCGGTCCGATTGCCCTGGTAGAAGAAGGTGATATTATCAGCATCAATATCCCGGAGAATACCATTGAAATGAAAGTATCGGAGGAAGAACTGGAAGCGAGACGTGAAAAATGGCAGCCCAGGGAGCCGAAGGTAACTACCGGTTATTTGTCACGCTACAGAGAGTTAGTGACCAGCGGCAATAAGGGGGCGATTTTGGAAGTGCCCCGTAAGTAAACAGAGGATTGAGCAAATGGACACAGGATTGGAATGGAGGGTATAACGATGCAGCTTACCGGCGCGGAAATAGTAATGGAATGCTTAAAGGAACAGGGTGTGGATACCGTTTTCGGCTATCCGGGAGGAACTATATTAAATGTATATGATGCGTTATATAAACATAGAGACGAAATCAACCATATTTTAACCTCCCATGAACAAGGGGCGGCCCATGCGGCGGATGGTTATGCCAGGGCCACAGGAAAGGTAGGGGTATGCCTTGCTACCAGCGGACCGGGGGCAACGAATCTGGTTACAGGAATTGCTACGGCTTATATGGATTCCGTACCGATGGTGGCCATTACCTGTAATGTGAATCTCCCTTTACTGGGAAAAGACTCCTTCCAGGAAGTGGATATTGCGGGCGTGACTATGCCCATTACCAAGCATGGCTATATTGTAAAAGATGTGAATATATTGGCGGATACTTTGCGGAAGGCATTTAAAATAGCAGGAAGCGGACGTCCAGGCCCGGTGCTGGTGGATATTACGAAGGATGTAACGGCAAACCTTTGTGAGTATGAGCCGGGAGCGGCGGATTCCCTTGCGAAGGATGCCTCCCAGGATAAACAGTATTCCGGGCAGGACATCGAAAAAGTGCTGGAATTGATGCAGAAAGCAAAAAAACCGTATATTTACGTAGGCGGCGGCGCCGTAATTTCGGAAGCGGCCAAAGAAGTGACGGAATTTGCCAAAAAGCTGGATGCCCCTGTGTGCGATACTCTGATGGGGAAAGGGGCTTTTGACGGCCACGATGCTTTATATACGGGAATGATTGGCATGCATGGAACGAAGACCTCCAATCTGGGCGTTAGCGAGTGCGACCTTTTAGTGGCATTGGGCGCCAGGTTTTCCGACCGGGTAGTGGGAAATGCTGCCAGGTTTGCCAGCCATGCCAAAGTGATTCAGATTGATATCGATGCGGCAGAAATCAATAAAAATATCCGGACAGAGGCCTTTGTGGTGGGAGATTTAAAGGAAGTGCTGACGGAAATCAACCGTCTGCTGCCTCAGATGGAGCATAAAGATTGGATTGGGCACATACAGGATTTGAAGGAAAAATATCCGTTAAACTATAATAAGAATGCGTTATCCTGCCCCTATGTGATTGAAGAACTGGATAGGGTAACAGGCGGTGAAGCCATTGTGACTACCGATGTAGGGCAGCATCAGATGTGGGCAGCCCAATATTATAAATATTCAAAACCGCGTACATTCATCAGTTCCGGCGGTTTGGGAACGATGGGATATGGCCTTGGCGCATGCATTGGCGCAAAGATGGGAAAACCGGAGAAAATATGCGTCAACATCGCCGGAGACGGCTGTTTTAGGATGAACATGAACGAACTGGCTACAGCCAGCCGTTACAATATTCCCATTATTCAGATTGTCATCAATAACCATGTGCTGGGGATGGTACGCCAGTGGCAGACTTTATTCTATGGGCAAAGGTATTCACAGACGGTTTTGAATGATAAGGTAGATTTTTGTCTGGTGGCACAAGGTTTAGGATGCGAGGCAATCAAGGTAACGAAAAAAGAAGAAGTAGGGCCGGCGATAGAAAAAGCGATTGCCATGAAGGCGCCTGTGCTTATCGAATGCGTGATACCGGAAGATGACAAAGTATTTCCCATGGTGCCTGCAGGGGAGGCCATCAGTGAAGCATTTGATGAAACGGACTTAGAGAAGAAATAAGATAGAATGAGAAAGAAAACAGTAAGAAGAATCGGCCTTTTCCTCTTAGCAGCGTTCCTCTTCCTTGCAGTATCCTATCTGGGCCTTGCGGAATATTATAAAAATGGGTTCAGCTACGGAACATGGATGAACGGTATTTATTGTACGGGGAAAACGGTGGAGGAAGTAAATGAAGAATTGCTGAAGAGTTGTTCTTATGCCGGCTTGACCATATATGACGGGGAAGGGAATGCCTTTCGGATAGAGCCGGAGGATGTGGACTATACCTTTGACTTTAAGGAGGCCCTTCAATCCTATCTGGGCAGGCAGAACTCCTACCTTTGGATTGAAAATCTGTTTGCGGCAAAGGAACGGAGCCTGCAGCCGGTGGTTTCCTATGATGAGGAGCTGCTTTGGGAAGTTTTGCAGTCCATGCCGGCCTTTAGGGGGAAGAAGCCGGAGGAAAGAACCGTTTCTATCCAAAAGACCGATGCCGGATATGTATTGGTAGACGAAAGGAAGCATGTCCTCAACGAAGAAAAAGCGAAGGAAAGGATTGCCGAGAAGCTGCTTTTCCTAGAAACAACGTTTGATTTGGAGGAAAGCGGCTGTTATGAGGATCTTCCTTATACGGATGCCATGAACAAGGAACTGGCTTTGTGGGAAAAAATCAGTCAGTTCCAGGATTGCCGTATCGTGTATGCATTTGGGGAAGAATTGGTTCCCATTGATGCTTCCATTGTCTGTGACTGGATGGCGGTGGACGAAAAGGGGGAATTCCTTTATGATGAAGCCGGCAATATAATGCAGGATAATGAGAAGATAGAAGCATTTATTGACGAATTGGCGGCGGAATTTGATACGGTAGGAGCCGTCCGGCACTTTAATGCCACCAGGGGAGAAACGGTGGTGATTGAAGGGGGCACCTACGGAAACCGGATGGACAGCAAAGCGGAAAAGGAATACCTAAAACTGGCATTTGCCAGGAAGTCGGAGGAAATCCATACGCCACAGTATATCCAGATGGGGTGGGAACAGGGAAGGGATGACATCGGCAGCACATATATCGAGGTGGATATGGCTAAGCAGATGATGTATTATTATCTGGATGGAAAGCTGGAATTGGAAACGCCTATTGTGACCGGAAATACCGGGCGCAGATGGGGGACGCCGGAAGGTGTGAATTATGTTTACGGCAAGGCGCGAAACAGGATTTTGCGGGGGCAGGGATATGAATCCCATGTGAATTTCTGGATGCCGGTCAAAGGGAATATCGGAATTCACGATGCGGCCTGGCGCAGCGAGTATGGCGGGGAAATTTACAAAACCGGTGGTTCCCACGGATGTATCAATACACCTTACGAGGCCATGAACAGGCTGTATGATATGGCAGAAATCGGGACTCCGGTAGTGATGTTTTACTGATGATGCGTAAAAGCGGTTGACGAAGAAACGGGATGAATGTAAAATAAAATATTGTTATAATAACGGAACAGGAAGAGGAGGAGAGAGAAGTGTCCAGAGTATATAATTTTTCGGCAGGCCCGGCGGTGCTGCCAGAGGAAGTATTGAAAGAAGCAGCAGATGAAATGCTGGATTACCGGGGAACGGGAATGTCTGTCATGGAGATGAGCCACCGCTCCAAGGCATACGATACTATTATCAAGGAAGCGGAAGCGGACTTAAGGGAACTTATGAATATTCCTGATAATTATAAGGTATTGTTTTTGCAGGGCGGGGCGAGCCAGCAGTTCGCCATGATACCGATGAATTTGATGAAAAATAAGAAGGCGGCTTATATCGTAACCGGGCAGTGGGCAAAAAAGGCCTATCAGGAAGCGAAGATTTACGGTGAGGCGGTAGAAGTGGCATCTTCAGCGGATGAAACTTTTTCTTATATTCCGGACTGTTCCGATTTGGATATCCCTGAGGATGCGGACTATGTTTATATCTGCGAAAATAATACGATTTACGGAACCAAGTTCAAGGCCTTGCCCAATACGAAAGGGCATACGTTAGTGGCGGATGTTTCCTCCTGCTTTTTATCAGAGCCGGTGGATGTGACCAAATACGGGGTGATTTATGGCGGCGTGCAGAAAAATGTAGGCCCTGCCGGTGTGGTGATTGTTATTATCAGGGAAGACTTGATTACCGATGAAGTGCTCTTAGGAACCCCTACCATGTTAAAATATAAAACCCACGCGGATGCGGATTCCCTCTACAATACGCCTCCGGCTTATGGTATCTATATTTGCGGTAAAGTATTCAAATGGCTGAAGAAACAGGGCGGCCTTGATGCAATCAAAGAATACAATGAAAGAAAGGCTGAAATTCTATATAATTTCCTCGACAGAAGCAAACTTTTCCGGGGAACGGTGAGGAAAGAAGACCGTTCTTTGATGAATGTTCCTTTTGTAACAGGGAATGAGGAATTGGATGCCAAATTTGTAAAGGAAGCAAAGGCGGCAGGCTTTGAAAACCTGAAAGGACATAGGAGTGTAGGCGGCATGCGGGCCAGCATTTACAACGCTATGCCTATAGAGGGGGTGGAAAAGCTGGTGGAGTTTATGGAAAAATTTGAAGCGGAAAATGCTTGATGGAGGATGGAAATGTTTAAATATCATTGCTTAAACCCGATTGCGGATGTCGGATTGGAAAAATTTACCAAAGATTATGAGAAGACAGGGGATGTCAATGAAGCGGACGGCATACTGGTCCGCAGTGCGGCCATGCACGATATGGAATTGCCGGAAAAACTTTTAGCGGTAGCCAGGGCCGGTGCCGGGGTCAATAATATTCCCCTGGATAAATGTGCGGAAAAAGGAATTGTCGTTTTTAATACACCGGGGGCAAATGCCAATGGGGTAAAAGAACTGGTGATTGCAGGGATGCTGCTGGCCTGCCGTGATATCGTTGGAGGCATCAACTGGGTAAATGAACATAAAGAGGATGAAAATATCGCCAAAGCGGCGGAAAAAGAAAAGAAAAATTTTGCCGGCACAGAAGTGCAGGATAAGCGGCTTGGTATTATCGGCTTAGGCGCTATCGGCGTAAAAGTGGCAAATGTGGCCAAACATATGGGGATGGAAGTATACGGATACGACCCTTATGTTTCGGTGGATGCTGCATGGAATTTGAGCCGTGATGTGAAGCATGCTTTGAGTGTGGATGAGATTTACGAAAGCTGTGATATCATTACCATACATGTGCCTCTTTTAGACAGCACAAAAGGCATGGTGGATGAAGCGGCTATTGGAAAAATGAAGGACGGTGTGATTTTACTTAACTTCGCCAGGGATTTACTTGTAGATGAGAAGGCTGTACTGGATGGGATTGGGAAAGGGAAGATCAGGAAGTATGTTACAGATTTCCCGAACACTACTACTGCCGGTAAGGAAGGCTGTATCGTCATTCCCCATTTAGGGGCCTCCACCGAGGAGTCGGAAGACAATTGTGCGAAAATGGCCGTAAAGCAGATGATGAATTACCTGGAAAATGGAAATATCCTCAATAGCGTGAATTATCCGAAATGTGATATGGGAATCTGTACCCAGGCAGGAAGAATTGCTATTTTCCACAGGAACAAAGCGAACATGATTACAAAATTCACGGCTTGCTTCGGCGATGAGGGTGTAAACATTACTGATATGATGAACAAATCGAAAGGCGAAGTGGCCTATACGATGATGGACTTGGAAAGTCCGGCTACCGATGAAATGATTGGCAGGCTGCAGTCCATCGCGGGAGTTTTCCGTGTGAGGGTAGTGAAATAACCGGCAGGGAAAGATGGGCCGGTTTGTTGCAGAAACCGCAAAAGCAGCACAGAAATGGGGAAAAAATGAGGAGAAAGGTAAAGGTTCTGGGCATTATAGGATGCCTGTTGTGGTGTATGGCATTCACCGGATGCGGGCTGATGGAGCAAACCAGGCAGGCCGCAATGGCGTCCAGGGATAAAATGGCCCAGGAAGCGTCGGGCGGGAGCGTATATTCGGGTGACGGGCTTATGGAAGAGGAAGCCCCGGGGGAGAAACCCCAAGGCGATGAATATCAAGAAGGCGGACATCAAGGCGAAGAACATCAGGACGATGAGGAAAGCGTTAAAAGGAAAACTAAGGATACCAATCCGGTACTGGGCGGGGAGGGGAGTGAGGGCTATCAGGGATTTGATTATCTCTTTGAAACCACCCTTACCGCTTACATGGATGAAGATGCGGAAAGCGGGAGGATAAAGCGCAAATCGGTTACGGTATATGTTCCCATGGGGAACGAAATCCGCATCAATGGAGACTATCCGGGTACCGTCAATTCCGACACCCAGGGGATTTCTTTTTATGCGGATGTGGATCCGGGTATCACTTTCCCAAGGGAAGATGCATCGATAGGGGAGAAATTGGAAAGTTATATCGAGCATATTTATGGCGGACAGGATGAAGATTACTATACTCGGAATGATCTGGAGATTTCCGGTGTCCACAAGATTGGAAAGAATGCTGCGGCATCAACAATAGTGCAGTATTGGAAGCCTCAGGATGAGGAGGAGTACCGGATATCTTATATCACCTATTATATGAAAGAATTGGAGCCGGGACTGCTTTTTTTCATGGAAGTGGAAATAGACAGCAGTAAGGCTACCGGTGAAACGCCGGAAATACTAAAGGAACTGGAAACATTTTATGAGGTAGATATTCCCTGGGATAGTGACGAGGCGGAAGAAAAACTTGAGGACTATGCAGCAAGCAAGGCGCAGGAAGAGGCAGCGGTATTGCCGGGAATTGATTTTACCTTTCCGGAAAACTGGGAAAGGGATAAGAGTTATTCCGATGAGGAAGTTGTCGTTTATGCGCCGGGCGGAGACTGTGACGGGGCCGGCTGTGGCATTGCTGCCGCGTGTTTGCTGTCGGGGGAAGACGGGGAATTTGATGATGCCTGGAACTGGCTGATTGAGGATGAATTTTTTGAAACCGCGATAACGGAAGGCCTGGAAGAAGTAGAAGGGCTGGAAATATCATATTATGGTGAAACATGCATCGGGGAAACCACCTTGGCCAAGTTCTCCTGCCTTTCGGATGGCGAAAGGACTGACTGTCAGTTTTATCTTGGGGAAAAGGATGGGAACATCTATTTCATTGTAGGGATTCAGTACCAATGGCTGGAGATGGATACTTTTGAACTGGTGAAAGAACTGTTGGAAAGCGGGGAAGCGGCAGAAGAATAAATGCATGCGCCGCGCGGTTTTTCTTACGGACAACGGGCCAGTCAGCCGGACTTGTGAGAATATTTGTCGGCTGGCTGGCCCGTTGTTTGATCCCGGATGTTATAAAGAATTTGCCCGGCTGGAGAAGCCCTGGCCTTCTTCCCCTAATTCCGCCTGAAACTTTGCCTCTGCCTCTACGGCAGCCTCGCTGGCCAGATCCATATAGAGGATGAAGATATCCTCCAGGCACATCCCCTTTTCTTTGGCAATTTCCTCCATCACAGGCCTTAGGGCATCCAACTGTACGGATACCTGGGTTTTCTGAGGGTCAATATCCTTTAAAACTTCTTCGGCATAAGAACTGATTCTTTCCCATATTTTTCTATTTTCATCTGTCATTTCAAATTCCTCCTGTTAAGTTTTGTGTCTTATTTTACCACTTGTTGCTTGTGTTGTATAGTTTAATTTGTTAGAATATAAAGTAGAAAAAATGGTGGAAGGATAAAATATATGGCAGACATAAAACCTTTTAGGGCAATCCGTCCGGGAAAAGGATTGGAGCAGAGGATAGCGGCACTCCCCTATGATGTGTATAGCAGGGAAGAGGCAAAACGGGAAGTGGAGAGAGAACCGTTGTCTTTTCTCAGAATTGACAGGGCGGAAACGCTATTGCCCGATGATGTAGATATTTATGCGGATGAGGTTTATAAAAAAGCTCACGAGCTATTGTGGGAAATGGTGGGGAAGGGGGAATTTCTTCAAGAGACGGCAGAATGTTATTATGTATATGAACTGGTTATGAACGGCAGATCCCAGGCGGGGATTGTAGCCTGTGCTTCGGTGGATGATTATTTGCACCAGGTGATTAAGAAGCATGAAAATACGAGGGAGGATAAGGAACTGGACCGTATCCGCCATGTGGATTGCTGTCAGGCACAGACCGGCCCTATTTTTCTGGCTTACCGGGCACATCCGGTGCTTGGTAAAGAGACTGGAAGGGCGATGGAAGGAAAGGCACTTTATGATTTTCAGGCGGTCGATGGGGTGATTCATCGGGTATGGAAAATAGAAGAAGCCGGAGCAATAGCCAGAATAAGGAACGCCTTCCGCGAAGTTGGAAATATTTATATTGCCGATGGGCATCACAGATGTGCTTCGGCAGTCAATGTATCACTAAAACGCAGGGCCGCCAATCCGGGCTATACGGGCAAGGAAGAATTCAATTATTTTCTTTCCGTGCTGTTTCCGGATGACCAGCTTATGATTATGGATTATAACCGGGTGGTAAAAGATTTGAATGGGATGCGGGAGGAAGAATTTCTGAAATGCATTTCCGGCAGCTTTCTTGTTGAAAAGATGGGAAGGGAGCCTTACCGGCCGGATAAAAAGGGGCGTTTTGGGATGTGCCTTAAGGATGGCTGGTATCGTCTGGAAGCGATAGAACAGGGGCATATGTACCAGGGAAGCCAGGGGGATACCTGCCTGGACCAGGAAAAAAAATATGACATCTATCCGGAGAAGGGGTTGGATGTGTCGGTGCTTCAGGATAGGCTGTTAGCCCCGGTTCTGGGGATTCAGGATCCGAAGACAGACAAAAGGATTGACTTTGTAGGAGGAATCCGGGGACAGGAGGAACTGGAACGAAGAGTACATATGGATGCCGCCGTTGCATTTTCCATGTTCCCCACTTCCATTGAAGAATTATTTGCCGTAGCGGATGCGGGGAGGCTTATGCCGCCTAAGTCCACATGGTTTGAACCGAAACTGAGGAGCGGGCTTTTTATTCATCAAATATAATGCTGTAAACCAAAAGAAAGGAATAAACATATATGAATAACAAACTATATAAATTAATGAAATGGCCGGAGATTGAGGAGATTATTTATTCGGAATCGGAGAACCCCCACAGTATATTGGGAGCTCATGCGGTAGGGAACAATACCTTGGTACAGACATATCTGCCGGGGGCGAAAAGTGTTATTTTGCAGAATAAAAAGGACAAGAAAAACTATGAGATGGAAATGGCGGATGAAGAAGGCTTTTTCGCTGTACTCGTTCCGGGAAAGACGCCGTTTTCCTATGAGTATATTGCAGAATATGAAGACGGCAGTTTAAAGAAGGTGAAGGATGCCTATAATTTCCAGCCCCAGATAGACGAAAGCGATATGGACAAATTTGCAGCAGGTATTCACTATACTATTTATGAAAAATTAGGGGCACACCCGATGACTATCGATGGAGTGAAAGGGGTATATTTTGCGGTTTGGGCGCCCAATGCTTTACGGGTCAGTACTGTAGGGGATTTTAATGACTGGGATGGGCGCATTCACCAGATGAGGAAGCTGGGCAGCTCAGGGATTTTTGAAATCTTTGTGCCTGGGGCAAAGGCCGGGCAGAATTATAAATATGAAATCAAGGTAAAAGGCGGGCTGACGTATCTGAAGGCCGACCCATATGCTTTTGGCCAGCAGCTTCGTCCGGAAACTGCTTCTGTGATAAGGGAAGGGGCAGGAAGAGCCGGAAGCAAAGTAAAATGGGAAGACAAGGAATGGATGGATAAGAGGAAAGAAAAGCAAGGCAGCGATAAGCCGATTAGCATCTATGAATTGTATCTGGGTTCCTTTAAAAGGGGAGAGGACGGCAGTTATTTGAATTACAGGGAACTGACGCCTCTGGTGATTGAGTATGTGAAAGAAATGGGGTATACCCATATTGAGTTGATGCCGGTGATGGAGCATCCTTTTGACGGTTCCTGGGGATACCAGGTGATTGGATATTATGCGCCCACGGCGAGATACGGCACCAATGAGGACTTTATGTATTTTATGAATGAAATGCACAAAGCCGGGATTGGAGTGATTTTGGACTGGGTTCCGGCACATTTTCCCAGAGATACTTATGGATTGTCCAATTTCGATGGGACATGCCTTTATGAACATCAGGATCCCAGGAAGGGGAGCCATCCCCATTGGGGAACACTGATTTATAATTATGGACGGCCTCAGGTATCCAATTATCTTATAGCCAATGCACTTTACTGGATTGAGAAGTATCATGCGGACGGTATCCGGATGGATGCTGTGGCTTCCATGCTTTATCTGGATTATGGGAAAAATGACGGGGAATGGGTGGCAAATATTTATGGAGGCCACGAAAACCTGGAAGCCGTAGAGTTCTTAAAGCATTTGAATTCCATTGTGAAAAGGCGGGATGACGGCGTCTTGATGATTGCGGAGGAATCTACCGCATGGCCCAAGGTGACGGGGGATGTGGAAGATAATGGGCTTGGATTTAATGTTAAATGGAATATGGGATGGATGAACGATTTTCTGGGATATATTTCCTGTGACCCTTATTTCCGCGCCCATCACCATAACGAACTTACCTTTAGCATGATATATGCTTATAGCGAGCAGTTTATGCTTGTATTTTCCCACGATGAAGTGGTGCATGGGAAGGGAACTTTAATCGGCAAGATGCCGGGGGAAATAAAGGATAAATTTGCCAACCTGAGGCTCACATATGCCTATATGATGACCCATCCCGGGAAAAAGCTGCTGTTTATGGGCCAGGATATTGCCGAATTCGATGAATGGAATGAGGAACGGGAAGTGGAATGGGGGCTTACGGCTTATGACAGCCATAAAGGGGTACAAAATTTGGTAAAAGCCTTGAACCGCCTTTATACATCTTCGCCGGCATTGTATCAGTACGATACCTCATGGGAAGGGTTTGAATGGATTAACTGTATTTCTTCCAATGACTGTATGCTCGCTTATATGCGTAAGGCGGAAAAAGCGGAGGAAACCTTTGTAATAGTGGCCAATTTTGCCAATGTACGCCGGGAGTTTACCATTGGTGTTCCATATGAGGGCAAATATAAAGAAATTTTCAATACGGATGCGGCAGAATTCGGGGGAAGCGGCGATGTAAACGGGAAAGAAATAAATTCCGAAGAAGTGGCTTATGATGGCAGAGAAGACTCCATACATATGGTTAGCGCACCGTTATCTTTAAGCATTTTTGGATATACTCCTTATACGGAAGCGGAGAAAAAGGAAATTGCCAGAAAGAAAGCGGAAAAAGAAAAAAGGGAGCGGGAAGAGGCCTTAGAAAAGGAGCGCCTGGCAAAAATAGAAAGGCTGGAAAATGAACGCCTTGCCAAGCAGGAAGAAGCCAAACGCGCCCTGCAGGAGGCAGAGGAGGCGAAAAAGCGTGCGGAACAGATGCTGAAAGAAGCAGAACTGGCCAAACTGGAAGAAGAGAAAGTGGTAGCGGAACAGAAGGCGGCACAGGAGAAGAAAGCAAAGGGTAAGAAAGAGACGAAAGAAAAGGCGGAAGCAAAAGAAGAGACCGGGGCGAAAGAGAAGGGGGAAGTAAAAGAAAAACCCGGAGTAAAAGAAGCGACCGGAGCGAAAGAAGGAACAGAAGTAAAAGAAAAGCCAGAAACAAAAGAAAAGGAAGAAGCGGAAAAAAAGGCAGAAACGGTTAGAGAAAAGAAAACGAAAGGAAACGGAGCAGCGTCACGGGGCAGAGCAGCGCAGACAAAGGCATCGGCAGGAAAAACGAAAAAAGCGGCGGGGGGAAAGGGAAGGAAGAAATCCAAGTAAGGCTGAGTAATCGGGGTAAAGTCAGGATATAGGGGAAGCACAGATACCTGTAATGTATGCAATAAGGCTATAAGGGAGAAAGAGGGTGGATTGGATGATGTTGGCAGCACTTTTGCCGGAAGAGGAAATCGACAGAGGGATGGTAGAGAAGTTCTTGCAGGAATTGCCGGAAAAAGCATGGAATCTGGGAACAAGAATCGTCCTGTCCGCCCTCGTGCTGTTTTTGGGAATACAGCTGATTAAAGTCATCCGCGGGCTGGTGAAAAAGTCTTTGGCGAAAGGGAATGCGGATAAAGGGGTAATGCAGTTCATTGACTCTTTCTTAAAGGCTTCCCTTTATGCCGTGCTACTCATCACCATAGCTTCAGGTTTCGGATTGGATGCGGCAAGTATACTGGCACTGCTTGGATCGGCCGGTGTGGCCATCGGCCTTGCCATTCAGGGCAGCTTATCCAACTTTGTGGGAGGGGTGTTAATCCTCCTGTTAAAGCCTTTTAAAGTGGGGGATTATATCAAAGAGGATACCAATAATAATGAGGGAACGGTGTCTTCCATCGAATTATTTTATACAAAACTGACAACTCCTGATAACAGGGTGATTGTGCTTCCTAACGGTACACTGGCCAATTCCAGCCTGACCAATGTAACGGCCTGTGAGCGGAGAAGATTGGATATCAGGGTGGGAATATCCTATGATGCGGATATCCGCCTTGCGAAAGAGGTTCTTCAAAAGGTTTTGGAGGATGAAAAGGCTGTTTTGAAGGAAGAGGAATATTTTGTCTATGTGGATGAACTGGGGGAAAGTTCTGTTAACTTGGGCATTCGCTGTTGGCTTGCCACGGATGATTTCTGGACGGGCAAATGGCGCTTGACGGAGAATGTAAAATATGCCCTGGACGAAGCCGGCATTGGGATTCCCTATCCTCAGATGGATGTGCATTTGACAGATATGGAAAAAAGAAGATAGAAAGACTAAAAAATTTAATAAAAAAATTGATAAAAAAATTAAAAATTTATCTTGCAAAAAAAGAGAATTGCCTTTATAATAATTTTTGGTGAGTGCTTCCATGGCTCAGTTGGTAGAGCGACGCATTCGTAATGCGTAGGTCAAGGGTTCGAGTCCCTTTGGGAGCTGATAAAAAAGAGTTGGCCGTTGGGTCAACTCTTTTTTATATATATAGGAAATTACGCCACAGTGTTGTAAGTCGCCAGGAAAGAATGCGAAGCATTCTTTGGAATTGGCCGCTGGGCCAATTCTTTTTTATGCGCAGGGGCGCACAGATGAAATTGTTGCTTACGCAACGTGCGCCCTGCGCGGCGAGTAGGGGGAATCTTCCCTACTTGATAAACTCAATGCCACTTCCTATACAAACTTAACAGCTGTACCATAGGCCATAACTTCTGCGGCGCCCTGCATAACGGCAGCGGAAGCGTAACGCACATTAACAACAGCGTCTGCACCCAAAGATTCCGCTTCAGCAACCATTCTCTTGGTGGCTAAAGCCCTGGCATCATTCATCATTTCCGTATAAGCGCCTAACTCTCCGCCCACAAGGGTCTTGAAGCCCTGGGTGATATCCTTTCCGATATTTTTGGACTGTATGGTGCTCCCTTTGACAAGTCCGAGCATTTCCAGA